>Ga0209085_1000677_pt1 | contig 23955 bp, 20 predicted proteins | sample C_131016_EF_Meta_FD_187310 | JGI IMG/M metagenome (GOLD analysis project Ga0209085, IMG submission 187310) | Freshwater microbial communities from Lake Croche, Canada to study carbon cycling - C_131016_EF_MetaG (SPAdes) (version 2) | ecosystem: Environmental > Aquatic > Freshwater > Lake...
CAGAGTCAGTATGCCCAGAGAGTGTGCGTATTTCTTTACCTGTCTCTACATTCCAGAGTTTAATGGTGTTGTCATCACTCCCTGAAGCTAAGATCTTGCCATCTGTACTAAAACTGACGCTCCTGACAGAGTCAGTATGCCCAGAGAGTGTGCGTATTTCTTTACCTGTCTCTACATTCCAGAGTTTAATGGTGTTGTCATCACTCCCTGAAGCTAAGATCTTGCCATCTGTACTAAAACTGACGCTCCTGACGGATTTAGTGTGCCCGTAGATGGTGCGTATTTCCTTAGCAGTTCGTACATTCCAGAATTTAATGGTGTTGTCAGCACTCCCTGAAGCCAAGGTCTTCCCATTTGGACTAAAACTGACGCTATTGATAGTGCCATTATGCCCATTAATAGTGTATTTGAATTTACCTGTCTCTACATTCCAAAGTTTAATGGTGTTGTCATTACTCCCTGAAGCCAAGGTCTTCCCATTTGGACTAAAACTGACGCTATTGACGGGGTTATGATGCTCTTCTAAACGGTTCTTTTCACTTCCTTGATAAATAACTTCTTGTAAAGCACTGAGCACCACAGGGTCACTAGTAGAGTGCTCCACTGAGTCACTAGTAGAGTGTTCTTGGAGTATTTTTCCGGCTCTAATTGCTTCTACAAAAGCCTCTAATTCTTTATGTTCATTAAATAGGGATAAGGAATTGTACCCTAGAGCCTTAGCTTGATTTAGTTGAGCTTCAGTTTTTTGTTGAATAGCTTCTTGTTGACTTTTCATTGTTTGTATTTTTTGTACAATAGCAATAGTAGCTTGTCGTTCAGCTTCCTCTTTACTTTTAACCGCTTTTTGAGTAGCTTGTTGAGCTTTGACCTTTTGGTCTTCTGCTTCTTGTTTTTGTTGAAAAGCAAATATAGAAGCGCCAATTGCACCTAACAAAGCAATACTTACTCCGATCAGCAAGGAACGCAAAATCAATACTTGACGTTTTTGCTGTTTTTCCTCTGCTACTATTGCTTCTCTACTTTGAATAATCAATTCTTTCTGTAAGTCTGTTGGGGTTGGGTGTTTCTTTCCATATTCTGCTTCAGTTAACCATTTTTCGGCTATAGCTAATTCACTACCTCGCAATAACAAATCTTTACTCTTCTTATTATCTTGCCATTCTATGGCTCTTTGTGAGCATTTTGTGTGGCTTTTTACATGGTCTCTATCTGTGTCTAAGGTTCTGATTAATTCATTGACCTTTGTATAAAAATCCTCCTCTTTCTGACTAAAATCTAACCATTGGACAGTAGCTAAAGCTGCTGGCAGTTTTCTTCTGTCATCTTCTGATAGCTTTCTATATAAAATTGTAATAAAGCGTTTATTTAATTTCTGGGCATATTCTACTTCTTCTACACAGTAGGGAGAATTGACTGATTTAGGGGAAATTATAAAGACAAAGTTATCGGAATTTTTGATACCTCGTTCTATCTCTATCTTAAAATCTTCGCCTGTGGCAATGCTTTCCTGGTCAAACCATGTCGTTTTACCTACTTCTTGTAATTCATCATTTAACTTCCGTGCTAAGTCGGAATCGGATCTAGAATAGGAGATAAAGACATCTAATGAGGACTCTTCTGACTTGTTCTGACTGGCTGTAATAAAGTCTTCTTGTAAAGGTAAGGGTGGATAGTCTTCTCTTTTTTGAGCTACCTTTAACCAAGCTTCAAACTGCTGGAGGTTATAGCCTCTTAATAGAAGACTCGGGTTCTGATTTTGACTTGACCATTTTAAAGCCTTGACTAGGAGGATTTTCTGTTTCTCATAATAGGATGGTTCTTTCTTTAATTCCCCCAATAATCTCTCTACACTTGACAGATTATCGGTTGTAAAATCTATAAATTGTAATCCCCTTAATCGCTCGGGTATTGAGTCAGGCTCTAGCGATTCAATCAATAGAGGAATTATTCGCTTATTATAGGAAAAAGCTAGGTCTAATTCTTGCTGACAGTATTCTGATTTTAAGGAAGAAGAAGATATTAAATAAATAAAACTATCTGCCCCTTCTATCCCTTTTTTGATGGCTTCTAGAAATTTCTTGCCTGCTTTGATATCTGTCTTATTTGTCCAGATGGTCAAGCATTCTCTCAGGAGTATTTTGCGGATCTTCTCCTTGATTTCCTCATCTTGTTCGGAAAAGGATAAGAAAACTTGGGTCATTAAGTTATTAGCATTCTTCCGACTTTCGCTAATAAATTCACAGTGTAAATCTGTAGGAATTATTGGAGTTTTATTAGTCTGCTTTAACCAAGTTTCAGCTTTGGTTCTCTGTTCCCCAATTAAGAGATAATGTGTCTGTTTCTGATTTCTCTCCCATTCTAAAGCTTGGAGTAAGATGTCAGTATGAAGCTCCAGATCATCTTTATGTTTGTTTAGAGAACTGAGTAAGCGATTGAATGATTCTTCAAAATTATCTTGGTCTTCTCGAAACCAAATATAATCTATTTTGCTAAGGGCAGGAGGAATTAGATCCCAACAGTCTTGAAACTCTACATGAACTAGAGGAATGAGACGTTTATTATATTTAAGAGCATGGTCAATTTCTAAACCACAATATTCAGATTTAACAGCTTTAGGGGCAAGAATAAAGATAAAGTTATCGGCTGATTCTATCCCGCGATTTATGGCTTCCTGCCAATCTACACTAGGGGCAATATCCTGTTTATCAAACCAGACCTTAAAGTCCTTTTCTGTCAAATTTTCTTGGAGTTTGATAGCGAAATTTAGACTATCACCTCGGCTATAGGAGATAAAGGCATCTTTACGAGAAGTTACTTGTAATGGTTCTAAAGGAAAACTAGCCATGTTAATTTTTACCAGATTCTCAAGTCTTATTGTACCCTACACCCTATTCCCTGTTCCCTCGTATCACACAAATGCCTATCACTATCACTGAAATTAGGATTATTTTATAAGTAATTAAATACTAGATGACAATCTCAACCGAGAATGAAACAGCCCTATCTAGGATAAGGGTGAGATAGGGATTTCTTCCAACGGAACACCCTATCCTTTAGTCATGTCTAAGAGACTGAAGAAACAAGAACTCTACTACTATGATTTATGAAAAAAACTACTACTGTGAGAAAATGGCTAGGTTTAACTATTTTAGGGATGACTACTATAACTAGCTTACAATTTATCAACTCTGCGCTAGCTGGATCTTCTCCCTTTAGCGAGACTCCCCTAGATCAAGAAAAAGTGATTGCTATTGCTAGTCCCTTTGGGGAAAATCATTACAATTTATTAGTTATCGAACAAATACCAGGGAAAAAACAATGCTGGTCTGAAAATGGCAGTAATCCTGTTGTAGTTGATCCTCTTTTGTTGAAATTCGACTTTACAGGGAGTTGTCGTCGCAGTACTGATAGTAATGGCTATTCTGTTCGGATCAATGGAGAGGACTATGGACTAGATTTACTTTTAGGAATTGTTGTCAAGGACAATGAACTGGTTTTAGTTGCGACGAACCGTAAGACATCCGAAGAAATAGTCATTGGTAGAACTAAAGGACTTGTAGCTGGTGGCTTTTTAAAAATTCAACTTGACCCAGGTTGGAGTTTTACTAAACGTACCTATAAAGGAAAGCTCCTTGGACATTTCTACTTTAGTAAAAGTGGTGAGATTTCTAATCCTGAGCCAACCACAAGACCATCACCTGATGTCGAGAAAAAATAGATTTCCAGAGCAAAAAACCCTAGACTGTTAATTATGCACATCTAGAACCTCTACAATATCAAATTATTTACGTTGTAGATATTTTCTACAACGTATAAATGTACATAACAAAAATTAAAGTGGCTTTTGGGTGGATTGTTATGGAGTTAGACAATCATGCCGAGGTAAATGAGGAAGCTATTCAACTGATTAAGCAGTATCACATAGAGGCACTCTACCATATTACTAAATTGAGCAATCTGAAGAATATTCTCGAATATGGCTTACTCTCACACAAAAAAGCACATAGTCAAGTTAATAAGCATATTTTCGGTCTCTCTATCTCAGACATCTCAGACTCTGAGGTACAAAAGGTAAGAAAAAGCAAGCTTCTCAATCAAAAATCCCTTCATGAGTATGTATGTCTCTATTTTCACCCCAAAAACCCCATGCTTTTTAAAAGAAGAGATCAACAAGAGGATCTGCTCATTTTGGCTATTGAACCAATACTTCTACTAGAAAAAGATGTTTACTTTTCGGACGGGAATGCTGCAGCACAGACAACGAAATTTTATTGTAACTTAGAGGAACTTCAGCAAGTTAACTGGAAAATAGTCAGAGCTGACTTTTGGGCTGATCAAGTAGATGGGAAAAGAATTAAATGTTCAGAAATTCTCATTCCCTTCACTGTCTCTAGAGAGAAAATTAAAAAAATATTTTGTTATAATACTAAACAAGTTCAAAAAATCGAGCTAATTTTACAAGAACTTCAAGAAGAGAGAAACTTAACTCTCTCAGTTTCTCTAGAAGTTAAAACTGACTTCTATTTTTAGTACTGATATGATTAAATATAGTCAAACAACGGTTTTTAATGTTTCTGCCCAAACTCTTGTCAATACTGTTAACTGTGTAGGTGTAATGGGTGCTGGAATAGCTCTAGAGTTCAAATTACGTTACCCTGAAATGTATCAGGACTATGTTAAGCAATGTAAAAAAGGTCAAGTTCAAGTGGGTCATCTCAACTTTTATCAAGGAGAAGAACAGCCTGGCATTATTAATTTTCCTACTAAAAAACATTGGAAATATCCCTCACATTTAAACTGGATAGAAAGTGGTTTAAGGTACTTTTTAGAGAATTACCAAAATTGGTGTATTAAATCCATAGCCTTTCCTAAACTAGGTTGTGATCTCGGTGGACTAGAGTGGGAAGAAGTTAACAAGATCATGCAAAAATATCTCTCAAAAGCTGAAGATCTTGAGATTATTATTTGTTTAGATACAGATCCTCAAGCCCAAGGTATTGAAAAGCAGATGTTAGAAATCTTAAATAGTCCGCAGCAGTGGAAAGAAGAGCTAACTTTATTGGCTGATATAGAGAGGGAAAAAATCTTAGAGTACTTACCAATCAAAAGATTTAGAAATTTACAAAAGATAGTAACTTCCGAACAATATAAAGGTATATTTAATTTTTTCTATAGCTTAACATTACCCCAACAAGCAGCAGAAGTGAGCAGTCCTAAAGAAGCTCGCTTACGTTTAATTGGCATTTTACAAAAACTAGGAGTTACTCCCGAAACAATGTGTAAACTGACTTGGGAAAATTTTAGTAAAGAATTTGACTATTATTGGTTAAATTTACCAGAAAATCAACCAATAATCATCTTTCCAGAAATTTGGCAGGACTTAGTAAAGTTAAGACCACATGTGACTAACAATACTCCCATCCTACATGATCTCAGAAACCCACAAAAAAGCTTACATATTTCCACCTTAAAAAAACTTATAAAAGGTTTCAATCCTTCATAGTAATTATATACCATTAAATGAGCTAAATATAATAATCTGACTTCCCACCTGTTTTTTTAACTAAATGAATAGACTGGATCTCCATTCCCTTATCTAAAGCTTTTGCCATATCATAGAGGGTTAAAGCAGCTAAAGAAACTGCTGTCAATGCTTCCATCTCTACACCTGTTTCGGCTTTGGTAATGACTGTTGCTTCAATTTGATAACCGGGTAAATTAGGTATTGGAGTAATATTAACTTCTATTTTATGTAGGGGAAGGGGATGACAAAGCGGTATTAATTGAGCGGTCTGTTTCGCTGCCATAATACCCGCGATCTTGGCAGTTCCTAAAACATCTCCTTTTGGTGCATTCCCTGCTTCAATGGCTAAAAATGTAGCTTCTGACATCTTGACATAACCCCTTGCCACAGCTTCGCGAATAGAGACTTCTTTCGTAGAGACATCCACCATTTGGGCGACCCCTTCAGAATTAAGATGAGAAAGAGATTTTTTTTCTTGCGTCATAAGATATAATTGTGATATATTGAGATAAGTTGAACAACTAGGGCTTGTAGCTTAGTGGATAGAGCGTTGCGCTACGGACGCAAAGGTCGGGGGTTCGAATCCCTCCAAGCCCGTTAAATAGCATAATTATCTTTGGAGTGTCTAGATAAGATTACGCTTTGAGGCAAGAGGTAAGAAAAGGAGGCGCAAGGAACTTCCTATTTTAGGGTGAAGGTACATTGGGGCGCCCCCTACTATATTCTCGGTTCTTAAAACATTTCCTAATACCTTCGTGCTTCCTACTCAATAGCTGTTTTCAGTGCCATTTCCATCAAAACCTTTTGTGAACTCAATTCATTGTGATTATTTGGTTGGCGCTGAATATAACTCCCATCTGACTGCAGTTCCCAAGCTTGACGGTTATCAGCTAAGTGAATACCTAGAATTTCCTGCAATTCTTTAGCTAGGGTAGGATTTTCAACGGGAGTAACAACCTCTACCCTGCGACTGAGGTTACGAGTCATCCAGTCTGCACTACCAATATAGACCTCTTCTTGACCGCTATTGTGAAAGTAGAAGATGCGAGAATGCTCTAAGAAACGTCCTATTATACTGATTACCTGAATATTTTCGCTTATACGAGGTACCCCAGGACGTAAACAGCAGATCCCTCGCACAATGAGATCAATTTTAACGCCTGCTCTTGAAGCTTCGTAGAGGGCTAAGATCATTTCTGAATCGACGAGAGAATTCATTTTAGCAACTATACGACCACTTCCTCCGCCACGACAGTTATCAGCTTCCCGCTTGATCATCTCTATCATTTTTTCCCGCAGACTCATAGGAGCAACTAGGATCTTATGATAGGCTTTTTGTCTGGAATAACCCGTTAAAAAATTAAACAAATCTGTCAGATCAGCACCTAATTCTGGTCGACAACTTAAAATCCCTAGGTCAGTGTACAGTTTAGCTGTCTTAGGATTATAATTGCCTGTCCCAATATGAACATAGCGATTAATATTTTTACCTTCTTGTCTCACCACTAGTACTACTTTGCTATGCGTTTTGAGTCCAACCAGTCCATAGACAACATGAACTCCTGCTTGTTCAAGTTGACGTGCCCAGTTGATATTATTTTCCTCGTCAAAACGGGCTTTCAGTTCAACTAGTGCTACTACCTGCTTACCATTTTCGGCTGCAGCAATCAATCCTTTGACAATGGGGGAGTCGCCTGATGTACGATAGACTGTCATCTTGATCGCTAAAACATAGGGATCATATGCTGCTTGGGTGATAAACTGTTCCACTGTGGCAGTAAAGGAATGATAGGGGTGATGGACTAGAATATCCTGTTCCCGAATCAGTGTAAAAATATCTTTTCCTTCACTATTTTCCTCTTCGTTTTCTCTTGTCTTCAGTCCAGCAAAGCTAAGGGGAATAACTGGGTTCCAAGGTTCATCCTTCAGGTGAGGTAATGGTAGAGAGAGAAAGGACATTAAGCTCGATAGTCCTAATAGTCCATCTATCACATAGACATCTTCTTCTTCTAATTCCAGTTCCTCCATCAAGGTATTTTTCAGACTCTCTGGTGTTGAGGCATGAATTTCTAAGCGAACCGCAGACTTCCCGATGCGGCGTTTTCTCAGTTCTTGTTCTATAGCAATCAAAAGATCATCCGCTTCGTCTTCAGCGACTGCTATATCTGCATTTCTAGTTATACGGAAGGGGTGAAAATCTTGAATTAACATACCCGGAAATAGAGGTTCTAGGTTATGTGCTATTATCTGTTCTAAGGGAACGCCTAGCCAAACTATTGGTTGTTCTGTTGTTGTCTGATGTAGCGTTTTAGGTAGGGGGAAAAAGCGAGGATATACTGGCGGGACTTTCAGCCTAGCAAAATGTTCTTTATCTGTCTCAGGGTCTTTGATTACTACTGCTAGGTTTAAACTGAGATTGGATATATAAGGAAAAGGATGACTCGGATCGACTGCTAATGGGGTCAGCGCCGGAAAGATATGTTTTTCAAAGTATTCTTTGAGATAGGCTCTCTGTTCTTGGTTTAAATCCAAGTAGTTGACTATATGTATCCCTTCTTTGATTAACTCATTTCTCAATACATATTCAAAGAGATGTTCCTGCTTTTTCACTAGTTTATGCAGAGAATCACTAACTGCAGTTAGTTGCTGGGCAGGAGTTAGACCATCGGGTGTTAGTGTGTTAACTTCTGCTTCTAGTTGTTTTTTCAAGCCAGCGATCCTGACCATGAAAAACTCATCTAGGTTAGAGCTAAAAATTCCCACAAACTTGAGACGTTCTAGCAGAGGAGTTCTGGTATCTATTGCTTCATGCAACACCCTAGCGTTAAATTCTATCCAGCTTAGTTCTCGATTGAGATAGTGTTGTGAACTTGTTAGATTTATTTCTGATGGGTTAGATTCTGTCATAGGATAATCTTTTTCTCCACAATTATAAGACTCTTGCCTATAATCCTACCCTTACCAGTCCCCAATAATTGGTTATCTTTAGGTTAAGATTCAGAGTTTTAGCGCCCCAACATCCCCAACTCTTTTCTTTTGCTCTGAACTTAGTCAGAAAAGGAGGCCGCATTTACTCTTGCTTGACTTTCTAGAGGTTTTGTTGTGGCCAGTTGCTTGACTCAATTCCCCATTGATGTTTCAAAAACTCCTTGTACATATTTTCTTTCCTGATCATCTGTTCGTAGAGTTTGACGAGAAACTCTACTGCTTGTTCTCGGTTTAGACTTTTGACCTGACTTTCAAATGATTTGATATTGAACTGTTGTTCTAGGGAGAGATTCATTGGTTCAGACATGATTGACTCCTTGACTCGATTGTTTTTATTTTAACTAATGTAACAAAGATTTGACAACTAGTTGAGCATATGCTTTTTGGGGAAATTTCCTCATCTCGTGCATATGTCATACTTTGTAGCAAGCATTTTTAGGGAAAAATGCTCAAAATGAACAATTGACTGAGCAAGATTACCTAAAGGCTTGACGCAAAGACAGAAAAGACCGAAAATTATGAGGGACAAGTAGTAAACATTCTGTAATAATTAACAAAGAGCAATGTTGCGAAAGATCACACTTGAGTTACTTGAGCTTTGCCAAAAGTCCTAGTCACGGCAGTACTAAAACAGAAAGAAATGATAAAGAGTAAGAAAAAGCAAGTAGCCAAGATAAAAGCAAGCGGCTGGAGTATTATAAAAGACTGAAGATTTTACAGCTCTCAGGCTGTGGCTAGGCTCAAATCTATAAATTCAAAATTTCATTCACTGATAAGATTAGGAGTTTTTCATTATGTCTGTTCGTTTATATGTAGGTAACTTACCAAAAGAGTCCGTTGAACGCTCTGCCCTACAAGAAGTCTTTGTCGACTTAGGCGATGCGGTAACGATCAAAGTTATTAAAGATCGCAAAACTAACAAATGTAGAGGGTTCGCTTTTGTAACAGTACCGACCGAGGAAATTGCGGATGACTTCATTGAGAAGTACAATGGACAGTCCTTTATGGAAAGTCCCTTAAAAATAGAAAAAGCGCTACCTCGAACCAAAGGGAAAGGGAAAGAGGAACTAGGAGAAGAACTAGCCCAGCCCGAGGAGGAAAACAATAATGAAGAAACAGAAAACATCTCGGCAACTCCAGAACCAGTAAAGATTGCCCCAGTTATCGCTAAACCATTACCAGCTTCAGGAGAACGCAAAAAAAGTAACAAAAAACAACGCCCACCGCGCGGTCAACAAAAAAATGCGGCAACCTACACATCTAATGATGAAAGCATCCAACCCGATCCCCGTTGGGCATCAGCTCTAGCCAACTTGAAAGAAATGCTTTCTACACAGACTGCTAATACATAATAAGACCGAGTCACGAGTTAGTAGGGATACTAAAATACAATTTCTGGCTCAAAAGCAGGAGTCTGTAGGGGCGCTAACGTACCGGCGCCCTAAAGAAAGGCAATATTTATTTTGTTTAGTTACTTCAGGAGTCTGAAAAAATGACTGATACAATTCAATTAATGAAACAAGAAGTCGGTAGAGCCGCAGCCGCCAAAGTACAATCTAACTCTATTTTGGGATTAGGGACAGGCTCAACTACAGCCTTTGCCATTGAATACATCGGAAAACGTCTAGCAGCCGGGGAAATTACTAATATTGTAGGAGTACCAACTTCCTTTCAAGCAGAAGTTCTCGCCAAAAAATACGGCATTCCCCTCACAACATTAGATGCAGTAGATCATATTGACCTAGCTATCGATGGAGCCGATGAAGTAGATCCCCAAAAAAACTTAATCAAAGGAGGTGGAGCAGCCCATACTCGGGAAAAAGTTGTCGATAGTCTCGCTGATGTATTTATTGTAGTAGTAGATGGAAATAAACTAGTTGAGAAACTCGGCTCAACATTCCTACTACCTGTAGAAGTTATTCCCATGGCTCTTGCTCCCGTCATGCGCCAACTAGAAAAATTAGGCGGTAAACCAGAACTGCGAATGGGGATAAAAAAAGCTGGACCAGTCGTTACAGATCAGGGAAACCTAGTCATTGATGTCAAATTTGACTCTCTAGAGCAACCGGCAGAATTAGAGAAAACAATCAATAATATTCCTGGAGTCTTAGACAATGGACTCTTTGTGGGACTAGCAGACATTGTTTTAGTGGGTGAAATAAAAGACGGTCAACCCTCTGTGAGAGAATTTTAAAATTTTCTTTTTTTAGAAAATCAAGTACAAAACACCGAGGAGAAGATAGGGAACAAACAATAGATACTGTTCCCTATCTTCTCCATACTACCCTTATTTTATATTTTAAAATATTGTTTAATAAAATATAATAAAGCTACACAAAAAGGTTTATAATTACCTTCTGTATCGATGCTTTGATAAAATAGTACTAACTGTTTAACCTCGTTAGGTGATAAAGTACTTATATATTGAAAAAGTCCTTCTATGGCACTTTTACGCGCTTGAATTAAATCAGCATCATTCAAGCCAAGTATATTTATTGTTTCTGTTGATTGATGAGAGTTAGCTATTATTTCTCCTACTCCAGTATAAGTAAAATAGTCCTCACAATCTGTCTGTAAAGGTGAAACCTATATTAGTTGATCGTCTTTTTTGTGTCGACAATGTTTAGTCCATCTTGATTTTTTTTGTTCTTGGTCATAATAGCCACAAGATACTAAAAGGTTATTATAATCTACAGTCAAATCATCATGAGATTGACTTTGAAGAATCAAATGTTCAATATGACTTTTTTCTTTTGTAACTCTCTTACAACAATAACAACAGAGATAGCCTTGTTCTTGCAATAAAGAATCATAAACAATATCCTTTTCAGGGGTTTTTTTAAGATTTTGATAATTACGCTTATCTCCTTTTTGTTTTCTTTTCCAATCTCTTAACTCTTTCGGTTCTGGATTTTTCTTTATATATTTCATCTTCCAAAACTTTCTTTTAGAGTGATTAGGACATCAGCTTTTAATAAAGTTGGATCTTCTGGATCTATTTGTTTAGCCAACTCCTCCCGCTTTTCTTTTGCTTTAGATAGATCATGTTCTATCAATCGAAATAGTTCTAAGATTTTTTCCTTAACTTCTGGTGGTCTTTCTTGCGTTTCCATTAAAACTTCTAAAATATAATTGCTATCTTTTCCATAAGAAGGTAATTTTTCAACTGCTATTCCTTCCTCAGTTTCTTTTAATAAATATACTGATTTAACATGACTAACTATTTGAGGAGAATGAGTAGTCACAATAAATTGACATTTGGGAAAAGTTTTTTCTAAGTTAGGAATAATTTTCCTTTGCCATCCAGGATGTAGATGTAGTTCAATCTCATCAATCAGAATAATACCTTCTCCTGCCAGAGGATTATCTGAATTATTCAGAATGGCTAAACGTCTGGCTATATCTCCTACCATTGCTAGTAAGCATTTTTCCCCGTCAGAAAGTTGATTAATAATAAGTTCTTGTCCCCTTTTTTCTAGCACCATTCTTAAAGGAGATCTTTTTACTCTTAAATTAGTAAAACCTTCCATCATAGATTTAATTGCTTGTCTAACAGCATCTAGTTGAGGATCTCGATAGTTATTATCATTATTTAAGCGTATTTCATTCTCTAAATCTTCTCTATTTCTAAACCATTCAAAAAAAATTCTAAAATCAACTTCATCATAAGCCTCTGTCCTATCAAATTTATGTTTAGTTGTAATTCTTAAAGGAATATCTAAGACTGCTCGATTAGTCCGATAATATATAAATAGTGGTAAAGAATAATCTGGATTATTTCTTAATTGTTCATGTATTTGATTGACTAATATATGAATTTCACTGAAATCATTATTTTCTTTTTTTCTTCGAGTTAATAGCCAGCTAAACAGGGATTCTGATTTTTTTGTGCGTGGCACAGTATTTAATCTTATTGTGATTTCAATACTACAGCTTCCGATTTCTAACTGATTATTACTAATATCTTCATCTTTTAAAGATAATCCTTGACTCTGACTATTTTCTAACCGTTTAGTAAACCAAGAAAATAAAATAGCTATACAATCTAAAATACTAGATTTGCCAACTCCATTAATTCCAATCACTACTATAGAATGTTCAGAAGAATCAAAGTTAAGTTTTAAATGAGAAATTCCTCGAAAGTTGTTTATTTCTAAGCATTCTATTCTCATACTTTTACTAGTTAAAACATCTGGATACAATATTATACTATATTGCTTGTGAATTGAGCTAATACCATTTTTCGCTCAAGATTGATAGAGATCCTAAAACCCATAGTGCGGCGGTGCCATGCGAGGATGGTTTTATTTCTACACTGACCGCGGTGATCACAATGGAATATCTTTGTAAGTCTACCATTAATTTATAAAATTGGTATAACCTTTCTCAAGAATGATATTTTTTGGGTTTTTATATACTATAAAATAATATGTTCTGAAAAATTCTTGTTTCCCAGGGTTCCTGTTGCCTGTTAAGATGTTGCCAGTTAAGCTGTTAAAATGCGTTTTAGCTTACAATTACTGAAAAAATCATAACTATTTTTCTGAAGCTCTACTAGAAATGCTAGGATTCAGACTAAGTTCCTCTGCCAAGTTAGACAAACTAGAAGTGAGTCTTAGGGCGTTAGGCATTGCCAAGAGAGTTAAACCGCAAAAAAAGCAACCTCTGATTTTTCTGTGCGTAGCACAGTGTAGTCAATTAAAAAGGATAAGCCAAAAATGGAAACAAGAGATCGCTTAGAAATCAACATAGAGAATTGTCCTGTCACGATAGAAGATGATCGCACAGGAATGAGTCTAGAAGCCCTCAAAAGAGCCTTTCTAGACAACTTATTCTACGTGCAAGGCGTAGATCAATCAAGAGCTACCCAATATGACTACTATGTCGCTTTAGCCTATACAGTAAGGGATCGTATTCTAGATAGATTTCTGAAAACGATAAGCACCTATAAAGAGAAAAAAGCCAAAATAGTCTGTTATCTTTCAGCCGAGTTTCTTATGGGTCGTCATCTTGGCAATAACCTACTGAACTTAGGGATCTATGAAAAGATGCAGAAAGTCCTGACTGAGTTGGGGATTAACTTTGACGAAATAATAGAACAAGAACCAGATCCAGGACTAGGTAATGGGGGTTTAGGAAGACTAGCGGCTTGTTTTCTAGATTCACTAGCTTCCTTAGAAATACCAGCTGTAGGTTATGGTATTCGCTATGAATATGGAATCTTCTTTCAAACCATTCGCGATGGTTGGCAAGTAGAAATTCCTGATAACTGGTTACGTTTGGGCAACCCTTGGGAATTACCTCGTCCTGATGAAACTGTAGAAGTCAAACTAGGCGGACATACAGAGGTCTACCATGATGAAAAGGGGGATACTAAAGCAGTCTGGATCCCAGAACGCACGGTCAGAGCAGTTCCTTATGATACTCCTGTGACAGGATATCAGACCTATACAGCTAACCCGCTACGTCTCTGGAAAGCCGAAGCAAGTGAATCATTTAACTTTGATGCCTTCAATGCAGGAAACTATGACCGGGCGGTTGAAGAAAAAATGAACGCTGAGACTATCTCTAAGGTACTCTATCCCAACGACAATACACCTGCAGGGCGAGAATTACGTCTAGCACAGCAGTACTTTTTTGTCTCGGCTTCCATTCAAGACATCATCCGCATTCATTTGCGTAACCACAATAGCCTGCAGAATCTAGCAGATTACTTTGCTATTCAGCTCAATGACACTCATCCTGCTGTAGGCATTGCTGAAATGATGCACCAATTGGTAGACAAACATAACTATCATTGGGATACGGCTTGGGGAATCACACAAAAGACCTTCAGCTATACCAACCATACTTTAATGCCTGAAGCATTAGAACGTTGGTCTGTCGGTCTTTTTGGTAAACTATTACCACGTCATTTAGAGATTATCTATGAGATCAACTCCCGCTTTTTAAAAGATGTTCATCTCTGGTTTCCCGATGACCAAGAAAGACTGATCCGTCTCTCCTTAATTGAAGAAGGACGAGAAAAGCAGATCCGTATGGCTAATTTAGCCTGTGTAGGTAGCCATGCCATTAATGGAGTTGCGGCATTACATACAGAACTTCTCAAAAGCGACACCTTACGCGATTTTGCTCTGATCTGGCCTGAGAAATTCTTTAATAAAACCAATGGAGTCACTCCCCGTCGGTGGATCTTATTGAGTAACCCAGAACTAGCAAAACTAATCACTGGGAAAATAGGCGATAACTGGCTAAAAAATCTAGATGAATTGCGTCAATTAGAAATCTACCTCAAAGATGCTGAATTTTGTCAACGTTGGCGAGAAATTAAGCAGCAGAATAAAGCTAACCTAGCTGCCTATATTCTGAAAGCCAAAAATATTGAGGTTGACGTTAATTCTATTTTTGATGTACTAGTAAAACGTATTCACGAATACAAGCGTCAACATTTGGCTGTTCTGCATATCATCACTCTCTACAACCGCATCAAAGAAAACCCTAACATTAACATAGTGCCGCGTACCTTTATCTTTGGCGGGAAATCAGCCCCAGGTTACTTTATGGCTAAACTAATCATTAAGCTGATCAATGCTGTTGGTGAAATAGTCAACCGAGATCCTGATGTCCGCAACAGACTAAAAGTAGTCTTCCTGCCTAACTTTAACGTTTCTCTAGGACAGAAAATTTATCCATCTGCTGATCTATCTGAACAGATCTCGACGGCTGGAAAAGAGGCTTCTGGGACAGGCAATATGAAATTTGCTATGAATGGAGCCTTGACAATTGGCACTCTAGATGGAGCCAATATTGAAATAAGAGAAGAAGCTGGCAGTGAAAATTTCTTTCTCTTTGGTCTCACAGCCCAAGAAGTCTATGCGATCAAGGAAAAAGGTTACAATCCCAAGAAGTTCTACAATAACAACCTAGAACTCAGAGCAGTAATTGATCGTATATCTAGTGGTTACTTCAGTCAAAATGAACCAAAACTCTTTGAACCGATTGTCCATTCTCTACTAGAAAGTGATCCTTATATGCTCCTAGCTGACTATCAAGCTTATATTGAATGCCAAGAAAAAGTCAGTAAAGCTTATCTAGATCAGGAACATTGGACCGAGATGTCTATTCTCAATTCAGTTCGCATGGGTAAATTTTCTTCAGATCGCACCATTCGCGAATACTGTAAAGAAATTTGGTCAGTAGAACCATTAGTAGTTAATTCAGGAAGTTAGTTTTTAGGGGAGGGAGTATTTTAGTGTACTTCCTCCTCAATAGTCCTCAAATTCCCAGATCTGACCCAGCCTTCAATATTACTTGCTGTCGAACGAATTTTAGACCATTCGCCATCTTCAGTCTTCTCTAGAACTATCACTCTCTCCCTATTGCTAACACCGCCTACACGCTCACTCGCCCGACTAGGTCCTGAACGCAGACTGAGTCCTTCGGCCCTGTGAACTATGGCTTTATATGCTCCTTTCGGTAGTTCTTCTGAACTGCTAGTTGCTTCTGGTGAAGGAGAAGGACTAGGAGAAGCCATGGTAACAGAGGGACTAGGAGAAGCTTGGGCCACAGAAGGACTAGGGGAAGCCTCGGCCACAGAAGGACTAGAATTTTTAATCTTCTTAGCTATTTTTTTCGGTTTTTTTTCCTCAACAAAAATAGGTCTAGAAGGCGAGATGGTAAATTTTGTCCAGAGAAAATACACAAAGCCACCTAATGCACCTGCAACTAGGAGAGTTCCCAAAAAAATGCCCAAGATTACTTGGAAAAATTGACTAGTTCGATTCATAGAACAAATTCTAACTCCTAACCCCTAAACGGGTTTCCCTAGAAGCTAAACGAGCTTTTCCAGAGGCGGCCCAATTTTGTAAAAATTCAATTTGTTCTTGCGCTGTCCGAGCTAAGGGAACCATTTGACTTGCTGCTTCTAAAATATCATCTGTTGTGAACTCTCGGTTCTGACTAAAAGCAATGTGCATTGCTTCAATCAAAATCTGCTCTATTTCTGCACCAGAAAAATCAGGCGTTTCATAAGCTAAACGCTTGAGATCATAGTTTCTCAGACTATGGGGGCGTAGTCTAGCTAGATGAACATTAAAAATAGTTTCTCTTTCGGCTTTTGTTGGCAGTCCCACAAAGAATATTTCATCAAAACGTCCTTTCCTCAGCATTTCGGCTGGTAAGAATTGCACATTATTGGCAGTTGCTACCACAAAGACAGGAGATTTTTTCTCGGCTAACCAATTAATAAAAGTACCAAATACTCTACTAGTAGTCCCACTATCGCCTTTACCTTCCACTCCGGCAAAGGCTTTATCAATTTCATCTATCCACAGAATACAGGGCGCTAAAGCTTCGGCTAGGGTAATCATCTGACGAGTGCGGGACTCAGATTCGCCTACTAAGGAACTAAAAAGACGACCTACATCTAAACGTAACAGAGGCAGATGCCAATGATGAGCGATGGCTTTAGCTGTTAAGGATTTTCCTGTTCCCTGTACACCTACTAATAAGAGACCTCGTGGGTTAGGCAGTCCATAAACTCTAGCTTTTTCTGTAAAAGCTGCTCCTCTTCGCAATAACCAGTCTTTAAGATTATCTAAGCCTCCTATATCAGAGATCTGTTCTGTGGCTGGATAAAAGTCTAAAATTTGAGTTTGACGAATTGATTGTCTTTTCTCTTCTAAAATCAGTTCCACATCTTCACTCTCTAATTGTCCATCATGGAGAGCTATACAACGAGTCAGAACACGACGAATACGTTCTAGTGAGAGTCCTTGTGCTGCTCGCACTAGTTCATCTAATAATCTTGGCTCAAGGGTTTGTCCAATTTTTGTCAATAATTGTTCTATTTCTGTTTTAATTTCGCTACTTAGAGGGAGAGGAAAGTCTACAATTGTTAAAACCTCTGCCAGATCAGCAGGGATATTAATCTGGGCAGAGACAATGACCACGTTTTTCGGCTGTGCTTTCAATAAGCGAGCTAAATTGCGTAATTTACGTGAGATGGAAATATCTTCTAGAAAGCGTTGAAAATCTCTCAGAATAAAAATACCACCCAAAGATGCTGGTAATTTTTCAATGAATTCTAATGCTTGTAGAGGGTTTCGTTTACCTACTCCTTCGCGGTTATTTTGGTAGCCTTCGACAAAGTCCCATATATAGACAGTTCTGTTGCCTAATCTTTGAGCAGAATTAGCTATAGCGTTTTCTAGTCTTTCTTCTTCTGCTGTAACAATATAGAGGAGTGGATAACAAGCTCTGGTCAGTAATTCTATTTCTTCTGTAAAACCCATATCTTTAGTTATCCCTGTTTAACTGCCCTTTCAATGACTCTAAAACAGACCAACGACTATCTGTGATGTTGTCTGCCCTAGGCTCTTCTACAATAGGCTGTTTACAGTTGCTTGAACAAATTTGTCTTAAGGGCATTGCTAAGCATAATTGTTCATAGAGCCAAGTTTCTGGGTCGAAATGACCTGTTGAGGGTAGACTTTCCGCTAAGTCTTCTAGTGATATTTCTCTCTCGGGTGGATAGACTTTTCCTTCACTACTTTCTTTCTCTAACCAAATTAATTCTGAGGTATTAATAGACAATTGATAATTGTATTGTTTTAAGCAGCGATCACAGGTTAAAGTTACTATTGTCTCTGCTATGGCGGTCACCTCTAAAAATGTTCCTCCATGTCTGATTTGTATTGTCCCTCGCACTGGGGTTAAACTCTCTAAGTTAGAGATTGAGCCATCAACAATGATCTGCTGTTTTTTTTCACGTGCTCTGAGCAGATGAGGGATATATATTGCTTCCATATTTTTCACTCACTCCAAAGACTTCAGCTTTTATTCTAAGCTATTGTTGATCCCCTTAACTGCCAGGGTCCCCTAGATTTTTCCTAAGTGTGAATAGATGTCAAGAATGTAACAGTTTTTGTAATTTTTTTGGCCTATTTTTAAAAAAGACAGACACTTTGAGAATATTTGCGTTAAGCTAAATGGCAAAAGTTAAACTCCTGACAAACAACTTTCAACTCTCTTTTAGTTAGGAGTTTCTAAGAGTCAGACCTCTTAGAAAAAAGACCCCAACGGTTCTAACAGTTTTGGGCTGACTATGAAAGAAATAGAAAATTATCATCAAGTTCTCGGCGTAGCATGGGGAGCGACGATTGAGGAAATCAATCAAGCTTATAAGGATTTAGTTTTTGTCTGGCATCCGGATCGCCTTCCGAGAGATAATACTAGATTGTTAAGCAAAGCTACAGCCAAGTTACAAGAAATCAATCAAGCCCGTCAAGAGCTATTATCTTGGCAAAACAAAAAAGAGCACAATCCAGCTAAAAAGGAGACTGTTGAGCATCATTCTTCACCTTCCTCTAAACCTGAGGACAATTTAGCAGGGGCTAATCTCATGGGGGCTAATTTACGCAAAAAAGACCTCTCAGGTCGGAATTTAAGTGCTGCTAACCTCAGTTATGCCGACCTGCGGGATAGTTTTTTACCTAAAATTAATCTAAAAAGAGCTATTTTATTACAAGCTAATCTATGTCGGGCTAATCTTTTGCAGGCTAATTTAGAAGGGGCTAATTTGGAGGGAGCTAATTTAATCTCTGTTGATCTAAGTGGGGCTAATTTGCGCGGGGCTAACTTAAAATCTGCCCAGATGATCTCAGGGAATCGTTTAATGGTTAAATTGACGGGAGCTTTACTAGAAGAAGCTATTCTACCGCCAGAAATTCGCCATTTTCAAAAGACAAAATTCTGCTCTAGATAAGGCCTTACTTTGATCCTGACTAGAATACCTGTGATGTTATCATGCCCATTTTCTTCATTTGCTAGTTCAATAAATCTATTGAGTCCTGTTTCTAGATCGCTGCTATTGCTCAGAAGTGGAGCTAAGTATTCTTCCCAATGTTTTTCAATAAAATTATTATCGGAGAGTCCGTCTGAGCAGAGTAATAAAAGAGTATCTTCCTGTAGATCGATAAAACGAATATCAGGTACTAAGAAATCATTTTCATGTGGACCGATGGCCTGTGTCAATTGATAGGCATCCGGACGCGAGTAAGCCACTTCTGGTTCAATACCTTGCTGAATCTGCCTTTGACCTACTTCATGGTCTACTGTTAATTGTTCTAGTCCCCATTTCCGATTGAGCCGATAGACCCGACTATCTCCTATATGAGCTACAGCAATGCGGGTATCTTGTAAGATTACCATTACTAATGTAGTCCCCATTCTCCCACTGCCAGAAGAAGCGTTATTCTGGTTAATGTTATAAATGGCTTGATTGGCAGCGAGAATAGCTGAGTTAATATTATCTTTATTGGGAAACTTATTGCGCCAACTCTCCTTCATGTAATTCTGTATGGTTTCTACGGCCATGGCACTAGCTACTTCTCCTGAAGCATGACCCCCCATTCCATCACAGACAACATACAGTCCTCTGGCTTGAATTTTTTTCCCTCGGTTACTCTGTTGTCTTCTGACATGAGTCTTTAGTCCATAAGAGTCTTCGTTGTGTTGACGAGATCGTCCTACATCAGTACAAGATGCCTCAACGACACTCTGTAGCTGCATGGGTAAAACTTCAGTCGCTGGTTCGTCGTCTTTTTCTGTGTCTGTCTCTATTTCATAACTTTTTGGTCGGGTTCCTTCGTTATTTAACCTAACAGGAGAAAGATAATCCAATGGTATAGAAATAGTTTCTTCCTGTTCTAACTCGTTTTGTTCTTGTTCGGCAATCTCTTCTATAGATGTTGATAATTCTTGTGCGTCCCTCAATTTTCCCTCCACCATTTTTTCTAATAATTCTTCTAAAGGTTTAGCTATCGGTTGTTCTAATTTACCTAATAAACGCTGCCAAAATTCTCCTAAATCTTGCAAAGTGGGCTGGTTTTGTTCTTCATCTAAATAGAGTTGTTGCAGTCCAAATACTTCGTCTTCGTCTAGGCACAGATTTTTCTCCTCTATTACACTTTGACCGCATTGACTTTCTACTAAATATTCCCAAATACTGACTACTTTGTCTAAACAATAGATAATTTCTAAGCTTGAGGGATGGTTCTCCTGCCAAGACCTAGATAAGTTTTTCCAGTTTGAGCGATCTGACAAAAGAATAACTTCTTTTTCGCCTTCTTGCCAGGCTTCGTGTATTTCTGGCACTATTGGGGAAAATTTCTTTAATTTTAGATAGGGAAATGCTAGTTTGGGTAGACCATTTTTTCGCCAGAGAGCCAATCTTTTTTCTTGTTGCGCTCGAGTGTCCTCAAATCCTTGCCGGTTCTTCTCTTCTTCTTCAAAAAATACCTTTAAGACTGGTTTTTCTAGCGGTTGACAATCTAACACTTTCTTTTGGTATATCTGCCTAGATAGTTCATTGGTTTTGACTTCTTCGCCACTGCTTGTATCTATTGAACTAGAAATTAATTTATACCTTCTACCTTTATCTAAATAGTTTTCATGTGAACCTTTTGTGGGATCAGGCTTGGGCTGACTATCTTTTGTACTAATTATTGCTAACCATACTATTCCCAAAAAACTCCCGCAAGTAGGACAGTTAGCCGCTTCTATCTCAGCGCTGGTTCCACAACTATTACAGATCTTATGTGTCAAGGATTGTTGACATTTTTGGCATACTTTGTGGCTATGTGAATTTTCAAATTGACATTGAGGACAGATCAGCATATGGCCTTCCAGATTGGTCAATCAGCTTAGTTCTAGTTTTATACTAATGGCATATTAAGCTTTCTCTTGTGCCTTATCCTAGTTTAGATCCAAGACAACTCTTTTGCTCAAAAGATCTCTAACTAACAGTTTATCAATTTTTTCTATATAATTAATTAACTGTCTCTAGGATTTTCCAATCCTGTTCATCGTTCTATAATAACATTGTCATTAGGCATGATCACCTATAGCAGTTTAACTTCAACAATATCTCTGGTTTCTCATTTAGCGGCTTTTTTTCCTGGATTAGATAGTCTTTTGTCCACTCAAGGCATTATGGTCATGCTCTTAGGGGCTTATGCTTTTGCTATGTGGATGTTTCTCTCTAATGCCCCTAAAGTTCATACTATCATGGTTTCCGACTTGGAAGTGGCTCGGCAGTTTTATGAAGGGTTCTTAAAATTAGCTGTAGCCGAAGTACCTCTACACTATTACTATAACTATGAACAGACTTTAGGTACTGCTGGAATAGATCCTATGTACCTAGCTTCGCCTAGTTCAGCCAGTGTTAAGTATCGAGGGAGTGAAGGACTATGGTATCAGTTAAAGAAAAATACTCAGTTACATATCATTACGGGGGCTAATCTAGGTGAAAATAATCGCCAGCGCCATGTCTGTTTTGATAACCAATGTTTAGAGTCCATACTTTTAAAAGTACAAGCCCGGCGTCTAAAGTATAAAATCCGTCGAGAAAAACCACTGAATTTTCTGGTAAAAGATCTTGAAGATCGGGTCATTGAGTTGGCAGAAGTGTCTAATTAAGGCAGGTGGGCGTAGCCGCCCGGAGGGTGGCAGGAGTCCAACCCTGGCAGGTGTATTAATGTGTAACGATTGAGGAAAGCTGGAATCTATGAGTGAGCAATGGGATGTAATCGTTATTGGCTCAGGTATTGGCGGACTAGTAACGGCCACTCAATTAGCAGTTAAGGGAGCAAAAGTTCTAGTTTTAGAGAGCTATGTGATACCAGGTGGTAGTGCGGGGTATTTTGAAAGAGAGGGCTACCATTTTGACGTGGGAGCTTCCATGATATTTGGCTTGGGTCAAAATGGAACAACAAATCTTTTGACCCGTGCGTTAGAACAGGTCAAGGTCAGTTTAGAAACGATCCCTGATCCCGTACAAATTCACTATCACTTACCAAATAACTTAGATCTTAAAGTTTATAGAGATTATCCAGCCTTCATAGAAGAATTAAGTCAACATTTCCCCCAAGAGAGAGAAGGGATCTCCAGTTTTTATAATGAATGCTGGAAAGTATTTAACTGTCTTAATAGCATCGAGTTACTCTCTTTAGAAGAACTAGGCTATTTAATGCGAGTATTTTTCCAAAAACCTCTCTCATGTCTAGGTTTACTAAAATACCTCCCCCTGAATGCAGGAGATTTAGCTCGTCGCTATATTAAAGATCCTATACTATTAAAATTCATTGATATTGAATGTTATTGCTGGTCTGTCGTGAAAGCTGATTGGACACCGATGATCAATGCAGGAATGGTCTTTAGTGATCGGCATTATGGAGGGATCAACTATCCAAAAGGGGGAGTAGGCAAGATTGCTGAAAAACTAGTAGACGGACTAGAAAAAGCTGGAGGCAAAATTCAGTATAAGTCGAGAGTGAGCCGTATTTTAATGGAAAAGAAAAAAGCGATCGGAGTAGAACTCAGTAACGGCAAGAAATACTATTCCAAGAAGATTGTTTCTAATGCTACCCGTTGGGACACGTTTGAAAAATTGCTCGAAGGCGAAGGTTTACCGAAAAAAGAACAAAGATGGCAAAAACGCTATCAAAAATCCCCAAGCTTTTTAAATCTGCATTTAGGAGTCAAGGAAGATGTCATCGGGCCAGGAACAGAATGTCATCACATATTACTAGAAGACTGGTCAAAAATGGAGGAAGAACAAGGTACTATTTTTGTTTCTCTTCCCACCCTCTTAGATCCAGAACTAGCACCCCCAGGCTACCACATAATACATACCTTTACCCCTAGTTGGTTAGATAACTGGCAAAACCTCTCACCCAAAGAATATGAAAGCAAAAAAGAAGAAGATGCCAACAGACTAATAGAACGTCTAGAAACGATTTTTCCAGGCTTAGAGGCAGGATTAGACTATCAAGAAGTAGCAACACCTAAAACACATAGACGCTTCTTGGGAAGGCAGGAAGGAACCTATGGACCGATTCCCCGTTATCAACTCCCAGGATTATTAACTATGCCATTTAACCGGACGGCTATTGAAGGACTCTATTGTGTAGGAGATAGTACCTTTCCCGGACAGGGATTAAATGCAGTCGCTTTTTCTGGTTTTGCCTGTAGTCATCGTATTGCTGTTGATTTAGGACTTTAGCAGGGGGTAGGGATTTTCTAGAAAATGTAACGGCGGATACCTCTTAGCTAATATTATAATATTGGAACAAAAGGTGGCGGCGAGACTGCCATTAGGGGTAGACTCAAAACACCATAAAAATGTAAACAATTTTATAGTTGCAATTAATTCTGGTTGAAGTGGATGATTGCAGGTTTGTTGCAAATAATTCCGGTTGAGTTGCAATTACAGCAATTTGAGACCAGATAAGCTTGCTTAACCAGGGGGCGGGGCCAATACCGTTCGGTTAAGTCTTAAGCGGTGCTGTAAATAGCAAAAGTTCGAGTTTCGACATTAGAACTATTTCCTCTATGCTTTCGCTTTCTGGCAGTCCCCTTCGCTCTTGTTTTCTTTACAACTC
>Ga0209085_1000678_pt1 | contig 23949 bp, 25 predicted proteins | sample C_131016_EF_Meta_FD_187310 | JGI IMG/M metagenome (GOLD analysis project Ga0209085, IMG submission 187310) | Freshwater microbial communities from Lake Croche, Canada to study carbon cycling - C_131016_EF_MetaG (SPAdes) (version 2) | ecosystem: Environmental > Aquatic > Freshwater > Lake...
TTAAAAGAATGTCTTCCAGATTATCTTAATTGAGAATAGTACTGTTGCTGTGGAATATAATGCTTCTATTCTTTTTACTGAAAGGCATTAATTCCTTTTGTTCTCTTAAAATCAGCGAACCGACAGTAGTAAATTTATCCGGATATTTACCCCTCTACTATACCTCTATTATTCGTCGCATTTTCATTGACAGACCACTACTAGTTTACAGCAGTTTTAATACTTACCTATGGTCAGAAAAATCAGATACAACCTAAACCCAGGGGGCGAGTCCGCATGGGTTTTAGCGTTTTAATCTGGGCTTGATTTGATAGTAATTTGCTGTAAAAGTTATGAGACTACTTTAGTAGTATTGTTCTTCTTAAGAAGTTCAGCTTCCTCATAACGTCCTTGAGCATAGTAGAGTACAGATAGACCATTTAAACTGGTGGCTACAGAGGGATGGTCTTCACCACCGATGTGTTTATACATTGCTAAGACTTCTTTATATAACGGTTCAGCCTCCAGGTAGCGTCCTTGAGAACGGTAAAGTTCAGCTAGATTGTTTAAAGTAGTTGCTACATAGGGATGGTTGTCACCTAAGAGGCGTTTATACATTGCTAAGGCTTCTTTATACAATGGTTCTGCCTCAGAGTAGCGTCTGTGGTTATCATAGAGTGCAGCCAAACCGTTTAAAGTAGTTGCTACATAGGGATGGTTGTCACCTAAAAGGCGTTTTCTCATAGCCAAGGCATCTCTGTACAAGGGTTCTGCCTCAGCGTAGCGTCCTTGGAAACGGTAGAGTTCAGCCAGATTGTTTAAACTCTGTGCTATATCAGGATGGTTGTTACCTAAAAGGCGTTTACATATAGCTAAGGCATCTCTATACAAAGGTTCTGCCTCAGCGTAACGTCCTTGGTCTCTGTAGAGTGAAGCCAGATTGTTTAAACTGGTAGCTACAGAGGGATGTTCCTCTCCTAAGAGGCGTTTACACATAGCTAAGGACTCTCTATACAAAGGTTCTGCCTCAGTGTAACGTCCTTGGTTATCGTATAGTGAAGCCAGATTATTTAAACTGTTTGCTATAGCGGAATGTTCTGAACCGAAGCGACTTTTAGCCACTTCTATACATTGTTGCAACCAAGGTTCTGCCTCCTGATACAGTCCCTGACTTTCAGAAAACTTACCTAAACCTGTGAAAATCCCAATAAGATCCTCATCTTTAACCCATTCGAGTAGAGTTTTAGCTGTTTCCGCTAAATGGGGAATCAAGGGAGCGATTTCTTGAACCAGATCTTGGGTGAGATCAGATTTGATTGTTCTCGATTGCGCTGCCATTACTTGAGCAAAGTTCTGTTTTTGTTGTTTTCCGGAAGCTAAGTTATTTTGCTTGACCCTGAAAAATTCTCGAATTAGTTGATGTAATCTGTAGGTGTCTTTCTCAACAAACTTAAGTAAATGTGAACGAGATAAATTATCGCGTTCTTCTTGCCAATCATCCCTCTCCTCTACTGACCTACGGACTGCAGGCAGAGAAACAGAAAAATCAGAGTCCATACTTTCTACTAGTGACCAAGGAATAGGCGCCAAGGCAAATAAGGAAAGTAGACAACCTAAATCCTGTGTTTTTTTATCTAAACGTTCCCAACTTAAATCAAAGGCTGCTTCTATTCCCAGATCTGCGGTCATCGTCTCTTCAGCATTCTTTAAGGCTCTATGTTTGATCCCTACCTGTCTGTTAGAGTGTGGTTTTTTCCCTCTTAATTGAGATAACAGATCCCCTAACGATAACTCCAAATATTCTTCTTGAACTAAATAAAGTCCTACTAACTCCAGACCTAATGGTAAATATCCCAGCCATTGACAGAGTTCTTCAGCCTGCTCTAATTCTGATTCAATCCGTTCAGTTCCTACCAAGACCTTTAATAAATTTAGCGCCGCTTCTGGTGAAAGTACGTCTAGAACTAGTACTGTTTTCCCGAATCGTTGTCGGCTAGTGATTAGTATTTTAAACCTAGTAGATTCGGGCAAGTAAGGTTTGACCTGCTGTTTGTAATCAGTCACATCATCGAGAACTAGCAATACTTCCCCTTCTTTCCATTGTCGCCAACAAGCCGCTAGTTTTCCTTCTGTTCGTAGTGAATTAGGAAGGTCAAAATTGGGATTATAGACTTTAGCAAAGTCTATCAGTTTCACTGTCCAATCTTTGGCTTGTAACCAACAAATCCCTCCCTGATAGTCAAGTAGGTGTTTTCGAGCATACTGTAGGACTAACTCTGTTTTACCTACTCCTGGCATTCCAATCACTACGACTTCACTATTGTTAACAAATAACTCATGCAGTTTTTCTCGGTCTTCCTCCCGTCCCACAAACTGCTTATCATCTAGAATGCCTCTGTGTCCAAGGTTATTATATGGTATTTTTATTTTTGGTACAGGTGCCGTTTTCTGAGGCTCTTCTGGATATTGTGGTTTTCTTTTTTTCTCTCCTTGGAGATCAAATTCTTTCAGATTTGCTTCTTTATCTTTGTGGCACAATTTTAGAGAGAACTTCCAATCTCCTGCATCTTGAATTACAGTGGGATTGTCTATTAGAATGCCTAAGAAATCCTCTAGTAGATTCTGTGTTTCTCTTCCTTGGATTTGAGTTAATTTATCTTGGTAATTGCATTTTGCTGTTAGTACTTCTAGATCGCCTCGCTTTATCCTGATGACTAGTTGCTTTTCGCTTTCTCGGGTATATTCGATGGAGATTTGATCATCCTCTTCAACCTCATCATTGACATAAGCCAGTAATGCTTCAAACAGTTCTAATCCATCATAGGAAGGACGCGCCATAGATCAACTCCAAAAATCTTTCAAAAAAGTTTAGGATGATTACATGTAAATCAGATCCATTTCAGTATAGTTTATTAGTGAGTCGGGCACACTGGCAAATTTATTAGTGGAGTTAGGCAGGTATCCTGTTTTAGCTTGATTTCAGCTAGTCAACGGCGTGCTAAAGTTTTAGTTTATTTGAATTACAGCAAATGTAAATCTATTAAGCCACAACTTAAAAACCAAAACCCATACGGGGCGGAGCCCCGCCCCCCGGTTTTGTAGCTTGTCTGGTCTCAAATTGCTGTAAGCATAAGTATGAGATAAATTCTAGAATTTAGTAGTTTTTGTTACATCCTAATGAAGAGGCTATTGATAGGATGAAGGTCAAATCATAAATTGCTTCTAGGGTTCCGGTTGTAAGTGTCAGGTCCGAGAGAAGCAAGCTAGTTTTTAAACAAACTAGCTACACGGAGGGATAAAAGCCTGGGAGAAGTATAAGCAACAAATGCTGAACGATTTCTCATGGGCTTTTAACTATGAAAGCCTGGAGAAGATCAAGAGAAAAATTACTTGAAAATAAATCACCAGAGGCTTCATGAGCGAACAACCATTATTCCAAAACTTTAACAATACAGAAGCACAAAGAGCATTAGAAAGAGAACAAAGACTCCCCTTGACGGGTTGGCAACAAGAAGTCAATAAAGGACTGGAATACGGACTAGAAGCAGCGGCAAGCATAAAAGATCGCTCCATTCCTACTTTTTCACGTGGTGAACTACCCCACTATGCTGGGATCAATACCTTTCTGAAAGCACCATACTTAGAAGATGTACGGGAAGTGGGTAAATATGATGTAGCAATAGTTGGGGTACCACATGACTCAGGGACAACTTACAGATCGGGAACCCGTTTTGGACCACAGGGAATACGTCGTATTTCAGCCCTCTATACACCCTATAACTTTGAAATGGGTATAGACTTACGAGAACAAATAACCCTTTGTGATGTAGGTGATATCTTTACTATTCCAGCTAATAACGAAAAGTCTTTTGATCAGATTTCCAAAGGGGTAGCTCATGTCTTCAGTTCAGGAGCCTTCCCTATTATATTAGGCGGCGATCACTCCATCGGCTTTCCTACAGTCAGGGGAGTATGTCGTCATTTAGGGGATAAAAAAATAGGCATTATCCACTTTGATCGCCATGTAGATACACAAGAAAGCGATCTAGATGAGCGGATGCATACCTGTCCTTGGTTCCATGCAACCAACATGAAGAACGCACCAGCCAAAAACTTAGTACAACTAGGAATAGGAGGCTGGCAGGTTCCCAGACAGGGTGTGAAGGTATGTAGAGAGAGAGAAACCAATATTTTAACCGTAACTGACATCGTAGAAAGAGGTCTCGATGCGGCGGTAGAATTTGCTCTAGAACGTGCCTTAGATGGGACTGACTGTGTCTGGATCAGCTTTGATATTGACTGTATAGATGCAGGTTTTGTCCCTGGAACTGGTTGGCCTGAACCAGGCGGACTTTTACCACGTGAAGCCCTCTATTTGCTTGGTAAAATTGTGCAAAAAGCCCCCGTCTGTGGGTTAGAAGTAGTAGAAGTTTCTCCTCCCTATGATATCAGCGATATTACATCTCTCATGGCAGCGAGAGTTATCTGTGACACCATGGGACATCTGATCTTATCAGGACAACTCCCACGCAAAGAAAAGCCTGCCTATATTCACCCGGAAGCAGAACCAGAAAGCGTAGTTTGGACTTAAGGGATATGCACGAAACAGACATGACCAAAGCTTTAATTATGACTGTTAAACAATGGTGGGAAGCACAACCAGAACGTCCTAGCATTTCGGCTGTCCATCTAACTGTCGGCAAGTTTACCTGTGTAGAACCTGTCAGCTTACAATTTGCTTTTACATTACAAACTCGCAATACCTTTTTAGAGGGTGCAACCCTAGAAATTGCCGAAACCCCTTTAATAGCCTACTGTCATCATTGTCAGCAAGAATATGAGCCTGAAATAGGTATTAAATATACCTGTAACACATGTGGTTCTCCTATGGAGGATATTCGTTCAGGACGCGAATTAAAAATTGATCGCATTGAATATGCCCAACAACCATGCACCAAACATTTGACCTAGGAATTAATCTTCTCCACGTTAACCAAGATGGGGCAGATCATAACCGCGCTCACTTTGATCAATGGGGAATAACTTGTTTTAATCTGATGAGTAGTCCAGGTGCAGGGAAAACAGTACTACTAGAACGCACTTTGGCTGCCCTTTCTAATAAGTATAAAATTGCAGTCATTGAAGGAGATATGACCACTGAACTAGATGCAGAGCGCCTGAGAAAATACGATGTTCCTGTGATTGCTATTAATACAGGTCGTTCTTGTCATCTAGACTCCAAAATGGTTGCAGGTGGTCTTCATCGCTTATCCCATGAATATAACCCCAATGACTTTGATATGGTTCTAGTAGAAAATGTCGGTAACCTAGTCTGTCCTGCTGAATTTGAAGTAGGAGAACATTTTAAGGTAGCTCTTTTGAGTATCACAGAAGGGGAAGATAAACCCCTGAAATATCCAATCATGTTTCAAGAAGCAGACTGTCTCTTAATTACCAAAATAGACTTAGCACCCTATTTAGATATAGATCTACAGCAAATAGAAGCTAATGTTCGTCAGATGAACCCCGATGTGACTATTATTCCTCTCTCTACCAAAACTGGTGTTGGGTTAGAAGCTTGGTTCACTTGGCTAACTGCCAAACTGTAACCAATTAAACAGATAAAACTTCAGCTTTTTTGTTATAAACATTACATCATCCCCCAAGGGAGGATACCTCATGCTTAAATTGCGTCCTGTATACGGTCTACTTTTTCTCTTTACTCTCACTGTATTTATTGGATGTAGTAACCCAGCTACTCAAATTCCAACTCAAAGCAGTCAACAACCTAGTCCTGCTAATAGTAGTGGTGGTTCTACAGTTAAGTTAGGCTTTAGTGCTTGGCCTGGTTGGTTTCCTTGGCAAGTTTCTCAAGATGAAGGTATCTTTAGCAAGAATAACGTCAATGTAGATTTAAAATGGTTTGACGGCTATTTAGAATCTATTAGTGCCTTAACAGCAGGACAAATTGATGCTAATAGTCAAACCTTAGGAGATACAGTTAATTCTGCTGCAGGTGGAGCAGATCAAGTCGTTGTTTTAGTTAACGATAACTCCACAGGCAATGACAAGATTATCGTTAGTAAAGAAATTAAGTCAGTTCAAGATCTCAAAGGGAAACAGGTAGCTGCTGAGGAAGGGACAGTAGATCATTTTCTCTTGCTGTTAGGACTAAAAAAAGCGGGACTTTCAGTTAAAGATATTAAATTTGTGCCTTTAGAAACTGGGAAAGCAGCAGCAGCTTTTGTAGCTGGGAAAGTAGATGCAGTAGCAGTCTTTGCACCTTTTACCACAGAAGCTTTTAAACGTCCAGGCAGTAAAGAACTCTTTAGTTCTAAAGACTTTCCTGGTGCTATATCAGATCATCTAGTATTTACCCGTAAGTTTGTTGAGGCTCATCCCGAACAGGTACAAGAAATGGTCAATAGTTGGTTTAAGACTATAGATTATATCAAAGCTAATCCAGCCAAAGCAGATGAAATAATGGCTAAAAGAGCAGGTGTATCATTAAAAGAATATAAAGACTATGCCGGCGGAACCAAAATATTCACACTAGAAGAAAATCTCAAAGCCTTTCAACCAGGGAAAGATATGACATCTCTATCTTTTGCTGCTCAAGAAATGAATAAATTTCTACTAGATGGCAAACTGATTAAAACTAAAGCTGATACAAGTAAAATGTTTGATGAGCGTTTTGTGAAAGCCTATGCTGCCAAAAAATAAGTCATGAACCAACCAATGAGAGCAAAAAGTTTGAACCCGACAGTATTTTGGCGATTAGCGGAAGATATCCCTAAACCCCTCAATACAACCTTAGTTGTTACTTCTATTGCGCTTCCCCTTCTGTTGTGGTTTTTAATCACAGCTATAGGTAATATTGACCCCAAGTTTCTCCCCTCTCCAGCTAAAGTGCTTGAAGCCTTTGGTCGGTTATGGAGTAGCGGAGATCTCTTAAAAGACACGGTTGCTAGTCTGTGGCGGGTAGGAGTCGGCTTTTTACTAGCTTGTCTCTTCTCTATTCCTGTTGGGTTATTGATGGGTAGTTTTGCTAGTATCCGGGCACTGTTAGAGCCTCTGTTTGGTTTAATTCGCTATATGCCTGCACCAGCTTTTATTCCTTTACTGATCCTCTATTTAGGTATTGGAGAAGAACCGAAAATTAGTCTTATTTTTATTGGGGTCTTCTTCTTTAACTCTCTAATGGTCATGGATACCGTTAAATTTGTCCCTAAGGACTTGATAGAAGCCACGTATATGTTAGGAGGAAATCGTCTACAAACACTCTTACAGGTAATCTTTCCCCATGTTTTGCCAGGTATTTTAGATGCCTGTCGTATTAATTTAGCGGCTGCTTGGCAATTAGTTATTGTCTCAGAACTAATTGCTGCTACTGAGGGTTTAGGTCGTCGGATCAGTGTAGCTGGTCGCTTTTTGAGAACAGATGAAATATTTGTCGGCTTAATCGTTATTGGGGTAATAGGTTTAGGTTTTGATCTGTTATTTCAATATCTTCTACGTGTCTCCTGTAAATGGGCAAGCAATAAACGTTAATAAGAGGTAAAAAATATGTATTTAACAATAAATGGTTTACACAAAAACTTCGAGACCAAAAATGGAACCTTAATAGTACTTAAAGATATTAATATGATCATTGAAGAGGGTGAATTTATCTGTGCAGTAGGGGCATCAGGTTCAGGTAAATCAACCCTGTTAAGGCAAATAGCTGGACTAGATAGCCCAACGATGGGAGAAGTAAGAATTGATGGTAAGTTGGTTACTGGACCTGGACCTGATCGCGGGATGGTTTTTCAACACTATACTCTCTATCCTTGGATGAATGTACAACAGAATACCGAGTTTGGGTTAAAGCTGCAAGGAGTACCTAAAGCCGAAAGAAGAGAAAAGGCTAGTTACTATCTAAGTGTAGTAGGATTGGCTAAATTCGCTCAATCTCTCCCCAAAGAGTTATCAGGAGGAATGAAACAAAGGGTCGCTATTGCCCGTTCTTTGGCTTCTGAACCACAAGTCCTCTTAATGGATGAACCTTTTGGCGCTTTAGATGTTCATACAAAAGAGTCCATGCACGAATTTATGTTAGATCTTTGGCAGAGAACTAAAATTACAGTCTTTATGATTACCCATGATGTGGAAGAAGCTGTTTTTCTCTCTAATCGTATCTATGCTTTAGGTTCTCGTCCTGGGACAGTAAGAAAGGAAATGACTATTAAATTACCTGAACGTTCTCACCATGTTAAGCGTCTTAGTGTCTTCCATGACTACCGAGATGAATTAATGGCTCTTTTACGTCAACATGGACAAGAAGCACTAGTTGCGGCTTAACGTCATCTTTCTCCTTGTCTACCTCAATATTTTCAGCCACTCTTCTCTAATAGGTTGTATGGCTAAATCCAACTCAGGAAAATAGACAGGAGAAGGTAACACCCCATCTAATAAACGAGTCATCACAGCATTTTCTAGTATTACATAAAAATCTATGGGTAAAGGTCCATCAATGTGACGACTATTGACTCCAAAATTAGGCCTTTGATTGCGATATTCTAGAATGGGACTCCTCTCCTTTAACCACTTATCTAGACTAGAAACATTCTCAAAACTGGAGATAAATTGCTCTTTAAGCTTTTCATATAGACCACCTTCATCTACATGTGACCAAGCTTTTTCTAAGAGATTACTTCTTTGCCCAGGATTATACCATGCTTGGAGAATTAACTTAGCTTTTTCTACATTGATGGAGTCTAGTTCTCCCTGTATAGACTGACCTTCAGCCGATTTAACTAGTAATTGACTCAATTTATCGCCTGATATTTGAAAGTCTTGAGCAGCAGCCGAAAGGTTCCCTGTCCACCAAAAGACCCCCCCTTTAGCTTGATGTAAAAAAGTATTTAAGGCTCCTGCTTGTGGGTTTTTTTCTAATAAATGGTTATATTGTTTGAGTAATTCTGCTATAACTTGTGAATAAAGCGGTTTTAACTCTTTAGTCTGCCAGACAGGACTAGTAATAAAAACTGGATTACGCAAACATTCTAGAGTTAAAGCTTTAACAGCTAACTCAGGTTTTTTCTGAAAAAGAAGACTCAATCCCAGTCCGTAAGCATTGCCTTTTTTAGCAGGAAATATTTCTAGAGCTTTAATAAAAGAACTTGTTGCTAATTTGGTATCTGATTGCAGAGATAACCAACCTAGATTACTATAACCAAATTCTAGATAGGGAGAATTTTGAATACCTAATTGAAACCAACGTATGGACTCAATTAAGAAAGTCTTACTAACCTTTTTATCGGGTATTTCTAGAGCTACATTACCTAAATTCCAACCCAATTGATAAGGATAATAGGGTTCCCAAGGATTCAATTGATGTGCTTGGCTAAGAGAGTAGACAAATGTCCTGAAATCTTGACGCTCTAGAGCACGAAAACCTTGCGAGGATAATAACCAAGCTTTCTGAACAGGAATAGACCAAATAATCATAGCTATCAACATAGCTAGTGTAGTGTAAAACACAACAAGTGGGGAAAATTTGATGGTCTCTTTTTCCCTAGTCATAGAAGTCAAACAAGCTAAATAAATTAATAACATTCCATTAATAGGAAGGTTATCTAATTGATAATCAGTCAGACTCACAATAGAATAAGCTATTAGTCCCCCAAAGATACAGAAAAATAGTATTCTATCACTCCGTTCCATGGGAGGCTGACTAATTTTATACAATAAAAGAGCCAAGGTAGTTAAAAAAATTAAGAGACCCCAAATACCTAATTCTGCCCAAAGTTGAGTTAAAGTGCCGTGTAATTCATAGATATGTTCGGCTTGGGCACCAGCCCAGACTGGATGGTATTTTTGAAAGAGAAGGGGGACTCCCCCTATTCCTATACCTGTCAAAGGACTAGAGAGACCCATCTGATAACCTATATCCCCAGTAATTATTCTATAAATGAGTTCTTCCCCTCCCCCTTGACCACTGAAGATTTCTCCTAAAATATTACGCAGACGATTATTGCTGACAATCAAAATAGCTAAGATAGCAAAAAAGGCACAACTCCCTAAAGTTAAGACTCTACGAGATAAAGAACCCTGCCAAAAGAGAAAGATAACTGTTAGTACGCTTAAGATAAGTAAAGCTAACCAAGCGGCTTTAGAACTAGTTGTATAGAGGTCTATTAAGCCTAATCCTACCGAGGTGATCCAGATCCAACGTAGTCTTCCTTTTTGTAGAATACTTAAACCTACCAAGAGCGGAAGACCTAAAACCAGATAACCCCCAACATAGTTTTGATGTCCTAATGGTACCCAGTTCCGGAATTCCAAGACAGAAAAGTCAAAGGAACGATTTAAACCAAACTTTTGATTAATCTCAGCTAAATGATGTATTTCAGGGAAGTAAATGTCTTTAAACCAAATAAATAAGCTAATTAGAATAAAACCAACTATTAATACTCCTTGGAGAGTTAGAAGTCTTTGACGACTCTGGTGGGTTGTTAGACTCTGATTTAAAACATAGAGTGTAGCTAACCAACCGATAACAGGGATCGCATTCCAAATAGCAATACCTGGAAATTTAGCAAAAATGGTTGAGACAATTACCCCTATTAGAATAATTAAAGTCCAGATATCCCACCCTTTTCCCAAAGGTGTTAGACGACGCAACAACCAGAGTCGACCAAGAAACCAAATAATTCCCCCTAAATAACAGGTTTGCCACAATAAGACCCAAGGCCAATCTACGGCTAAACTATTACTATTGGGCAGAACTGTAAATAATCCATAGATAAAAACAACAATTCCAGCGATTAAATGTCCTTGAGTTGGCGAGGATGAATTGTCTGTCATAAAGTATTTATAAAATTGCTATCAGTCCAGCCCATGTATATATAGGAAAAACCTTTTTCCAGCATATCGCCATCCTGCCTTAGAGAATATAATGAGGCTAACTAGGACACAGGTTGAAGAGCAGAAATGTTCAAATCTAATGGAGAATAGGAGGCTCGAACCCCTGACCTCTGCGGTGCGATCGCAGCACTCTACCAACTGAGCTAATTCCCCAATAATAGTTGATAATATCTACTATAGCACCCATCGCTTCTTCAATGTTACTTTTTGTTATTATTTTTAATTGTTGCTTGACAATAGTCAACATTTGTCTAGTTGTTTGTCTATGGCGAATATATTGTCGTCTACAATTTCTGAATCAGATATTAGGCGAAATTCAATTGATTGTCGAAACAGTTTTACCGCGATATTCGCCAAGTCTCACGTTTAAGGGTTACACAGTAGATCAACTCAAAAATCGCTATCAAAAACTTATAACACAAGTAAATTTTTGGCGGCAAATTATTTTTCTTATAAATCTCAAAATTAAATCGAGGACAAAGAAGAACTTTTTATTTCTAAGATAGAATAGGTGTTAATTGGAAACCTATCTAGAGCCATGACCGAAGAAACTACAGTACCTAGTAAACCAGCCCCAGCGGCCAAAAAGCCCAAAGAACCAACTATTGAAGACAAACCCTTCCCTGAATTTATTCAAGAACATTTTTTACCTGCTCTCAAAACAGCACTGAGTCAAGAAGGACTATCCGATGTAGAAGTTTCCTACCAAAATGCCCCTATATCTCTGGCTAAAACTAATCTTAACCAGGCTTGTTCTCAAGTAATAGGACGCTTGGCGGGTGGTCGTCAGTTTAATATCTACTTTCTCGATGAAGATATCAGTGGCAAAAAAGCCTTCTCCTACTCTAGAGAAGGTACACAACCGAGCACCCTAGAATCCTTTATGATTGACGAACGCAAGGTCAACCTACCCCTACTTGTTCTCTACAGTTTACAGCGTCTTAACGGACAAAAATGGCTGACTGGGAATTAAGTTTAGCTGTTATTTAAGGCTTCTTTTAAAGCTGTTCCTGCAGCATAATAGTTGCGAGTTGAAGTAAGAATTTCTGATTCTCTACGCAGTCTCGCCGCTGTGTCTTGAGTATCTAAAAGATATTGCTGTTCAGAAGGAGCGCCCTGCAAATTGCTGGCTATCCAGTAGGATAATTCTAGGGGAAGAGATGGTAAATCGTCAGGTAAGCCCCTTTTTTGCTCAGTCAGCTTATCATGTAGTCTGACCACATCTCTGAGCAACTGTTCTAGCTCACGAGCCAGAGGACGTAGATCTTCTGTAGGCGGTGTATCTTCTAACCACTCAACTAGTCCCACCAGATAGGGTTTTTCCCTAACATAGCGAAGGACTCTAAAGCGTTGTTGTCCTATAGTTTGAATCTTAAAGCGGTCATCAGGTAAACGTTGAAAATTAACCATCTCAGCGCAACAACCAACAGTAGCAATTTGACCATTCTCAGGATTACTCATCAAAACCCCAAAACGGCAATTGCTCTGTAGGATGGTATTGATCATTATTCTGTATCTAAATTCAAAGATATGTAGAGGCAGAGGTCGATTAGGAAACAAGACCACATCAGGCAAAGGAAAGAGAGGGAGTTCTGAGACACCACGCGAAGATAAAAATGTCATAAGCTATAAGGATTATCAGCTATCTTTCTTTACTTTAACGGATTTTCGATCATTATGTTAAAGTACCGCATCGGATAGGCAAGAGATTTAGAGCAAAAATAATATTAAAACCTCGGCAAGAACTACAACAACCGAGGTACTACTATATAATATTTGTGGGATAAACGATCCTGCCTAGTTCTCATTCCCAATACAGTTTAAGATAGCTAGGACATCTAATACGCAATTCCAGAAGTAACACGTTTGTTCAGGGCTTTCTTGGGTACAGCACTTTTCAGCCTGCATACAGGGTCTGGATTATTAAAATCAGGTGGAAGAGAATTTTTCTTGGCATATGTTAAAGCTTTACATTTATTCTCCTTGACACAAGCTCGGATACATTCTTCAAGGGTATTTGCAGCAAAACTCCTATAGTCTTTGCCTGGCAAATCCGTTCCAGTTTCAATAGAAATCTGCTTTTCAGCCTTAGCAGCTGAAGCAACCCCTAAAGCTATAACCAAAAATGTTCCCAAAAACTTTGCCACCACTAGTGTTGATTTCATAGTACAAATTTTACCAAAATATACTCTGTCATTATATAACCTTTCGCAGATTGAGAAAGCTACTGAAAGAAAAATTTGAACTAAATAAACTCGTTAGCCAACATTACAGTCAGGTTTGTATGGTAAATCCTAATTTCTAAGCCAAAGGATATTGAGTGAGCTTTAGCGATTGACTAGGTGAAAATTCAACACTACGAAATCCCATCGTCTATAATATACTGTTCCTAATAGGGCATATGAAAATCACCTCTTTAATACTTGTTTTGATTGTAACCAAGACCTCATATAATTTCCTATCTTCTTGCTAAGATTAAGAGACTATTGCATAAAAATATGACAACGGATATAGAAACAGAATTATTACAGGCAGTCAACCGCAGAAGGAATTTCGCCATTATTTCTCACCCTGACGCAGGAAAGACAACCTTAACCGAAAAACTCCTCCTTTACGGTGGAGCAATACATGAAGCAGGTGCAGTTAAAGCACGCAGATCGCAACGGAAAGCTACTTCAGACTGGATGGAAATGGAACAACAAAGGGGTATCTCCATCACCTCTACCGTATTACAGTTTGAATATCACAACTACCAAATTAATCTCCTAGATACACCTGGACACCAAGACTTTAGTGAGGACACATATCGCACTTTAGCGGCTGCTGATAATGCAGTAATGCTGATCGATGCAGCCAAAGGGTTAGAACCCCAAACTCGTAAGTTATTTGAAGTCTGTCGCTTACGTTCACTGCCTATTTTTACCTTTATCAATAAGTTAGATAGACCAGGAAGAGAACCCCTAGAACTCTTGGATGAAATTGAACGAGAACTGGGTTTAAAGACCTATGCAGTAAATTGGCCTATCGGCATGGGGGATCGTTTTAAAGGGGTCTATGATCGCTATAAACAGGCTTTTTATCTCTATGAAAGGGTTACACATGGAGCGAAAGAAGCCCCAGAAATAGTCATTCCTTTAGGTGATCCCAGTATAGAAAAATATCTCAGTACCGAACTTTACTATCAACTAAAAGAAGAACTGGAAATAATCAAAGAAGTAGGTGGAGAACTAGACCTAGAAATGGTCCATCAAGGTCTGATGACTCCTGTATTTTTTGGCAGTGCTATGAATAATTTTGGGGTTAAGTTATTCTTAGAAACCTTCCTAGACTATGGTTTAAAACCTGAAGCTAGACAGTCTTCTCTTGGAGTTTTAGAACCTACCTATCCTGAATTTACAGGCTTTGTCTTTAAATTACAAGCCAATATGGACCCTAAACACAGAGACCGCGTCGCTTTTATTCGGGTCTGTACAGGTAAGTTTGAAAAGGATATGACAGTTAACCATGCTAGAACAGGTAAAATAGTCAGACTTTCCCGTCCACAAAAACTCTTCGCCCAAGATAGGGAGTCTATTGATGTGGCCTATCCTGGAGATGTGATCGGTCTGAATAACCCAGGTGTCTTTGCTATTGGCGATACTATCTATATGGGGAAAAAGATCGAATATGAGGGAATACCCTGTTTTTCACCTGAATTATTCTCCTATCTGAAAAATCCTAACCCCTCTAAGTTTAAGCAATTTCAAAAGGGTATTCAAGAATTAGCTGAAGAGGGAGCCGTGCAAATTATGTATTCTTTAGACCAGTTTAAACGAGAACCCATTTTAGCTGCGGTTGGACAACTACAATTTGAAGTAGTCCAGTTTCGGATGCTCAATGAATATGGGGTAGAAACTACTCTAGAACCTCTTCCTTATAATTTAGCTCGTTGGGTTAGAAGTGGTTGGGATGCCCTGAATAAGACGGGTAAACTCTTTAATAGTTTAACAGTTAAAGATAATTGGAATCGTCCCGTTCTCCTGTTTAGAAATCAATGGAATTTACAACAGGTACAAGATGATCATCCTAATTTACAATTGCAGTCTATAGCTCCTGTTGGGGTAGGTTTAGAACCTGAGAAAAATTAAACTTATTCCTCAGGAAATACCCAAAGTAGTTTGAGTGCCATAATCATAAAACCTAGAGCGGCTAAGGTTTTTAAAAGACGCTCGGGTAAAAATTGGGCAAAACTGCCCCCCACAATAACACCTAGGAAACTAGTTAAAATTAAGGCAGTTATAGATCCTAAAAATACTGCCTTAGTTGAACGAGAAGACCCACTGAGAGCGATAGCAGCTAACTGGCTTTTATCGCCTATTTCTGCTAAAAATACTGTAAAAAAAGTTATACTAAATAATTGCCAATTCATAGATTTAAAGTTGAATTACATCGGAAATTAATTGAGCGGAAATAAATATTAATAAAAGGGCTACGGCAATATCTAAAACTTTGGGGGATAAACGTCCTGCTAAAGTGCGTCCAATGATTACCCCTATTAAACTAGTGGCAATTAAAGCAATTGCTGCAGCCGCAAAAACAATTACAGGTGAATGCGACTGTGCAGTAATTAAAAGTGTTGCTATTTGTGTCTTATCGCCTATCTCTGCTGCAAAAATAGTTAAAAAGGTGGAGAAAAAGACTGCCCAAAAACTATCTTTAGTATATGCCATTGTTTAGTTGTTATTTTCATACTTCTTTCATTTTTAGCAGATTTTGGGGGTAAATAGTTAGAACAAAATTGTTTTTCTCAAACTCTTGTTTCAAGATGTAAGGTGCTACGCCCGCTCCCGGCAGTTTTGGGACAGTTTTTAGGTCACAGGCAGCACACAGCGAAAGCCTACATGACTCATACCCGTATCCACCATCTGAGGACGACGTGCTGCAGGGCGATAACGCAGACAGTATTCGTCTCCCCCGCCCACTGGCGCTCAAGTCCCAGGGGGACTGTGGAACGTGCCTACGGCATGCGGAGGGAAGGCAAACCTGCTCTCCTGGAGAGTGTTCCCTTCTAAAGATTAACTTATGTTACATTTGATCATATAAGTGGATTCACAAAAGATGAAGCAGCGCATTCTTTACGTTCGGCTCCCTTGCAATCCTATATTTCCCATAGGAGTCGTTTATTTAGCAGACCATGTTCATAAGCTTTTTCCCGATCTGGAGCAGAAAATTTTTGACCTAGGAACAGTACCACCTAGAGATTTTAAAAGAGCACTCAATGAAGCCATTGATGAGTTCAAACCCACACTAGTTGTCTTTTCTTGGCGGGATATACAAATTTATGCTCCTGTAGGAGGACGTGGCGGCAACCCTCTACAAAACGCCTTTGAGGTCTTTTACGAGAAAAACCTCCTTATTAAATTAAAAGGTGCCCTAGGAGGGTTTAAAGTAGTTACAGCCTATTATGGAGAACTATGGCGGAATTTAGGACTGATTAAACAAGGACTAAAAAGAGCGAGACAGCATTACCGAGAAGCTAAAATTATTGTAGGCGGAGGAGCAGTTAGTGTTTTCTACGAACAGTTAAAGACCATGTTACCGCAAGGAACTATAGTTTCTGTAGGAGAAGGCGAAACTCTCTTAGAAAAATTCCTAAATTTACAAGATATCTCCAGTGAGCGCTGCTATATAGTAGGAGAAGAAAATCCACGTCCACGTCTGATCCATGAGTGGCCAACTCCCTTAGAAAAAAGCCACTGTGACTATACATATATAGAGAGTATTTGGCCAGAATTTGATTATTACTTACAAGAAGATGACTTTTATATTGGAGTGCAAACTAAAAGAGGTTGTCCCCATAACTGCTGCTATTGTGTCTATACAGTAGTAGAAGGCAAACAAGTTAGAATTAATCCTGCTGATGAAGTAGTCAAAGAAATGCGACAACTCTATGAACGAGGTATTCGCAATTTTTGGTTTACTGATGCTCAATTTATTCCAGCCCGTCGCTATATTAACGATGCGATAGAATTACTTCAAAAAATTGTCGCTTCTGGAATGACGGATATCCATTGGGCTGCCTATATTCGCGCCGATAACCTCACCCCCGAACTCTGTGATCTGATGGTCAAAACGGGAATGAATTACTTTGAAATAGGCATTACTAGCGGCTCACAGGAATTAATACGGAAGATGAGAATGGGTTACAATCTGCGGATAGTATTAGAAAACTGTCGAGCTCTCAAAGCAGCAGGTTTTAATGATCTAGTCTCAGTTAACTACTCTTTTAATGTCATCGATGAAACTCAAGAAACCATTCGTCAGACTATTGCCTATCATCGGGAGTTAGAGCGGATTTTTGGGGCTGATAAAGTGGAACCGGCTATCTTTTTTATCGGGTTGCAACCACATACCCATTTAGAACAATATGCCTTTGATCAGGGTATTCTCAAGCCTGGTTATGATCCGATGAGTTTTATGCCTTGGATGGCTAAAAAGTTACTCTGGAACCCTGAACCCCTTGGCTCCTTTTTTGGCGAGGTTTGTTTAGAAGCTTGGCGCAAAAATCCTCAAGACTTCGGACGCGAGGTGATGCAGATTTTAGAGGGAAAATTAGGCTGTGCTGACTTAGAAGAAGCTCTTAGTGCTCCTTTAGAAAACCAAAAATTAGCATCCGTTGCTTGAAGTAATAGAATTTTAGTTCTATATATAGAAATACAGTACTCTTATTCCCCTTCCTCCTTAGGGGATGAGGGGTACTGTTTGTAACTAACATGGGATTACTATAAAAGAAGGTTAACTTTTGGTTAAAGTGAGGTTAAGAAACTATCTAAAGCAGCTTAATCTAAAAGTTGTAATATGATATTTGAGGCTTTGAATAGCTGGTAAATAGAAAGGGGAAGATGAAGGTGAATGACGAAGTAGAAAGAGAAAAACAAAAATTCCTCTATCCTCTGAGTAAATATTATGGAAAATTAACACCTCAGAGGTTAATTTTTGATGCCAATTTACAAGAGTTCAGCCAGCGGGTATCTTTTATTTGTGCCTTAGAGTCAAATGGGAAAATGACAGGAGAAGAAGCTTACCAAGAAATCAAAAAACTTTGGAAACAGTTAAAAATAGCCAAACACACCCTGTTAGATGAGTCTAATTTATCGGATGACAATTCTCCCGAAAATAGTATATAATCAGTATTATAGAGTCGGTCAGATAAGTTATAGTTAATTACCCAAAAGGAGTCAACCAATGCGAGTATTACATACTATGTTACGGGTAGGAAATTTAGAAGAGTCCCTGAAATTTTATTGTGATATTTTAGGGATGAAACTGCTTAGGCAAAAAGAATACCCAAGTGGAAAGTTTACCCTAGCCTTTGTCGGTTATGCTCAGGAATCAGAGCAAGCAGTGATTGAGTTAACCTATAACTGGGGTGTAGAGCATTATGAGATAGGGACAGGTTATGGACATATCGCCCTAGGGGTAGACGATATCTATAAAACCTGTGAAAATATTAAAGCCAAAGGGGGCAAGGTTTCTAGAGAACCAGGACCGATGAAGCATGGTTCTACAGTGATTGCTTTTGTAGAAGATCCTAATGGCTACAAAATAGAACTGATTGAAACTAAAGCTTAACTTGTCCAAGAAAGGATCTCTAAAGCTACCTCTTGAGGTACCGGAGTAATAGAAAGACGACTACCCTTTTGTATAACCAACAATTGATCTAGAGTAAAACGCGCTTTCAGGCGCTCTAGGGTAATCATAGAGGAGAATATTTCTACTAGTTCTACTCTCACAGTTTGCCAACGAGGTTGTTTAGGATCTGATTTAGGATCAAAATAACGACTATTGGGATCGAACTGACTAGGATCATCTAAATTACTTTCCTTGATTCGCATTAAACCCACAATACCAGGCGGCTGTGTATTAGAATGGTAAAAAAAGGCCAGATCTCCTACTATCATTTGGCGTAAAAAATTCCGAGCTTGATAGTTTCTGACTCCATCCCAAATACACTGCTTTTCTTTTTCTAAATGCCAGATCCCGTAAGTAGTCGGCTCTGATTTCATCAACCAATAATTCATAAAAAAAAATTAGCTAGAATTACTCTATAACCCAATATTTTAGGGAGTCTTATGACTTGTGTTTTCTAAATTTCACAATTTACTACTAGTTCTTGTTGTTTTGACTGTATTGTTTGTTGGTGTTGGGGATTCTTTTTTACCCCAACCTTTGAGTACATATAGTAGGAGCTCTCGTACAGCAATCAATAAATATTTTCTAAGTTTCTTCCCTAAGAAACAACCATTACGTCCTTCAGGTCAAAGAGAAGACCAAGTAAAGGAGTTAGAAAGAAAAGCAAATCCCCATCCCCCTACTCCTTTAGTTCAGTAAAAAACTATTTCTTTTTCAGCCAGCTAAACATTGCTCGCAAGTCAGCTCCAACTTCTTCTATAGGGTGTTCTGCTTCTTGACGACGCATAGCAGTAAAACTAGATTTACCAGCTTGATTTTCTAAAACGAAATCTCGCGCAAATTGACCAGTTTGTATCTCATGTAAAATCTTTTTCATTTCAGTGCGAGTCTGTTCTGTAATGATCCTTGGACCTCTGGTATAGTCTCCATATTCAGCAGTATTTGAGATGCTGTCCCGCATCTTAGCTAAACCACCTTCCACGATTAAATCTACAATCAATTTTACTTCATGTAGGCATTCAAAATAGGCTAATTCAGGTTGATAACCCGCATCAACAAGAGTTTCAAAACCTGCTTTAATCAGGGCAGTTAAGCCACCACATAGTACTACCTGTTCCCCAAAGAGATCTGTTTCTGTTTCTTCGCGGAAGGTTGTTTCTAGAATACCAGCTCTAGTCCCACCAATACCTTTAGCATAGGCCATAGCGCAGTTTCTCGCTTGTCCTGAAGCATCTTGATAGATAGCAAAGAGAGCAGGTACTCCTTCCCCTTGTTCATAGGTACGACGCACAAGATGACCTGGTCCTTTGGGCGCAACCATTACAACGTCTATATCAGATGGCGGGATAATTTGACCGAAGTTGATATTAAAACCATGAGCAAAAAGGAGAACTTTGCCCTCTTTGAGTCCTGGGGCGATTTGTTCTGTATAGATAGTTTTTTGTACTTCATCAGGCAGTAAAATCATGATCCAATCAGCTAAACGGGCAGCTTCATCGACAGGATAGACTTTTAAACCTGCTGCTTCGGCTTTTTGCGCTGACTTACTTCCTGGATAAAGACCAACAATTACATTTACTCCACTATCTTTGAGGTTCAACGCGTGAGCGTGACCCTGTGATCCATAGCCGATGATGGCTACAGTTTTATTAGTCAGTAAATCTAAGTTAGCATCCGCATCATAATACATTTTTGGCATAAAATTTAGCCTTTCTCTTTAGGTTTAAGCACTGCAAACTTATTATTATACACCAGTTTGAGACCAGATAAGCTTGCTTAACCAGGGAGCGGGGCTCCGAGAGAGCCCGGGTTTTGGTTTTTAAGTTGTGGCTTAATAGATTAGAATTTGCTGTAAGTTAGAACGAGAGACTAAATCTAGAGGGTTAGGAAAGCACTTCCACCTATGGTTAAGTACAAAACCTAGACATAAATATCTCTTGCCGCGCAATGGGCAAGAGATATTCACCGTACTGTAGAAGAGCAATCCTCAAAGGAAATTAACCGCAGAGTACCATGTCATTATTAATCCTGCTCTAGTTAGCGTCTTTTTGTACTAACATTTGCTGAGAATGTTTTAAGACCTTGGGAAACTTAGTTTCTAGATCCAAAATTTCTAGGGGCTTTTTAATCACATAATATCTCAAAGCAACATCATCACTTAGACAGATAATATCCCCGTTCTTGAGCTCCTTTTCCAGATACTGTTTTCCATTCACCCAAAGACCATTAGTACTTCTATTCCCTTGTAGATCTCCATCTACGACTGAATATACTACTGTAGAATCATTGGATGAAATTTTTTTATAAAAGTAGGCGTGCTTCCTAGATAATTTTGGAGAACATATAACAATAGTGTTACGGGGGTTACGTCCAACAGTGTAGAGGCCACTACTAAGATGCAATGGGCTTTGAAAATTAGGAGTCTCGACTAATAAAATATTATAAACCGAGCTAAATTGACCTCTCATCTGGACTTCTCCCCTCCCTCATCTGTCTTCAACTAGATTTTTGATCCTCTAGTTTTCTTTTTTTTCCTTTATGTCTTTATTATCACGGTATAATTCCAAAGTCTCAATAGACTCTGTCACCAAGTTAATGTGATTGTGATCAATACTAATAATATACTTAGGTACTGATTTAGTAAATTTACCCAAAAAATGGGTCAAAGCCTCGCCCAAGTCCTGCGATTTGATACTCCCCTTCACTCCCGGAAGGTCTTGCCCTAAGCGGTAGAGATGTAGATGGTACGTTTTTAATACTATCTTGGGCTGCCTACAGGACCAGGAGTGTCAAATATGTTGAGCTAGTTTAATGAAATTAGGCTTACAATAGGTTAGCTAGGCATATGATACAAGACCTGACCTAAGCTAGTAAGCATTCTTTGTTGCTAGTTAAGAGAAGGCAAGAGGCAAGAGAGGATTAGGCAATATTTAATTAATTAGTTCAAAATCACTAATTGAGCAAATGATAAAAATCTCAGACTCTAAAAAAGTACTGAAGGTAAATATAATTTTCTTTTCCTAAGGTGAGTTGACTATGCCTAGATCAGTCTATTTGTTAGACTACATACTAAAAAATACAAGGCTTTTGAGCGTTGTTTAAGTCCAATGTACATAACTATGAACTACATCAAGGAAGAAGATTCATGAAAGCCATGATTTTGGCAGCCGGGAAAGGGACTCGTGTTCGCCCCATTACACATACCATCCCTAAACCACTAATTCCCATTTTGCAAAAGCCTGTAATGGAGTTTTTACTGGAACTTCTTCGTGAACATGGTTTTGATCAAATAGTGGTCAATGTGAGTCATTTAGCAGACCAAATAGAGAACTACTTCCGAGATGGTCAACGTTTTGGCGTTCAGATAGCCTATTCCTTTGAAGGATCTATTAAAGATGGAGAACTATGTGGGGAAGCAATTGGTTCAGCAGGTGGGATCAAAAAAATACAGGATTTTAATCCTTTCTTTGATGATACATTCGTCGTACTATGTGGAGATGCTTTAATAGATTTAGATCTGACAGCAGCCGTCAAATGGCACAAAGAAAAAGGATCTATTGCCACCATAGTGACTAAATATGTACCGAGAGAATTAGTTTCTAGCTACGGGGTAGTCGTCACTGATAGCGAAGGTCGCATCCAAACTTTTCAAGAAAAACCTTCTATTGAAGAAGCTCTTAGCACAAAAATTAATACTGGTATTTATATTTTTGAACCAGAAGTAATAGACTATATTCCCTCTGGTCAAGTCTATGACATTGGAAGTGAACTTTTCCCTAAATTAGTAGCCAAGGGAGCACCTTTTTATGCAGTGAACATGGACTTTGAATGGGTAGATATTGGGAAAGTTCCCGACTATTGGCACGCTATTCGAGCGATTCTTAAAGGACAACTTAAAAATGTTCAGATACCTGGAACTCAAGTCAAACCAGGGATTTATACGGGACTTAATGTAGCTGTGAACTGGGATAAAGTGAACATCACTGGACCTGTGTACATTGGCGGAATGACCCATATTGAAGATGGAGCGACCATTATTGGACCGACGATGATAGGCGCTAATTGTTGGATCTGTAAGGGAGCAGTAGTAAATAACAGTATCATTTTTGACTATTCGCGCCTAGGTCCTAGCGTCAATTTAATTGATAAATTGGTTTTTGGTCGCTACTGTATAAGTGAAACAGGCGCTTCGATAGATATGCAGGCCGCTGCGTTAGACTGGTTAATTACAGATACACGCCAAAGTTCTTTTCCTCACGAGTTAAGTACTCAGCAAGCAATAGCAGATTTACTGAAAAATAACTAGCGACGGAAAATGATTCTTTCTAGATTTTCTATGGCAATCTCAAAATCATCATTGAGAATACGGTGATCAAATTCATCACAGGCTGCGATTTCTTCTTTAGCTTTCTCTAAACGACGAGCAATTACCTCAGGTGTTTCAGTTCCCCTTGTAAGCAACCTCTGTTTAAGCTCATCTAGAGAAGGAGGCAAAATAAAAACGGTTAGACTATCAGGAAAACTTTTCTTGATTTTTCTAGCCCCAACTACTTCTATTTCTAAGAGAACATTTTGTCCCTGCCTAATTCTATTCTCAACAGGAGTACGGGGAGTTCCATAGAAATTTCCCGCATATTCTGCCCATTCTAGGAAATTATTCTCACTGATCATTTGCTGGAATTTTTCGCGGTCAACAAAGTAATATTGTTGACCTTCTTCTTCTTGAGGACGAGGAGACCTTGTTGTAACAGAAACAGAAAGATAGAGTTCAGGGTGACTCCAGATTAATTTTTGCACCAAACTACCTTTCCCAACTCCACTGGGACCTGTAATGACAATAAGCCTACCTACTTTCATGTTAATTATAAAGATTATGTTATATTCACTAGTCTAAGCTAAGAGGTATTTAAGTTGCATTTTTTCCCCTTGCCCCCCCTTATGAAGACCTGCAACCTTTGCTTCTTCCTACTTCCCGCTTCTTCCACTTTCCCCACTTAACACTGCCAAGGTTTGTAAAATTGTAGGCATTGCCCTAATAGTTTGTTCTTTAACTAGAAGATAAGCTGTTAAAGCAAGACCGACCATCAAGGCAATGGACCAATACTTCTTGGTTAAGTCAAAAAGAAGATAAAATAAGGGCTATAAGAGAAAAATAGCCTTCATTTGTAAATGCAGCTAAAAGAATTCTCCTTAATATCACCAGTAATAGAATCAGTAGATGTTTTCTAAGCAATAGAAACAGTGATACCATCAGAACTGATTACTTAGAGTCTACTGAAAAAAGCTGAAACCCTTATCTTAAAAGTCTTTACGTCATATTGAGAAAGAATAAATTGCCAAAAAATAGGCTAAAATCAAAGAAAACCCTACATCTTTTGACTAGTAAGCTCT
>Ga0209085_1000686_pt1 | contig 23824 bp, 28 predicted proteins | sample C_131016_EF_Meta_FD_187310 | JGI IMG/M metagenome (GOLD analysis project Ga0209085, IMG submission 187310) | Freshwater microbial communities from Lake Croche, Canada to study carbon cycling - C_131016_EF_MetaG (SPAdes) (version 2) | ecosystem: Environmental > Aquatic > Freshwater > Lake...
TCCGCAATTGTTTTTGGTTGGGCTGAATACGCTTCTCTAGAATTGGAAACTGAAATGAACGAAGTTTCTTTCAGACTTGATGAAGTTGTTGTTGCTGTTGAAGAAAGAAAATTACGTGCTACTTGGTCACCAGAATTGGCTCAAGATGTTAGTGCATTCCACAACATTGACGCTGAAGCTGAATTGACAGCTATGTTGTCAGAGCAAGTTGCTGCGGAAATTGACCGTGAAATCCTTAGAGACCTTCGTAAAGCTGCTGCATGGCAATTGCGTTGGGACTACAACGGATGGAGAAGAGCTTCTTCTGCTGCTAGCCCTTACACTCAAAAGGACTGGAACCAAACTCTTATCACTAAGATTAACCAAATCTCTGCTCAAATCCACAAATCAACACTTCGTGGTGGTGCTAACTTTATCGTTGTATCTTCTGAAATTTCAGCTGTATTCGATGATTTAGAATACTTCCACGTGTCTGATGCTAACCCTGAGCAAGACCAATATAACATGGGTATCGAAAGAATCGGTACATTGGGTGGACGTTATCAAGTATTCCGTGACCCATATGCACCAGCTTACTCTGTAATCATCGGTCATAAAGGTAAATCATTGTTGGATACTGGTTACATCTACGCACCATACGTGCCTTTGCAACTTACACCAACTATGTACAATCCTTTCAACTTTGCTCCAGTTAAAGGTATCATGACTCGTTACGCTAAAAAAGTTGTGAATAATAGGTTCTACGGCCACGTGCGTGTAGACGGTGTTCCAACCTTCAATGTAGCTGAATTAAGATAATTAATTCTAAAATAAAAACTTAAAAGGTGAGATTTTTCTCACCTTTTTTGTTTTTAGTACTTGACTTTTAAATAGATTGTTTGTATATTTATATTATGAGTAAAAAAATAGAATTAACGCCAGAACAAACATATGAATGTTTACGTATGTATAATGAAGAACTATTAGGTTCAACAACAATTAGCAAAAAAATGGGTATACATAAAACAATCATTATTAGAACACTTAAAGAAAATGGAATTGTATTAGGGTCATCTGGAAGACGAAATATTGGAGGTAGACAAGTTGCACAAAAGAAATATGAATCTAAACCAGATATAAAATTAAAAAGAAGCAAATTTTATAAAGAATGGTCTAAAGAAAATAGAGAATATTTACGTGAAAAACATACTGAATGGAGGGAAGATAATAAAGAACGTGTAAATAAATATAAGCGTGATTATGAACGTAAAAGACGTTCTGAGGACCCAAAGTATCGTTTAGGTGTTAGAACCCGTACCGCTGTTTGGCAATTGCTTAAAGAGCGTGGTATTAAAAAAACAAATAAAACATTTGAATTGCTTGGGTATACGATTGAGGAATTGATGAATCATTTGGAAAAACAATTTGTAAACGGTATGACGTGGGATAATTATGGTGAGTGGCATGTTGACCATATAAGACCAATGTCAAGTTTTAATTTTACATCACCAGAAGACCCAGAGTTTAAAGAGTGTTGGCGATTGGAAAATCTTCAACCATTATGGTGGCCAGATAATCTTTCTAAAGGACCAAGATATTTATAGTTATGAAAATATTGCCAATATTTGAAAGTATTAACAATGTGTGGTATCATGGTAGTGATAATAAATTTGATGCGTTTGAGAATGTAAACAATCGGACATATAAAGAAATTGATGTTCCTAGTTGGTTCTTTACAAAAAATAAAGAATACGCTAAAACATATGGTAAATATCTTTATATCGTTAAATTGACGGTTACAAATACATTCGACACCACTAATCAGAAACACATGGATATATTTGTGAATCAACTTAAAGAATGGGATTATAGTGATGAAAAAATAAATGATATTTTAACTGATGAGTTTGTTAACGGGTTGCCGTATTGGACTAATAATGATGCAATATATACAGCTGCGGCAAATGGATTTGATTCAATTTTAGTACAAGAAGAATTGGTGAGAGATATAGCAGCTATTTCAGTTTTTGACAATACTAAAATTCATATTTTAAAGGTTATTTAAAATAAACAACAGGTTTTACGGGCATGTTCGTGTAGACGGTGTTCCTACATTCAATGTTGCTGAATTGAGATAATCATTTCTAAAACTATAATATAAAAAGGTGGAAATATTTCCACCTTTTTTGTTTTATATACTTGACTTTATTAACTATTATTAGATAAATTATCTAAAGGACCAAGATAATAATCTTTATCTAATTGTTGTTTAAAATCTTTAATTAAATTTGGTAAATTGTTAAAATAAATTCTAAGTGTTTTACCCAAATCAACATCATTAGGGTTATTTGTAACCATTTGCTTAACATCTAATAAGAATGCCTCTAATAATTCTTTTTCCATAATATTTTTTTCACAAATATACAATAAAAAACCCGAAGATGCAAATTCTTCAGGTTTTTTTTTGCGTTAACTTTTAATTTATTTTTTAGGCTTTGGTCCCACACTGACCACAAAATTTGTCAGTCTTTCCCAATTTGTGACCACAATTTGTGCAATATCTTTTAATATTAACATCTTCTAATGTGTTTATTTTTTGAGAAATTGGTAATAATTTGTATTCAATTACGTGGAATGGAATATATTCAAAACTTTTGTTTACTGTCTTAAATTCTTGGTTTGAATTCGAACCTTTTTCAACTCTACCAGTTTCAATTGATTTAGATTTTTTACTTCTTGGTTGGTTTTTTACATTATCTAAATCATCAAAATTTAAAGAAGAATCTATTGTAGCATCATATTTAAAAGTATTGCTAGTTGTATCTTGAAAAGATGAAGATACTGATGGGGTATCAAATAAACCCAAAGTTTTAATTGATGCTGTGCCATATGTGGTGCTGCGTAAATACTTAGGGTCAGTACCAATATTATAATTACCCAAATTATTAGTGTTATTGTAATAGATATATGGTCTATAAGTCCAATCTGGTGTTGTTATAAGTGGTAGAGTTTCTATACGTTCCTTATAAAATTCTACTTTTAAATCACCATTATTTTCAATAGCTTTTTTAACTCCATTAGTATTTTCAACTTCATATGTGTCAAATAAGAATTTTTTTGCAACATCAAAATAACGGTCTAGGAATACACGTTGTCCTGGGTTTAACACCAAACCACCTTGAGATATGGCTTTGCCATTTAAATGAATTTTTGCTAAAATTACATCTGATGTTGGGTTGAAGATTTCAATTTGAAACTCCGTTTGTTTTGATAAATAGAAAGTTGGCATCTCGCCATCTTTGTCGTAGAGCTTAAGTCTGCTCTTGTTTACAGCAATGTGAGCTGTTGGAACAGTTTCTGTCCAGTAGGTTTTTTTCATTTTTATTAACTTTTAATTTTATTGTTATTGTACCAACACCTTTGTTGCCTAAACAACTCTAAACCGTTTTAATGGTCGGGGCTAATACGTAGTTAACGCAATAATAAATATACTAATAAAAGATTTTTTGTCAAGTGTTTTTACTGAAAACTGGGTCCTAATTCGCAAATAGTTGATTGAATTTGGTGCCAATAAGTATCAGCTTCATCTGGTAATGAATCTCCAGTCATATGATATCTAGTCACTTCATCGTCTAATTGAATTTCTTCTTGTCTTAAACTTTCAAGTGGTTTATGTAGTTTCATCATTATTTTATTTTTTGTTTCATCATCCAAATGAGCAATAGCTGCTTTTGTAAGTTTTAGGGCTTCTTCATAACTACCAATTGTCATTTTATTACAAGCAAATTTCATTGCTGGTGTCATGTTTTGTCCATCAATCATTTCTTCATTCAATTCTTGTTTAATCATATCAATGGACCCTAGTGTTTTAAAATTATTACAAAATTCATCACCAGAACCGCCATTACAAGCAACACCGATTTGATTGTTCTTTTTTAAATTTTCATAGGTCTTATTTAGTAACATAACTTTGGCTGATGTTTCTCCAGCTAAAACAGCTTCAACCAATCTGTGATAACCGTCTAGTAAATAATATTTCCTATCATAACTCATAGCCACTTGCATAGGCTTGGCTTTGCTTCTAGATGGTCTTTTTTCTTTTATGTTTTCAATAGCCCACCCTAAATTAACTCTGTCCAAAATTAATGAACTAAATGGTATATTCATTGAAATAGTTCCTAGATGTTCATCTGCCATTGATTCCAGAATAGTTCTAATTCTATGCTTGATAAATTGTTTCATATTAATTATTGGGACTTACGCAATTCTACTTGATTTATTATTTCAAATTCTAAAACATTTTTAAGTGTAGTTACTTCTAGATTTGAATAAGCTAGAATATCTATATAATATGTGTTTGGTATAAAACTTAGTGTGTCTATTAAGAAATAATAATAGTTGTTAGACATTTCTACTGGCTGATAATCTATTACTGTTAATTCGTTACTACCTTCTAAAACATATATCCTATATTGTAAATTATTGATATTTTGGGTTTGTTCAACAGTAAATGGTATTCTAGCCGAAACAATAGCTTTTCTAATATCACCACGTTTTATTTTTTCTTTATTTTGAATTCCGCTTACATTAACAGCTACTTTTTTGGGTAGCATATCATTATCACCTATGTTATAATATCCCATAGAATCTTTAACAACAAAATAAAGGTTTATATTTGGTCTTGCCACCCCATTTAAAGTAATACCAGTCCATACATCATTATACATTGTCTCTATATTTGATGCTGAAGTTGGAACCAATATATCAATTGAATAAACACCTAACGTTACATGTTTAACATTTGAAGGCGTATATGCTGAAAACAAATTACCATCATTATTATACACATTGACGTATGGTTTTGTATCTAGATTTGTTGGGTTTCCAGCTATATTTACGTATAAATATAATTTACTTGGTTTGTCTAGAAAAAAGTTATTTCTATCGTCTTTTATATGATTATCATAGATGCTTTCAACATATGGTTCATAGAACGTTTGTGTGTTGTTTGTGAAGAAACCAACATATTGTAATCTAGTTGTGTTCATCAACTCAAATGGTCTGGTATAAGCTATTCCTAAACCATAGTTTGTATTACCTGTTAATAAGCCATTCACATAATTTGTGATATCCATTTCAATATTTTCATTACCCTTATCAAAATGTTGTGTTGTTACGGTAATTGCAGACGCTGAACCAGAATAAACACCAGAACCACCAGACCAAAATTCACCAGTCCTAGGTTCAATCCAATTTGAAGGTCCGTTGTAGTAAGCGCCTTCACCAGTTACTAATATTGGTACATTATAATCGTAACCAACTCCGTTATCCCAATTTTGATTTATTTTGAATAGAAGTAAATCAAAAGATGTGGTTCTATCCATGCCAGCCATTGTTCCATTTAACAATTCGGTATCAAAAGAACCTGTATTTGTAAGTCTTAATGTATGTTTTAATTTACTTAAATCAGTAAACGTACCACCAGTATATAAAGCTCTTAATCTAGTTTCATCAAAATGAAATAAGAATCGGCTATATTTTTGTTCGCCTATTGCGCCACCATAAAATAATTCAGTAACTGGGTTTAATCCAGTATTAACATATTGGTTGCTGACAATAGTATTATTTTTATCGAAAAATGTATGAATTACCATCTTTGTTTTTATTATAAATATTCTAAAACATTAATTAATACGCACATTTTTCGATAACATTGACTTTTCTAAATCATCTGCTTTTGTTTTAAATAAAGCAACAGCTTGTTTGTTTCCTGATATCGTTAAATCTGTTGCTGGGTTTCCGCTGCCATTATGAACATGTGATAAAAATGCGTCTTTAAGTAGTCTTAAATATTGTAATAAAACATCCCCAAAAGGAACTTGATGGGCTTCTGATAGTATTTTGGTTAATTCATCGTCAGTTATAAGAATGTCTGGGTCTGTTATATTAAATCTAGGGCTTCCATCTCTATGTGTAATAAGATTAATCTTATTTGCAACTATATTGGCTACCGTACCTCTAAGAGCAGCTTGTTGATTAGTTGCTGGGTTTGTTACAACATCATTTTTTAATTGAATGTAAGCTTGGGTTGTTGGGTTATATTTGAAAGAGTAAGGATTGTTTTTATTTGGGGTCGATTCAACAAATTTACCAGCTCTAATAACTACTTCATTCCTTTTTTGAGTTATTTCTGTGTTATATCTACCTTGTATTGAAACATCGTCTGGTTTTGGAAATACACCATTTAATTCAGCTATTTGTGATGGGTTTATGATTGGTGAAGAAAGCGCAAATGTAAAACCATTTAAAGCTGAATATAAATAAGGGTCTTTATCTAAAAGAGGTAATTGTGAAACTATTGGACCAATATACAATCTATCTGCGTGTTGTTGTTGGTTGCTAAAAGTTAAAATCATAACAGCTTCACCTACTTTAGGTTGAACTTGTAAATGTTTTGGAAGGAAAGGAAAACACCATGGTAATTCAGCGTCAGTCCTATCAGCGTCACCACCAGTTGCTATAGGGCCTTTTATATATACTTTTATTCTACCTAAACCTTTATTTTGTTCTGGTCCAGTTTCGTCTTCTAATACTCTTACAACACCATATTTTATATTTGTACCAGCATTTATACCATCATAAACACTACCTTCATTTCTTTGTGTTTTATTAGAACTATTAAGCATACTAATCCCCTTTTAATCTTTTAATTAATATTTTATTAGCATCATCAAAGCGTTTTTCAATTTCAATCAATTTATCAAAATCTTGAATCATTTTTAATTTTAAAGCTTCGTGGTCGGCTTCCATTTTTTTAATTTCAAACAAAATTTCATTGTTTGACATATTTTCTAAGTCATTCATAATATTAAATTTTTTTAACGAATTATACCATCACCTATACCCATGCTGGTAGTAAAACCTTGACAAACAACTGGACCACCTGCATTACCACCAACAGCTGTTATGGCAATACCTGGAGGGATTACGACATCAACTTTAGCTTCATTTAATATGGTGCTTACTATTTGTTGAACTCTTATTAATTCCATAGCTTCTTCAACATTTGGTCCATCGGCAAACACATCACCAACAACCCTACCAGAATCTGATTGTTTACTTATTATTTCGGATGCTATGCTTTGTGCTGAAATCCCAGGTCTTAGTTTTGCACCAATCATTATTAATGGTGGTGGTAATGGTTCAATTGGTGGCTCAGGAGTTGAGAATGCACTTAGAATTAAATTTAAAACTCCATTTATTGATGAGAAATTGAAGCCAGATGTTGGTATTGGTTTTATGTCTGCCATTATAATAAATTATCTAGTAAATTTCTTATTAAGTTAGGTGAAATTCCAATCAAAGATTGTAATTGTGCTAATTTATTAGTGTTTTTTTCTATTTGTTTTTTAGCAATAGCTTGTGCTACAAGAATAGATATTTCTTTTAATGCAATTGTCAATAGTATCTTGATTAATTCAACTGAAATAACTTTCATTATCTCGTTAATCAAGTTTTTATTTCTTCTTATAAAATCTATTGGGTCGCTAAAAGTTGCTGTTTGCCCATACACTATTTTATAATTTATCAAGAAAACAAGAATTACTTTTGGAGATAGAATTATACCAACTATAGACTTGATTATAGAAGTTATAATCTGTTGTATAAAGTTAAGTTTCGATGAGGCTATATCAACAGGGTTTGGAACATTTATAACACTTAAATTAGCCATATTGTTCAAATTAGACGATATAACATTTTTAGTTTGAATTAATGATGTTGCTGTTGATAATTGTTGATTATAATTTGTTAGACTAGAAATAGGAACTGATGATGGAATATCGTTGGTTGTTTTTATATTTTTAACACCTCTTTTTCTAGCAGCAGCTTCAGCTTGTTGTTTTAATGTTTCTTCGTTTGAAAAAGAAAAAGCAGAATCATTTATTGGTCCTTCGTTAACATTGTTAACCATTTTATCAACAATACCATTAATTTTTTGTTCAGTTTCTAATACTTTTTGAGAAATACCTGCTACTGAAGAAACAGCACCATAGATAATATCCATTATTTTATTCAAAACATTAGCTGAATTTAACAATTGTAATGAATCAATAAAATCATTGTTTAGGTCTGTTAATGTTTGTGTATTGTATGCTGGCGTTGCTGTTATTGTCAACGTATTATTAGGGTTACCACCAGTACCTAATTCATTAAATGTAATATTAAGAATAGGGTTTAGTTGTGGCCATTGATAAGTAACTGTTGGGTTTTGTATAACCTCATATAAAAAAGTGTTTAAGTCTGTACTACTTGTAAGCGGTGTTGTTACATCATTATACATTAATCTACCAGCAACAGAATTAGGGTCTGTTCTAAGCATATCTAAAAAGTCTATCTTTCTGACTTCAATTACAATACCAGTACCAGTTGATTGAATCCAAGATGGGATACTAGGGTCAACGCCACAACTTACAATTGATTTTAATTCAATTTTTAAAGCTTTTTTTATGGCTAATTCTATTTTAGGTAATGAATTAGTTAAAGTTTCAACTACGGTTGTGACCAAAGCTTGAAAACCGACTAAAACTTTTATAAGGTCTGTTAAAAAAGTAATTGCATCGCCATTGTTATTAATAGATGGCATAGACGAGCTTAACTTTAGTTTTGGCATACCATCAACTAAAGTTTTTGCCGCAGCTGTTTTTCCAAAAACTTTTTTCTTTTTATTTATAACAGCCATTAAAATTCTATTTCAGATTCATTATCATTTTCTTTAGTGGTGTTTTTAAGCATTTCTCTAATAGATTTGAAATCGCTTAAAGAAGCGGAACCGCTAGTTCTTTCAGAAATAGCAGTATCAGCATCACCACGATTTTTGATTATATCACTTTGTAGTTTTGCTAATTCTAATTTGATTCTTATGGCCGAATCTTTTATTTTAAGTAAACCACCTTTTTCTTTAGCAATCTTTGTCAAATCGTCAACATCAGTTGGTGTGGCGCTGGTGGCAAGCTCATTTATAGTTCTTTGAGCATCATTAATTTGTAAACAAGCATCATTATAAGTCTCTTGCATAAGACCTTCTAATGATTCTGTATCGTTTACTTTTACGTCTTGTTTTCTTTTCCTAGGCATGATTGTATGTTTTACTATAAATACCTATAATAAAGGTTTTTATTGTTATTTTTTACAAACCATTATTTTTTAACAATTCATAAAGTTCTTTATAACGTTTCATTGCCAACCGAATATCTTTGGTTGATAAATTGGTATAGTTACGCATGGTTTCTAAGACAGAATTTTTATTGTATTTGGAGCCACCATCCATAGATTGAAAAGCTGTTTCCCAATTTTCTAGAATATCAATTAAAGCATAACCAACTTTTTTTTCATTTTCGTTTAATTTATTTTTTGTTGGTTGGTTTTCATCGTTTAATTCTTCTTTTATTTTATCGGTAACTTTGTAAATAAAGTCTTCCATTAAAAATGTGTCCCCATCAATTACATATGTTAAATCAGACCTTTCTTCTAAATCATCATACATATCCTCATATGAAGCGTTTTGCTTCACATATTTTTCGTCTTTTATTAATAAACCTAATATGTAATTTTTACTAATAGTTCCAAAATATGAATAAGCCTTTTTTCCTCTACCGCTTTCAAACTTATGTACTTTTGTCATTAAAAATGAAATGGTGTCACGATGTAAATCTTCAAATGTTTCACCTTTTCTATATAATTTGTACCTTCTAATTATCGATTCAATCATTTTATCGAGTGGCCCTCTAAGCCACTCGTTAAAAACTTGATTCCTTTCTTCTTCGTTTGTCGATTCTAAAAATTTAATTACTGCTTCTTCCTCATTTGGACCAAAATACATTTCATCTTTTCTTTTGCGTCCTCTTCTCACAATTAAACAGTTTGTTCTATATATGTTATGTTTCTATCTTTTGTGAAGTAGTATTCTTTTTTAGCTTGAGCCAACCACCATTTTGCCTCTACTGGTGTCATATACTCTTTATAAGACGAGAATAAAGAATCTGGTCTTTGATTCATATGTTTGTAACCAAATCTAGGAATAACCATAACTTTAATAGCTTTGAAGGTCATGCGAAGCAAAAACTCATAAATGAATGTTAGTTTTATGCTTGGTTTAAAACCGCCAAAATCTTGATAAATAGATTTTTTCATTACGATTCCATCAATATTGAAATTCTGGTAAGCTAACAGAGCGTTGTTATCTAAAATACCAAGCTCATCAGAAAAACTTTGGGCCCAAACAGCTTCATTTGTCAAACCAATGAATTGATTGTTTGAATCTACGTCAACAACTATAGGCATGAATATTTCAACTTCTGGGTGGGCTTCACGATATTTAACCGCATTTTTAAACCAAATTTTAGCATACTCATCATCCATTTCTAAAAAGCTAATCCAATCAGATTTTGCTACGCTAACACCATAATTTGTTTGTGATGCGAAATCGGTTTCACCTTCATTTTCAGCAATTGTAACTGATGATTTATAATCACCAAAATCAAACGCTTTTACATATGATGCAGCGTCACTATTTTTTGGGACAACGATAACCAATTCGTCTGGTCTTACTAACTGTTCTTTTACACTTTGAACAGCGTTGGTGAATAAATTTTTTGTTTCATCAGTTAATTCGTGTACAGCTAAAATAACCGAAATATTTGTTTTTTCCATTGTTAATATTATTTAATTAAGTTGTTAGTTTCTTCTGTGAATTCATTATACTGAGATTCCAAATTTTTTATTAAAAATTCAATTTCAGCTTCTCTGTTTTTAAACAATTCACCGTATACATTTTTGATGACTTCTTTTTGTCTTTCTTCTGTGTATTGACCTTTGCTTTCTTTGATTCCTTCAATCAAATCGCTTGGAACCGAGTCTTCCAACCATACTTTAAGATATGTCGCAATAAGTTCTGGGATATTAAGTGTTGTATTTGTCCAAACGCCATTGTTTTTAATCATAACATTTCCATCGGTGTCTTTGGTTTCCATCCACTCTGGAATCATGTTTGGTATTTTACCAATAACTGGTGTTTCACACTCAATTGCTTCAACTGGGAAGGTTCCAAAACCAGACGGGTCGTCAATCCAAATAGCCAAACAGCTTTTACCTAATTCTGTTGCAAATTGTTTTCTAGGTAACCCTCTAAGTTCTTTAAAAGTAACCCATTTATACATTGGATATTGAAGGTAAAAAGATTTAGCAATTTTAGCAGCATCACCATGGTTTCTAGTTAAAATAGATATCACTGGGATTTTTGGTTTGTCACTAGTTTTAAAGTATGATGGAATTGAAACTGGTACTATATGTGTCCTAATTGAAGGAAACAAAGTGGTTAGATACGCAGCTTGTTTTTCGCTGGTTGTAATAACATCGTTAAAACCATAATCTGTATTCCATCTTTTTCCAATTGGCAATAACTCTAAGAGATAGTCATAATTTTGAGAGAAAACAATTTTTTTACATGGGAATCCTTTAACTTGGTCCATAACGCTAGAGAAGATTTCAGGAATGATAATAAAATCACTAGGACTAATGTTCAAAGTTTGGCTTTCAATTGATAAGTGCGGTAAAGAAGCATATTCTTCACCTAACCAATCTAAAATACCTTGACCAGCAGCATCTCCTTTTAATTTATAATCATTTTTTTCATGAAGTATAGCTGCTTTATAACCTAATTCATTTAATACTTTTACGTGTTCGTAAATATTAGCGATTCCAGCAGTAGGATTACCTTTGGTGTCGATGGTAAAAAAATAAAGAGTAAAATCTTTATTTTGTAATTTTTCTAAAACAGCTTTACCTTGGCTGATTTGAGTTTCAAATTGTTCTTTTTGTTGTTTCATTTTTAAGTTATTTTTATGATGTTATTCTTTCTCTTTTAGAATACCATAATTTGTTAATGTGTTAAAACAAAGTTGATATGATAATGATTTTTTTGCTAAAGCTCTGTCGGCACCTAAAGTAGTGTCTTCGTCCTCACCATCTTCTGAGTCTAATAAGATTTCAATCATTGTTCTTAAAATATCAAAAGTAGGAGCGTTGATTTCTTTTGGTTTATCAGTTATATGTAGATATTCTTCAACTGATATTATGTCCCCATTAACGTCTTTTATCGTTTTAGTTTCTTTGGTTTCTGTTTTTTCATTTGGTTTGGTCATTGTGATAAACTTATCAAATGCATTTAAATCTATGTAATAAATAATTCCACCGTATTCAATCATATTAGTTAATTTCTTCGTATGTTGTTGTTATTGTTTTAGTTAGTATTTTAGTTCTAAGGTCGTTGTTTTGCATAAAATCTAAAATTGATTCTATCTCATAGTCTGCTTTAACATTTTCATTGTAACTAGCTTTAACTTTCACACTAATCTTACCGTTTGGTTTAGTCTCTAAAGCTATTGGGTTTGCTGTAATTAAAACATCTAAATCACCCCATTCGTCTTCGTTTCTTTTAACAAATCTTAAATTTGTTGGTCTGGCACCTACTTTTGATAAAAAGAATAAGGTAGATGGAATTGACTTGTTAACCTCACGACTAACAATTTCAATTTGATGTTCTTCATCGTCTTCAATGTCCATGATGAATTCATTTAAACGATTGAAAAGACCATCTTTTAGTTGGTCAGCATGACCAAAAATTTCTAAAGGTGCTTCCAGATATAAAAAAGTATTTAATTTGTTTATATCTTCAAAATCGTAATATTGAAGCAAATCAAACGATTTTACATCTCCTTCTTTAACTTTAGATTCAGAAATGTATTTATCGTAAGTGTAATTAAATTGCCCTAAAAAATCTCTAAGCACTTCGTTCAATGATATTCCAATACGAGCCATAATTTTAAAATATTTTTATTAATACCAAAATTAAGCTATATATGAAATAAGTAAAGTAAATTTTATTTTAAACCACTAAATATTTTTTTTAACCAATTTGTTTTATTAGGTTTAACGATTTCTTTTGGTTTTTTATTTTTATCAACATTAACTGAATCAAAAATTGGTTCGATTATTTTTATTAACGGATGTCTTACCACATCCTCAATTCCGAATTCAATAATTTCAATATTATCGATATTTTTAAAGTTATCTATTAAAAATTTTAACGCACTATTGTTTTTATTTTTTTGGTCTATTTGTTTTAAATCACCTAATAAAATCATTTTACTATTCTCACCTAATCTAGTTAAAATAGTCCTAATATTTTCAATAGTTATGTTTTGTGCTTCATCAACAATAATTATTGCATTGTCAATATTAATACCCCTCATATAGGCAATTGGAAGGGTTTCGATTAATTTTTCGTTTTTTAACTTTTCTACTGTTTCTGAACCAATAATTTTTTCAAAATTTTTTATAAAAGAAAAAATAAACGGTTCCATTTTTTCTTCTAAAGTACCTTTTAAAAAACCTATTTCTTCTGTTTTAAGTGTTGTGACAGATTTGACTAGAACTATTTTACGTATTTTATCGTTTTCTTTTAGTTCAAATAGAGATTGAGCACATGATAAAAATGTGTTATGTGTTACAATACAATCATTGGTTAAATATAAATGTTTTTTATCATCTACAGATATACACTGAGCTTCTTTTTTACCAACCAATGTTATGTTTTTAATATATCTAATAGGTTGATATTTTGTTCTTTTTTTTAATAAATTAATTTTTCTTTTTAGTTTAAATGGTATATATTCATTTGGTAAGTTTATATATAATGTATAAATTTTTTTACATTCTTTTATTTCCCCATTTAATTTTTTATATTTACCTATCTTTTCTTTTTTCGTAACAATACCGCCTAATGATTGAACGATAAATGTAACATCTTTAATTAATTGTTCAGACGTTGAATAAAATAAAGGGGTTCCAGCTTGTTTATGAACAGAACCATCAGTATCTAATAACCCTCTAAGAATTTCTAATCTAGTTTCAATGTCGTTTATTAAAAATTCTTTTGGTATGAATTTTTCATTTGATTTTAACCCAAATAAATTAGCTTTTCGCAAATATGTTGTTATTATATTTTCTTTAACCCCAATAGATTTAATAACATAATTTTGTTCATATCTCTCTTTAATTATGTGATTATCTGGCATTTTATTTTTTAACATTTCTACAATTTCTAAATCGTTTGTTGTAAAACTTAAACTAGCTGTTGTAAAACCACCGTCTCCTAATAAACAACCAAGTAAATATGGGTCAATATCAGTTTGTTTTTTCTCAAATTTAATTGGTTTTACAATTGGTATTGAATGATTTATTTTTTTTGATTTTATACCCACAAATAAATTATTCATTATTTCTAATGTATTTCTAACAGAACCTTCTTTTCCCTTATTACCAATTCTAATTCTTTGATTTTCTTTAGTCCTTACTCTTTTTCTGTAATTTCGTTCTTCATAATTTTGAGTTAACCACAAATGTTCGCCACAACATTCTGTCGATGTACCATCTGAAAAAGTTATCAAATAGATATCTTTTTCACCTTGTGGGTATACACCATTAACTTTTATAGGTAACCCATCAATACCAATAACATAATCACCTATATTGATATTACCCATTTTAACATAACCGTTAGGTGTTAAAACCAATGAATCTATACTTTGGGCTTTCCCGCATCCTGGAGGACCAGTACAAATGATAACATCATTCTTTTTAATGGCTTGTGTGAGTTTCTTTTGTGTTTCGTTTTTGTGTTTTATATCTATTTTTATATTTGAAAGAAGTCCGTTATTGAAACTTGAAACGAAGTCTGAAATGTCTACTTCTTGTTTTTTAACTCTAGGTGAGGTTGTCCTTTTAGCCATGCAACTTTTATAAATAAATATCCTAAAGTTTTACATTAAATTATTTTTTCAATTTAATTTGCCAATATTCTATCATTTCATCTAACATGGTTTCAAACGTATATTCTAATTCCCACCCTAAAATTGTTTTAGCTTTGTTGCATCACCTCTTAAATAATGAAGTTCTTCTGCTCTTTCAAATTTTTTATCTGTTTTAATATATTTTTCTATGTTCAATTCTAGTTGTTTGCGATTCTGGTACTGAATTTCTTCTTATAGTTCCATGAACTTCATAACTTTTTTCAACCAAAAACTCGGCCATGTACGAAGCATCTTGGCCATTTGCACCTATTATTAAAGCTAGTTTATTCATATTTTTATTAAAAAAATGATTAAAAATAAAACAGTAAAGATTTATTCTTTAACCATATGACTATATTTTTCTAAATTTTCTAGCAAATATTTAGGATATGTTTCATCTATACTTACATGTGTTAGACTACCTCTAAAAAAAGGGTCGTTATTTGACATTATATTATTTCTAACATTTTCTTTATAGTATGGTTTATTAAATTCTTGATGGGCATAAGCTTCAATTTTTTCAATTACCTTATGTTCACCACCCATAAAACTAAAGTGCCAACCACCATTAGATATCATTTTGGTTGTGTGTTTATTTTGTCTTAAACTATTTAAGGATATTGTTTTTAATTTACCCCATGAACATGCTTTAGGTCCAGACCAATTTGGTTCTTTTAACATGTTTAAATAATAATAATACATGTTTTGATTAAAATTAAAAACTTCGTAACCAAGGTTTTTAATTTTTTCTATTTCTATTGGGTTGGGTATTTCGTCAATATCAGATATAATAACCATATCGTCATCATTACAGTTAATCAAACCATTAACAATTGATTCTCTTTGATAAGTTTCAACACCCCATTGTGTTTCATGCCTAGGCCAATTTGGTGATTCATCAACATGTTTTAAAATTTTATTTTTTAAAATTTCATTGTCAGTTTTAGGGTTATCAATGTAATTTATTTTCATAAAATTATCTGGTGTGTCATCAATAATTACATGAATTATTTTATCGTTAAACTTATCAAATAAGTGTCTGTTTTCTTGAAATAATAATTGTTTAGGTTTAGAGCTGAATGTTACCGTTGATTCGACAACAACAAAATAATCAACAACATCGTTAAGAATATTCATTCTCATATCTAACAGCTCTAATTCATTAAAAAATAAAAATGCATCGTATATTTTCATATTATTCATTAAATATTAGCATGTTATTATTAGGTTCAAAATTACCAAGCCATATTGTATATAATGAACGTTCAACAATGTGAGATTCAATTGGTAGGTGTTCATATGCAACAAATTTACGAAGATTCATATAAAATTCAACAGGGTATTTTAAAATATTTTCTTTAGGAACAACATAATTTCCACCTGGTGCAAAGGTTACATAATTTGGGTGAAGAGGGTTACTAAAAATATAATTCAAAAAATCATTGTAATTAGTTGTAAAATATTTTTTTGGATGCCATGTTCCCATATACCAACTATTATTAATTTCACTAAAATTACCATCACTAGAAAACATACATGTTGGCATTTGTACTTGGTGCAACGTATAATCAAAAATTGGTGTGAAAAACTTGTTGTTCATAATTTTTTCAAATTTTTCTTTACCGATATGCCTAGGAAAAATGTTACCCTTAATAAATGTTGTGTATTCTGGTAAGTTATTATAATTGTCAATGATAAATGTCATCATATCATATATGTTATAACCAACATTAGGTGATTTAATAACATTTAACCCTTCTAAGTTAATTTCCACATCGCTTCTGTCATAAATAACGTAAGGGTTATCGTAATCTCTTACCCAGCTAACATCATTATTATGGTTTGAAATGCATAAAAAGTTTTTCATTTTTAAATTTTTTTTGTTTTATTATTATATTCTATAGCTTCATTTTTACATGTTTCATAATCAAATAAATTACCATCTCTATCCATGTATGTAAAACATCTGGTGTATGCGTCACCTGTTGACCAATAACCATCACTTACGTTATGTCTAGACCAATATTTTGGGGCTATTATTTTTTTAACGTTTTCATTTAACCAAGCTGCCCACCAGCCAAATGTTGAATTTGATATTATTAACCATTTTGCTTGATTAACAACGTAATAATCAAAACCAACATCAATATGAATTGCTTGTATTGGAAATGGCATAAAACTATTTGCACATTGTACGTCATCAGTAATCAATAAAAATTTCATATCTGGATTAATCTTTAACATATGATTGATGGTATCTCTCCAATATTCTCTCCTTAATAAAACATTAGGTATTCTCCTATATTCACCACCTCTAAAATTAATAACACATAAATTATCGTCTAAAGCGATATTCATATCAGCTAATATTTTATCATAATTTTGTTTAGATTCTGACTTTATTTCAAACCATTTTTTAATATCTTCTTTTCTATCTATTATGTAATCTTCAGATTGGTAGATTCCACCTTTGGCCCCTTTATCACCTAGAAGTATTGTATTATCTTGTATTTTATATAATGATTCGTTAAGTGTTGTTACATTAACTTCGTCAACATGTTGAATTGTTTTCCACGGTTCATGATATTCATGAACAATACCTTCAACTCCTTTACCAAAATAAACATTCATAAATGTCATTTGGCTTTGACCGTTAAAATAATCATGACTTGGATTTGGGTTTATTCCCCACTCATACCCTAATTTTTCGGCTATGGTTCTACATACGGCATATTGCCACATATGGTTACCTAAATTTCCAGTTAAATTTGTTGTTATCATTTTTAGTCTTATTTAAAATATTTAATTTTTGTATTAATATCAAATTTAGTGTATAAACCATAACATGGGATATGACCCCAAAGAGGTACATACACTTCTTTTGAAACACCAAAAAATAATGATGATAAAGCATAATTGCTTCTAGATAAAATTAATGTTTCTGAGTTACAAAGTAAAAACAAATCGTAAAATTCATCATTATTTGCAATGCATTTATATGGTAACCCAGAAATATTTTGATTAGGATTTGTTATCAAAATAACTTCATGGTCTGGTTTATATTTTAAAATTTCATTCACCAAATGTATTATTTTATCTGAAGATAAAGGTGCTTGCATTTGACACCATGGTGATGGTTCTGTTAATGATAAAACATCATTATTAGGTGTTATTCCGTTTTGTATTTTGTCTCGCATAAAATCAGCACAAACGCTACCATCATAATCTGCTCTATCCGCAACATCTTCTAATCTATGATGTATTAAAATAGTCTTTTTAGGGTCAAAAGGAACAGTATAATTTCTAGCTGATGCTTTATCCATAAAATTTTTTCTAATATCATCAGTGTAGATATTTTCTATAAAATAACTGATTAAATCTTGACCTAAATCTAAAGTTGTTCTACTAAGTACTTCAAAGTGAGATGGTGCGGCTAATTCAATGTAATTACCAACAGGTTGATTTATTAAACTAGCGTTATGTTTATCAATAATATCAAACATAGTTTCCATAAAAATACTAGTGTTATAACGTTGATTATAACCACCGTTATAAACTCTAACATGTTGTCTATTATTTACAATATAGATATTGTTTTTAATAGCGTAACATATTTGTGATATCATATCAACAATGTTACCACCTAATCTATCACTAGAGCCAAATAATTCTATATACATATTATATTTTTTTAAAACAAGCTGTTAGTATGTTAGGTGTTAGATTTTTATCAACTCTTATATTGTCCTCTAAATTACAAAAATTAATCATTTCAAATCCTTGATGTTTCATAAAGTTTTCTAATGTTATTTCATTAAAATGAAATAAGTGTTCATCTGGTTTTCTATGTTTCCAATTTGAGAACCATTCATCATTATAATCTTTTTTACACCATGGTAAACTAATTATAACATATTTTGCTTTTAAGGTTTTAACAAATTCAATATCATGAAAATGTTCAAGGCTATCAAAAAAAGTTATAACTTCTACTTCTTGTTCTGTTATATTTGGAACAAATTTAATATCTGATGGTAACGGATATGATGGCTCTATGTCATTACCATATAATTCTTTTATCAAACCACTACAATTAATTAAAAAATCACCATTCCCATACCCAACGTCCATTAATGATGTTGGTATTTTTCCTATAGAACCAATGATATAACCTAATCTAAGGTTTTCTATATTTTTAGTACTGAACATTGCATATCTATCACCATATGACTTATCATAATTAAATTGATTTTTAACAATTTGTTCAATAACACCGTATTTGTTTATTTTGTAATTTTCTAGCATAATATATAATTTATATTTCCACACCAACCAAAAGATTTATCTATAACTCCAAAGTTAGGTGGACATTTATCGTCAATTATTTTTTTAAAACATTCTATTTCTAATTCTTTATTATATTGATTTTTGATTATTGATGACAATATTGAACTGCCAGACCATAAACATATAAATTTTTTACTTGAATAGATTAAATCAACATAATGAAAAACATCTTTAGTTTTGATAAATTCAACATTTAAACCATTAAAGAAATCTTCATTAACCACCAAACTCGAATATGTATCTGTCATGACAACTAAAAATTTTTCGTTTTCATAGTTTAATAAATGATTTTTAAGTTTATCATTATTATATTCTCTTATAGTAAAACTATTTAAGTCTAATAATATATTATCAGATATGTTTTCTATTTTGTTAGGTTTATAATAAATTTTACCATAATCATTTCCGTTATCAACGCCATAAATAATTTCAATATTTCTATATGTTGTTAATTCTTTTTTAAAAATAACAGGTTCTGTAACACCCCAATTTTCAATATGACCGCAATTGGCTGGTTCTGATGTAAAACCTTTAACATATGGATTACAACCCCATATCAAATCATAAACTTTAGGGTCTCTAAATATTGATTCATTGCTTATGTAAAATTCATAACCTAATTTTGTAAATATTTCTGGTAATGTTGAAAACGCTAAATGGTCACCAAGACCACCCCAATTAACATATAATATTTTTTTATTCATTTGTTAAATTTTTTATTTACAAAATCTAATTCAAATTGCATATGACTATCTGTAAAAGAATGTGATTCTCTATCGCTGATATTGGTTCTGTTTATTACGGTTATTTCATTCATAATATTTGGTTGGCCATGTTTATCAAACATACGTTTATAATATTCAACATCCATTAACCAATCAATTTTTTCCTCGAATAATGTTAAATCTTCATTTTTAATCGTTATAACACTAGGGCACCCCATTGTATTATTTCCAGTCCATATGTTATCAACCCATTTTGGTACATAATGATTGTATAAATTAATACCATCGTTACTATGGTAAAATTCGGTTGCTAACCATATTACATTTTTATTATTTAAAATGTAATCATTAGTTTTTTGTAATGAATTTTCATCGTATAAAAAATCATCTTGGAAAAGTATTTTAATCCATTTACCTTTGCAATGTTTAATAGCAACGTTTAAATTAGGTGAAATATAACCACGACCTTTATCGTTAACGTGATAGTTAATATTTAACTTATCTTTCCATTTATCATAAACATTTTTAATGGTATCATCAACGCTATGGTCAGAAACAACAACTTCAAAATCTTTAAATGTTTGTTTTTCTAATACTGAAAGATTATGCTCTAAATATGCGTTGCCTCTACCGTTATAACCATAAGCTGGTATAGCAATTGAAAAAAATGGATTATTTGTCATATAAAAAATCTCTAGCTAATGTATCTTCTATTTCATTATAATTGTTGTCATTAAACGTTTCAATTGGTTTTTTGGTGTTTACATCATCAACACCACCTCTTTCTCTTTTAATTAAAAATTCTGGGTAAGTTCTAATATAATAATGATTTAATTGTGCTATTTCATCAGTACAATTATAATTAAAAGGACCACCACCTATATTAAATTTTGTATCAACCCATTCACCAGTTGTCCAATGTATTTGATGTTCTAGAGTTTCACTTGGTTTGCAGATACTTTTAAATTGTGGGTGTGATTTATTTTGTCTTTTGGTGAATCGTTTAAGTTGACTGGTATAACTTTCGTCAAACGTTGTTATACCGTTATCACCAAACATTACCCAATTTATAATCACACAATCGTGTGCTTCATAATCTTTGATGAAATCTTTGACATTATTTGTTTTTTTTAAAACAAGAAATTCATCAATATCAAAGAATGCAACCCATTCGTACATATTACAGTATTTTCTAGCAAATTCAGTAAAACATTTAGCTTGAATATTTCTAACCCAGATAGGCTCATCGCTTTTATATGATTGACCATCATATTCATGAAGATATACGTTATTATTGTTAGACGGATTTTCCCACCTCCAATTATTTTGAAATATGTGTATATCATCAAACCCTAATTTTAGATTATAATCAATCCATTCTTGAATGTATAAATCATCTTTATGGGCTATAGTTACCAAGGCTATTTTTTTCTTATTTATAATTTTATTTTCCATGTTTATAATATAACGTTTTATTTTTAAAAATCAAACTAAATGTATTATTATTAGCTATATACTCTGCTAATCTAGCTTCAAAAGCATTAACACCACCGTATTCTGGACCTTTATAAACTCCCATTTTTGGACAATTATAATTAACGTTTTTTAATTTTTCAACATGACCAATAAAAACTTGGTCGCTAAAATTACCGCAACACCAAAAATCATTTAAAGATTTGTTATCATTATAATTAATAGTGTTTATCTGTTCCCATTCTCCAACACATGTTACATGTGTTGGAACACCAGATGGTGTTCCAACAATTGTCCAATCTTGTTCCCATGGAATAGTGGTAACTAAAAAATTATTATTTCCATTTAATATTTCTATTGATTTTTCAAAATAACTATCGTTTAATTTTATTGGATTGCAACAATCTGAACTAACATTAAAAATAAACGGTGTTTTAGTGTTTAAAATTGATACGAAATAAGGTATTGAGTAGTTATAACCAACTGAAGTATTATCCATTAATAAACTAAAAAAAGATAAGCTTTCTTTTTCGTAATCACTAACAAACACAACATCAAAATCATGTTTAATTTTTAATTTATCAACTAGTTGATTGAACAAATCTATAGATGTTAAATTATTTATTATTAACATTTTTTTTGTTATGTATTTGCTCTCAAAATTAAAAAACCATGAGTGTTCATTTAAAACATCAATGAAGTTACCTTCATATAATATAGTATTAAGCGTTATCATATTAAATTATTATTATTATGGTTTGATTTACCATGAAAACCAAATGATGTAACACCTACGGTTTCTGGTGTTTCTTTTTCAATTGAAAATCTTGCTGCTAAATCTACTGGTGAAAATTTACATCCATTATCTTCAAAAATATGTTTATTGTGAACAGCAAAAAAACCATCTTCGTTATAATAACCAAAGTATGGTTTCCATTCTAAATTAAGTTTTGTCGGTAACGATAATATTTTTTTACTTCTTAAACTAAAACCACCGTTACCAACTCTTATTAAATTACCAAAAGGGTCTCTATATGATATATTATCATGACTTGGGGGGATTGGAAACGGTGCACCTATATAATCGTACTCTAAAAACTTATCATCCCATTTGTCTGGATTTATAACAAAACCATCGTTTTGTATTATAAGAGCAAAATCAGTATTGATGTATTTGTGTAATTCGTAAACAATAAATTTGCTATAAGCTATATAATCAAGTTTGTCTATTTTTATAGTTTTAATATCATTTGGAAAAACATCTTTATCTGTTAACAATAAAACTTCATTAAATTTAATACCTTTCATTGAATATTTTAAAGCTAATATTGTTTTTTCCAGATTTACCGATGTAACTGATACCAATGTAACGTTTTCTAAATTAAGCATATCTTTCAGTTAACATTTTTAATTCTTTATCTTTAATTTCTTTGGGCATTGTATTCGTAAGACCAGCACCATGTGTTCTATTAACAACTGTTATTGTATCTAGAATAGTTGGTGGACCGTACTTCAAAAATAACCTATGGTAATATTCACAGTCCATATGCCAATTTAATTCTTCATCAAAGAATATCAAGTCCCTATTTAATAAAGTTAAATTGCTTGGGTTACCTAGAGTGTTTGTGCCATTCCATATATTAGGACTTAGTTTAGGGTGATACAAGTTGTAAAAATTTATACCATCATTACTATGGTAAAATGTTGTTATTAACCATTTTATTTCTGAATCAGATTCCAATATATTATATTGGTTTAGAAGCGAATTTTCATCATATAAAAAATCATCTTGGAAAAGGATTTTAATCCATTTTCCTTTTGAGTTTTTCATAGCAATATTCATATTAGGTGAAATTATACCACGACCATATTCATTTCTAAAGTATTTTATATCTAACTTTTCGTTCCATTTGTTACAAATAGTTTTAATTGTATCATCAACGCTATGGTCAGAAACGACAACTTCAAAATCTTTAAATGTTTGATTGCTTAATTTTTCAAAATTATAATCTAAGAATTCAACACCTTTACCATCATAACCATAAGCTGGTATCGCAATTGAAAAGAACGGTTTTTCACTACTTTCATCGAAAAATGTTTGCATTTTTGAAATATCCATACTTGTATTGTGTGGTACGTGTAATGGTGCTTTAATTGGTTCTACTTTACTTGTTTTAGAAGCCAAGTCAAACATTGTTTTTGTTTCAGTACCAACATTATACACGCCAATAACATTTTTTTTAACCAATTTGATAATCTTTGATGCGATGACATCAACATAATCAAAATTACCTACTTGGTCTTCCCAAGCTTTTTCATAAGGGAATGGTTTAGGTTTATGTGTGCATCTAATTAGAAGATGTTGATTCGCCTCTAACTGTACAAGTACATCTC
>Ga0209085_1000688_pt1 | contig 23798 bp, 24 predicted proteins | sample C_131016_EF_Meta_FD_187310 | JGI IMG/M metagenome (GOLD analysis project Ga0209085, IMG submission 187310) | Freshwater microbial communities from Lake Croche, Canada to study carbon cycling - C_131016_EF_MetaG (SPAdes) (version 2) | ecosystem: Environmental > Aquatic > Freshwater > Lake...
GGCGGATAAAGCACCGCCTCTATAAAGATGTCTTACGATATGTCCTGCTAATCCTCTACCATTATTTGAACTGACTCCATTACCATTTTCGCTATCATCACTATCGGTAGATGAATCATCACTATCACTACTTGATGTTTTATAAGTTAAATTTAATTTTTTTTTGAATCCTACTCCCTCAGTTGAAGCATCACTACCAGATGTATATCCACCTACATCAGTAGAATAATCATCTGGTCTATAATCGTCAATCGGTTGTAAATGAATATCTGGACTACCCTCTTCTAATTCGCTTATCCATTCTCGCATTTGAAAATATATATTATTCGCAAACTCATTATTAATTATTGACATTCCATCTACTTTTGTATAATCATTATCATCTATATATTTTTCTAATTCTTCTATATCCTCGTTGGTTTTATCACTATTATTCCAAATGTTAGCAAAATGTTGCCAAGCATCATACACATTTTGAGGCGTTGAACCTTTATACAACTTTATAGGATTAGTTCCTCCTATTAATACACCTTCTTCGCCAATCATACCACCCTTTAGTTTTTGGCGTTTTTTAAACTTTCTATCCCTATCTGCTTTTTTTCTCGCTTCATCTCGCTCTTCTTGTGTAGCATATTTTGTATATTTTCGCCGAATTTGTGCCTGTGGTCCTCGTTTTTTATTTGCAAAAGGTGCGGAATCAGGAACTTCTGTAATTGGTTTTCCTTTATGTGTTTCAACAACTTTGAAATGTTCCGTAATCGTATTTCTGTCCTTTTTGCTAAACATAGTTAATGGTATTGGTTCGGTTTTGTGAGACATTATAATCATATGTTCTACTGGTCTTCGTATTAATTTTATAGTAGTTTCACCATTTCGTTTTGATAAATTTCTGGATTTCGTTAATGGATTAACCAATCTATAAATTTCTTTTCCATTTTTAGATGTTCGTTTTACAGCAAAAAATTCTGGAACAATTAATGTGGATTCATTTACAATTGGTAAATTTAGTTTCGTTTCGCTTAAACTTTTCTTAAATTTTGGCATATATAATAAAGCAAGATATTATTTACCATAAAATATGTCTTGATAGATTATTAGGAGAATATGGATTATCTTGCCAATTACCCCTCATATTCGCTGTTCTGGTTAGGTATGATTGTCTGCGTTTATCATCTTGATGTTTTGTGTAATCCTCATATCCCATTTGACCGAAATAGACCCATTTATCAGTATCTGGATTCAAAATCATATATTTCTTTTTTGGTTTGTTTGACAATTTTATTTCAACATTATTCCCCAGATACGCTTTTGCTTTTTTATATACTTTTTTTGGATTAGAATATTGTTCTATTCCTCTACCAGATATAAATGGCGGTAAATTTCTGTTTCCTTTATATTGTTGTTTTAGTTCTATTTGTTCTTTAAGATTTTTTTTATCTATTTCATCAGGTGTTAATGGAGTGTGTTTATTGACTCTTTTTGTAGGTCTATATACAGGATAATCTTCATTACCAATATCTTTCCAGTCCTCTTTAAACCACCTTTTTAAATTCTTCGGTTGATTATCATCGGCATATTTACCACCTAATAATTTATATGTTTTTACTATAAATCCTGATTTATAAGCACTTGGTTTAGTATATATAGCATCTGCTTTTCGTTTCACTAAATTATATAAATCTTTATCTAATACAATAGGCATATATAATTATATGATAAAATTAAAATTGTAATATTTCAAGCATTCCTTTGCGGAATCTTTTATCTGGACTTTCGTCCATATCAATCACTAACGGACTAAATTTTTCCGCCGTAGCATATTCATATATTTGTAATAATTCTTCTTTGGTTATTCCTAATCCAAATTCGCTCAATATCATATTTACTTCCCTATTACCACTTAACTTGAGAATCACCATATAATTACAATTATTACGAATAATTTTAGGAATACGAAAAAATGATTGCGATAAGAAGATGACACTACAATTAAGTTTTCTTGCTCTTATGTAATAATTTTCAACCATAGAAAGGTCTTTAGATAAAACCAAATCGTCCCATACTACTAAATGATTCAGGTCTTTATCCATCTTATCTAATTGAGGTGTATTTGATAATCCTTCTTTTACTTGTATTTGGTCGCATTTATCAGTTATCCATCGGTATAATGGTTCATCTTTATTGCGAGTTATGATTGTAATGTCGGCGAATGTGCCTTTTGAACCACAACTAAACAGATGAATTAAATTACATAGAAAATTAGTTTTACCACTTCCTGATGGTGCTACAACACACATACGAAAAGGCAATTTTAACTTATGGTTTTCAAAATTAGGGTTATCTGCTGTGTCTAAAAACTCTTTTGGTATATGCTCGTAGAAATTAACTATTTTACCACCTATCGGCATTTTCTTGTCTTTTTTTGGAGGCATCTATATAATTAAGTATAGAATTTTTTTATAGATTATTAATGAAATAATAATCTATCATTATAATATAAATGGCATCTTATCCACCAAGTAATGACCCTAATGCTTCAACATTTAATAACCAAAATTATGCTGGTGATAATGGTATGGGTTTAACCTATCAACAAGCACTAAAAGATTTTGTAGCATTTCCAACCACACAAAGTGCTTTAATAACTTTCCCTGAATCTATTAATGTAGGCGGACAGGTAGAATGTAATAGTGTTTTAGCACAAGGCGTAGTTCCGCAAATATCAATAAAACCAACTGGTGTATCTGCTCCACCAACATTAACATATCAAGCACCAGTAGTAGATGGTGTCTTAACTGGTTTATTATCAAGTTCTTATATTTACACACCAGAAATGACAGATGCTGATATAGGAACTACTAATCCTAATGTTCTCATAACAAAAAGTTATGCTGATGCTACATATACTGCTGGAACAGGCACTTATGCTACTTTGGACTTGGATAATACTTTTACTGCTGTAAATACCTTTACTGCGTCATCAACGGCGACCCCTGTTTTAATAGAAGGTGCTGGTGGTGCGAATATAACATTAGCATTATTAGAACAAGCAACTGATTACTCTATATTTTTTTTAAATAATACTGGTGATGGTTCATATGGTTCTATTGTGAATGCTGGAGATAGTGCGATTGTTTCTACACAAGGAGATATAAATACAGGTGTTTTAGATTTAATAAGTCATACAAGTAATGTAGCAGGTATTAAAATTACATCAACTGGCGAACAAATATCAGGAACAATTACGGGATATATTGAAAGAGGTGGAGGGGCAGTTATTCCATTACAATTTACATCCGCCCAAACTTCAGGTAATAATCCTATCGCAGATTTTGTGCCTATTTTAACTACTAATACAAAATTATCTGTTATTGCTGACCCAACCGACGCAGAATTTTCTCATCAAACTACTATTGGAGATTTAGTAATGTGTGCTACTACATCTACTACTGGTGGTTCTATGGAACTTTGTAGTCAAGGTGGTGCTTCTATGCGTATTACTCCATCAAGTATTAATATGATAAGTAGTAGCACATATAATAATTTTGAACTTTTAGCATCACTTCCATTAACTGCTCCGCAAAATAGAGGTTTAATTTTATCTTGGAATAAAAGTGTTGGTAATGGAGAGACTGATTTTTTAAATTGTGCGGAAGGCGGTTCAGGTGGGTTTAGTTTTTATAATGGAAGTGCTGTTGTGGCACCTTATCTTATAGCAACAATCTCACCAACAACAATCTCACCAACAAGTAATGATACGACTCTTGCGACTACGGCATTCGTTCAAACTGCTGTATCAGGTATATCAGGATATGCTCCATTAAATTCTCCTGCTTTTACTGGTGTTCCAACTGCTCCTACGCCATCTGTTAGTGATAATTCAACTACTATTCCTACAACTGCTTTTGTGGTTTCAGCAATTGCGTCGGCATTAGCACCTTTTGTTCCTATATCAGGACAGATTAGTATTCCTTATGGTTTTTCTTCACTCTCTGCCTCTGGATATATTACTTTTGCTTTTGGTGGGACTGTTGGGTATTTTGGACCAAATTTTACAGGTGTTGGTGTGCTATCATTTGTATCTACATTATATAATGATGGAAACGAACAACAAAATTTTACATTATCAGTTGATATACCTACTGGTGGTATGGTTTCAGGTGTAAATTATTCAGCAACATATACTATGACTGCTGATACATATAATTGGGCGAACGGACAGAAAGTAGGGCAACCTGTTTCTGCTTATGCTAATTATACATTAGGCGTTGGTTGTTTTTTATATATAAAGTGGCATACATCTCAAGTTAGCGTATCCAATATGAATGGTGGATTTACTGGAACAACTTTTACCTGTGATACTTTCCCTAATCCATATTCTGGCGTTTTTACTTATTCAGCAACATAAATTATATAATTAATAAAAATCTTATCTTAATATAATATATAAATGTCTTTACCTATTACAACTGAATATACAAACTTAACACATAAGTTTAATAATTCACTTAATAATAATGAATTCAATTTAGGCAGTCAAGCGATGACAATAATAGCAGATAATGAGGTTCTTGGTAATACTATATTAGCAAGTAATGGAATTAGTAATAGTGTTTCAGGTCTAACTTGTTCTTTTGAAAATCTCACAAAATTACCCCTTCTTCAAACTGCTTTATTTGCTGTGAATCAACCGCCTGATACTACTTCACTTTCTGTGAATTCAAAATTATATTTAACAAATACGAACCCTCCTGATGCTCCAACACAAACTATTACTATTGATGCTTCTAATCTGTTAATTGAATATGAAAGTGATACAAATCAAGATTTAATTTTACAATCCAGTTCTTCAGGGTCTCTCAAATATATTCAAACTGGTGTAGGTGCTACAACTTTGGAATTAATTTTAAATCCTGAATCACTTACAATACAAGATTCTCTTTCTTTTGGAAGTGTAGATGGTTCAAAACTTACTAATTCACAATTACTTATACAAAATTTAAATAGTTTCGGCGACTACCCTACTTCCACACAGATTACAAAAGATGGGATATTAATACAGAATGATGTTGGAGATATGAATACTTTATCCGCACTTTATTGGAGTGGTAATTCTGCTACTGCGACTAATGCTGATACTGCTTTTAATGCTATACAAGTATCTATAACTCCGTTTCCAACAACTTTCAAAGATTATTATATGACTTTTGTAGATAGTAGTGGTAATCAATCACCGCATTACGATAATGTTAATTCTTTTACATATAATCCATCAACACAGAGATTAACGGCACAACAATTTCAAGGGTCTTTAGTTGGGAACGCAGATAGTGCTACAAGTGCTACTACTATTAGAACTACAAGTGATAATACTTCAGGAAACTATTATATTCCCTTTTCTAAAACTACAGCAGGTGCTACTACTACTTTGTATTTAGATGATACAACAACACCGCTTACATATAATCCTTCAACGAATTATCTTACTGCTACCAAATTTATCGGTGATTTATCAGGGAATGCTGTATCTGCTACTAATGTTGCTATCACAGACCAACCTACAACAAATACGACTTATTATTTAACTTTTGTGACGGCAACAAGTGGTAATCAACCTACTTATGTGGATAGTTCTACACTCACATATAACTCTTCAACTAATCTTCTTTTGGTGAATGGTCTTCAATTAGGAACTGCTACAAACGCAATTACAAGTTTTACTGCTAATTATTTAACTATTGAAGGTAATAGTGCTTCAAACCGAGAGTTTAATTTTCCAATTACTGCGGATATGAATGGTTTAACTATTTCTAATCGTAGAGGTAATGGTGTGTATAAAATTAATATTACAAATAGTTCAGGTGCGAGTAGAACTATTAATAGTGCTCTTTCTACAAACTCATCACAACCTAACAAGACATCATACGCTACTGCTACTATTGCTGTTGGGGAATTTTGGGTGATGACAATTAAAGTTCTCAATTTTGCTGGGACACTTTATAATTGTGTATCATTAGAAAAGTTTGTCTAACTTTATATATATGGATACCAACGAACAAATTTTTTGGACTTTTTTCATTACTTCTATGATTGGATTAGTAATGGGGTTATCAAGAATGGCGTATAAATCAAAGTGTAAGGATATTGAAATATGTTGTGTCAAGATTGTGAGGGATACGGAAACGGAAGAAAGAGAATTGGAATTTAGTAGAAGGAATCATACGGAGAGTGATAAAGAAGAGAAGGTATAGTATAGTATAATTAATATTAATTTTATTAATATTTATATTAATAAATTTTATAAAGTCTGGTAGCAAAGTAGCAAACTTGTGCGCCCTTTTGGGTATTTTTTTGCCAGAAAAAAAAGTGTGTTTTGACTTTTCAAAATGAACTACAAAAATCTCTATAGAAATCTTCCAAAAGGGCGCACCTGTTTGCTACTTTGCTACCAGACCTTATAAGAATATTTCAAATAAAAACATTTAGAATAAAAATTAATATAAAGAAATAATATATAGTATATATATAAGAATGGAAAACCAAGAATTAGAGCAAATACTACCAGTAAAGAAAACTGCCGATAAAACTACTTATATGCGAGAATATAAACGAAAACAATATAAAGAAAAGGGAGAAGAAATAAGGGAGAAGAATAGAGCGTATTATTATAAATATAAATCCAATTCTTCAACTGATGATATGAAAAAATACGACACATTATTACCAGTCATAGTCCGTATCCGTAAGGAACTTGATGAACTAAAATCAAAAAAACCTGAATGGTTAGAAGAAATCCTACAACCATATCTTTCAGTTTAGGATTATTTAGGGAATTTTATATAAATATTTTAAATAAATATTTACATAAAAATTTAATATAAAGAAATAAAATATATACTATATATATATAATGGAAACTCCAGAATCTGCCGTAGAACCGAATGTCTTTGCTTGGGCGTTAAATCGTTCGTTGTTTGTTAATACCATATTTGGTAAGAAAAAAATGGTTGAATATACCGAAATTAAAAAGGTATATGGTTTTATTCAAAATGAAATGGGTATCTCATATCAAGGAATTAAACGCTACGACCATTTGGCGAAAGTTGATAAAACTGAACTGGAACAAATAAAACGATTTAGAGACCTGTATAACCGCAAACTGAAGGCATTTCAAACCGCACATTTTTTACCAAAGCATAAATGGGGTAGAATAATTCCAGCAAATGATTATTTATCATTATCAATATTTCATAGACCAACCAGACACTCATTCTGTGATGGGATTTATGTTGATATAGATATGATTAACGCACAACCGACTATGATAAATGAAATAGCAAAAATGAATAACATAACATTACCAAATTTGGCGAAATATGTAAAAAATCCAAAGAAATACAGAGATTTTATTATGGAACATCATAATGTGTGTAAAGATGGAGCGAAGAATCTTCCTATTGTGATTATGATGGGTGGAACATATAATGGTTGGTTGAAGGAATGGGATATTCAAAAAAATGAAAATAACCAAATCAAAAATATCGTTGAAATGGAAAAGGAAATGAAAGGGGTTATGGATATTGTTTGGAAAGATAACCAGCAAATCAAACGAGATGTTTTAAAGCAAGACCCTCACAGATGGACGAATGAATGTGAAATGAAACGAGGTGTAATGGGTTTATGGTGTCAATCAATTGAAAGATTATTCCAAGAAACCGCAATATCATATCTGGTTAAAACGAAAGAATTTAAAATAGAAAAGATAGTCCCCTGCCAAGATGGGTTTATGATACTCAAAGAGTTGTGGTATGATAATATTCTTGCTGATTGTGAAAAAGTCATAAAGGATTCATTTGGCGTTTCTATAAAATTTTTAAATAAACCATTTGATGAAAAAATTGAAATACCTATTGTTGAAGAAAGCAAAGATGTTGATGAATGGGAAGATGCGATAAGTGTGAAACGATTAGCAAATACATTTGTTGAAGAATATGGTAAATTCTTTTGCCGAGAAAATCATTCTATTTTTATTTACAGAAATAATAGATGGTATGATGAAACCGATACAAAGGAACAGAATAATTTAATATTGTATATAAGTGAAAATTTATACGAGTTGGTATCAACTGCTATATCAAGTGAAGTAAGTCTTAAAGATGAAGACCGAGTAAAGTTGTTAAAAGATTTACGATTCAATACATCTAATGGTTCAAAGATGAATGATATAATTAAGCATATCAAAGCAAAGGTAGTCCCAAAAGATATTGAGTTTAATAGTAATCCGTTTTTACTTGGATTTAATAATGGCGTATATGATTTATTAATAGGTAAATTTCGTCAATATAAATATGATGATTATATTACATTCACAACTAAATATGATTATGTGAAACCAAATTACGAAGATGAAGATATTATAAAAATAAAAGAAGAAATAATTGCGGTTATTAATTCAATTCAACCTGATAAAGAGTGTCAAAATTTATATTTACAAATATTAGCATCAGGATTAGATGGTAGAGCGTATCAAAAATTATTTTTATTCAACGGACAAGGTGGTAATGGTAAGGGTTTAACAGGTTCAATAATGTGTGCGTTATTAGGCGATTATTACCATCAACCAAGTAATGGAATATTAAAAGATGTTGAAAAATCTAATGTTCCAAGTCCTGATATGATAAACTTGAAGGGGAAACGATATATAAATTTTAAGGAAGTTGCTGGGTCAATTAGGGTTGCGATGTTGCGTAATCTAACTGGTGGTGGTAAATTTAGCGGTAGATATTTAAACCAGAATCCGCAAGAATTCTTTATGAGTGCTACTTTTGTGATGGAATTCAATACCAGTCCAGACTTTGATGGGAAACCAGAAAGGGCGGATTATCGTCGTTTGATTGATTTATTATTTCCAGTTAATTTTACAGATGATGAAACCAAAATAGGTAAGGTTATTGGAGGGGTTTTATATTTGAGAGCAAACCCATATTATGAAACAACTGGATTCATACAAAAGATTAAAATGGTATTTTTAGATATGTTGTTAAATGTATATAAAGAATACTGCGATGGTGCAAATGGTATTAAGTTTGTTGTTCCTGAAAGTGTTAAACAGAGAACGGAAATATTTATTGAAAACCAAAACTTATTTCAAAAAGTGATGAATAGTGTATGGAAAAAGGTTGATATAAAACTATTGAAAGATGGAACACAAGACCCTCAAGATTTATTAGTGAAAACGATTAAAGTAAAAGATATGTGGGATTCCATAACTATGAGCGATGAATATAGGAGTTTATCTTATAGAAATAAACGCCAATATAGCAGGGACGATTTTTATAAATGGATTGAAGGCGTTTGTGTAGTAAGTGGTAATAATAAATCAGGTAAATTGGTCGTTGGTTGGGGTCGTAAAACGGATTATGACGATTTAGATAAGGTTGAAGAAGAAAATATTGAGGTTTAATTAATACTTTAGATAAAATTATAAATTAATAATTTATTTTATAATTTTTTTCTGTTTATAATTTATATAATGAGTGCTGAATTTGTTAAGACATATGTAAAAGAAATGGCGGAAAAACCTGATTATTATGTTGAACCAACAGAAAAGGAAATATTACCAGAAGATGTGATTGTGATTGAAGACCCAAAAGAATCAAGGAGACAACATATATTAACTATGGCGAAATGTGTATCTTTAGATGATATTGGACTACATCCTTTAACCAATCCAAAAGAACTTAAAGATAAGCAAAAAAAGAAATTGATAAGTATTTGTCAGTCATATATTGATAAAGTTAATGATGATATTAATTATGAAATAGAACTAAAATCAAAATTTGCCGAAGTGTGTAATGATAAGATATTTTTTGAAAAATACGAAGACTTCCCAGTCTATATAGCACCGCATCAAACGATTGAAAAGGTTGAAACACTTATGGATATTGCTGGTAATGTTTTAGAAGTTAAATCTATGGATATTACGGCGAATAATTAATTTTATTATAAATTGAATATAATAAAAAATAAAATATCACTATTAATTATATATGTCAGGACATCCCAATAAGAATCCGTTGGATATGGTTAAATACCGAAACGCATATCTTGGAACACTACAACTTCAATCCAAAATAAATCAAGCGAATTTAGACGCAAATAAAATCTATAAGAAAACTGGTATGACCCCAAGTGAAAATACCGATACGAGAACTGTTGAAGAGAAATACGCTGATTTAGAAGGTCTTAAATTAGGTATCCGTAAATCACTTACTGGATTTGCTGATAATAAAACCGCTGAAGCAATATCACAAGAATTGGAAACTTTAGGAGCAGACGATTTAATATTTGCTTCCAACAATATGGCGAATATTATACAAATTTTGAAAAAGCATTACAAAAATGGTCTTGCCAGTCCAGAGCAATTCTTTGAAACATACGATAAATATAAAGCAAAGATTGATGAAACAAAAGGAGTAGGAGAAGTTGGTAATGTAGCATTAATGCGAAATATTCAGTTAATTTTGGATAATATGATAGGACAACGAGAATTAGATGTATTAGCGGATTTGATTAAGGATAGTGCTGTATCAAATCGTTTAATATCAAGGAATATGATGAAAGAAATAAAAGATTTAATATCAGTATTACCAACTGGAGCAGAGATTGAAGCAATTAATGCTAAAACCGACCCTATTTTACGAGCAGAAATATTAGCAGATTTACAGATGGTTTTAAGTCAATTACCTAATAAAGCAGAATTACAAAGCGAATTAAATTCATTAAGCATAGCAATTAGAGCAGGAGACGCACAATTTCAAAGTGATATTTTAGAACGAGTTAAAGCGTTAATAACTCTAAATCCAGAAGGAGAACAAATATTACGAGATATAGCAGACCAGTATGGTAAAAGATTTAAACAACGAGCAGTAGGATTTGATTATATAGAACCAAAAGATGTGGGTCGTCTCTTAAGACCACAACTTAATTTATACGCAAGAAATTTAAAAAGATTAAGTGCTATAGATGAAGCAAGTCCATTTGACGCTTTAAGTGCGAAACAGATAGAAAGTTTATCTCCAGCAGAATTATTAGTTCAATTTATCATAGATAATGATGCTTGGATTAGAGGTAAATTTGGATATGATTTACCAGCAGGTGGAGGTAAAGCACCCAAAGGTCTTGGTATTAAAGGTTGTGGTATAGCACCAAGAACTCAACAGGTGAGTTATAGAATACGCCCAGACCAAGTGGATTTTACGAAAGGTATAGACCAGATGCCGAAATATATTAAGTTTGGTAGATATTTGATTCATAAACCTAAACTGGAAGACAATATAATTAAGATTGCTACTAATTCAGGAGCAGGGGTTGCTGGATTTAAACCAGAACGAGTATCCAGACATTTTGGAGGTGTTATTAAAAAAATCGTTAATGGTCTAAATCCTACTTATGAAGAAATTGGCGGTTTAACTGATGATGAAAAGGATTATTTATATAAACTTGCGAAAAAATCTCAAATATTGGATAGATTATCAATACCAGCACCAAATAAATCTAAAGACGATAAAATGAGCGATAGATTTGATATTTTAAAAGGTGAAATACAAGCAGGTAATAATTCAACTGAACTCATAAAAGAATTTAAAACTTTACTATTGAATCTATCCAATAAAGATTTAATACCAAAATCACAAGCAAAAGATATATTAATGGATTTAGTATCTATGGGTTATTAAATAATTTCTTATATAAGTATATAATGTCAGGAGGATACGCACCAAAAGTTGTAAATCCAAATTGTTGGAAAGTTCAAACCAAATCAAATGAATTACAAGAACCTTTTTTCTTTGGAGGTAGTCAAGTTCCTGTTAATTTGGGTTTAGCACAAAAATCATATAATGGAAGTGGTTTTCACAAAGGGTCTCATTCCATCACAAATTTGGGTGATTTAGATTTTACTACGAAACGAGGTGATGAAGTCTATCACAGAAAGCATCATAACATTAGAATACCGAGAAAATTACCATTTACTTAATTATTAATAAAAAAAATATAATGTAATAGTATATAAATGAAGATTATCGTATTGAATCAAAGTAATCTTATCAAAGACGGACAAAATAATAAATTGATATATAAATTTCCAAACTCTATTACCTTTAAGGATAATTATATTGCTGTAAGTTCCATCAGTATGTTCTATAGTTGGTTTAACATAACATCCGCACTTCAAAACAATAAATGGTCTTATACTTGGACTGTTGGGGCAACTACTACAACATATAATATTGTAGTGCCAGACGGGTTATACGAGATAGCAGATTTAAACTCGTTCGCACAGTTCATTATGGTTCAAAATGGAACTTATTTAATAGATTCTACTGGGAATGATGTGTTTTATTTTACATTAACAAATAATACCAATAGATATGCCATTCAATTATCAACATATTTAATACCAACAACATTACCAACTGGTTGGAGTCTTCCATCAAATTTTGTAGGATTTCCAACAACTACACAAAATTGTATAGTGTCTTTCCCTGCGAACTTTAACGGAATCGTTGGATTTTCTGTTGGTTTCACAAGCGATGCGAATGTTAGTGATTCATATGTTGTTCCGTCTAATCAAACTTTAATATCTAAAAATAGTTTGGGAACAATTACATATTTATCAACACAATCCCCTGAAGTTCAACCTAATTCTAATGCTATTATTTCCATTTCTGGTATTGATAATAACTTGATTCAACCATCTTCAGTTATTTATTCACTTGTACCTACTGTGGCATTTGGAGCATTAATAAGCGAACAACCACCCCAATTTATGTGGAATAAAATGATTGACGGAACATACAATCAACTGCGATTAACCATACTTGGAACTAACCTTCAACCTTTACAAATCCAAGACCCTAATATCACAATCCTACTTGCGGTTAGGGGTGGTGATGAATATGGTGGAAAATAATTATTTAGTTCTAAAATAAGTTTTATATAATTAATTAATATAAATATTTATATAAAAAAACAATATAAAAGAATAGCATATATTATATTATAAAATGGAAGTCATAGACATCTTACCAATTACAACTGCTTTTAACGCCGATTTTAAACTATTTAAGGAAAAGTTTGATAATGTCATAACTGAACTTGAAATAGATGAAGGTGATAAGGAATTTAGAAACAGAAATGTTCCAAAAAATAAAAAATTACATTCATTAATGCTATGTGATTTACGCAGATGGATTGAATTTAGAAAAAGTCTTCATTATAGTAATGAACTCAAATATAGTGGTAGAGTATATTTTTTAACAAAACAATTTGTTAGTGAAATACACCCTATTATTCTAAAACCAAAGGGGTGGAGATATACAGATGAGTTGTTAAAACAAAAATTTCCAAGAAAACCTGACGAAACATTAGCAGAATATAATAACCGAAAAGAAGTGTTTAATCATACACATTATACACCCCAAAATTTTGAAAATATTTATAATTTAAAATGGTATAATATAAAAATTGCTTATAAGATATTAAATTACGAATATGTAAAACCATATGAATATGATGCTACTGGTTTAAAAAATTATAATCCAACTACAAAAAAAACATCAAATAAAAATTTAAAAGCAGTAGCATATTATGGGTCAGTTAATTATCAAGGTAGAAGTTGTGGTTGGGTATTTGGTGGAATATCCGCAAGTCAAATAGAAAAATTCTGTATTCAAAACGGGTTTATTAAAGAAAAGAAAAAGAAATATCAATATGGCGATTATGCTGAATGGATACTTAAAACACTACCATAAATTATAAAAAAAATCATATAAAAAATTAATTTTGTTTTTAAAAATAAAATTAATTATTTAGAACAAAATCTAACTTAATTATATATGAACGACATCAACGAACAATATCTTAATCGTCTATACGAAGATTTAGCGAAAGAGCAAATGAAACATATGGGTGATATGAAATCAGGTTGCGAAACAGATAAGGAAAAGCAAATACATAAACAACTCACAATATTAAACACACTAATGATTAATACATTAAGATTACGCAATTTAAAAAAATCTATACTGGAAAAAATAAATTGTTAGTATATTATATATGCCTCACCATAAGAAAGTTTATTTACCTACAACCACAGGCGGAAGTGTGCGAATGTTTCATCACAGAGCAAAGAATATCAACGGAATGGGTATGGGAAGTGTCATTTTAGACAGCGGTATGGGCGGACAGAATTCGTATGCGAATATTCCAGAATACCTTCAAACTACTCATTCTAATCCTTCTATGTCTGGAAGAGGTTTAGATAGTTTATCTCACAAATTGGATAATTTGATTTTAAAAACATCTAAAAGAAAACATAAGAATATAAATTTTACTCTATAAGTATTTAGACCTATTTTTCATTTTATATATAATTTTTTTATCTTCTAATTATATATAAATGAGTGCTGATAAACTTGTATTTGACCTCTCAAGCGAAATTGAAGGAAGTCCAAATGTTTTTGTTCGCAAGGATTGGATTAATATCCTTGATAACCAGAACCAGAATTACAATTCCAATCAATCTGTGCTGGATACATCTCAACTTTCCAATTCCAATAAATATATGTCATACAGAGAGGCATATTTTTCTATGCCCCTTACCCTTACTTTAGCACAAAGTGGTGCTGACCCAGGAACTGCTGATTTTACACCTAATACTACCGCAACATCTGGCGACTATGCTTTTGGTCTAAAAAGTTGGTTCGGTCAAATTATCCATAGTTTTACTTTAGACTATAACGGAACTACGATAATTCAGCAAACTCCTTATGTGAATATGTGGAACTCATTTAAGTTGATGACATCATTTTCTTATGGTGATATTATCACTCAAGGTGCTACTATTGGATTTTATCCTGATGATTCGCAAAGTTGGGCGTTTGTTCCATCAAATCAAGCATCTTTAGCAGGAAAAGGAACTTGTAATAATTTTACCGCTACTAACTGGTCTGGTGATTTACCTATCACAAGAGGTCAGTTTAACACTTGGAATAGCGGTCTTGTTAATAAGGGTTATGTTAAGCGTATGTCTTATGTTAATTTTGACCCAGCAGGTCAGGTTGGTCCTGCTACTACATATGCTGATTTATTCCCAGTTCAATCATTAAATAATATGTGGAAGTCATATGTGTTTTTTAAACAGAATGGAACTGCTGGTGGTAATAATGGTATCGTCCAAATTGCTGTTATTGCGACTATTTATCTTAAACACATTCATTCATTTTTTGCGATGTGTCCTTTGATTAAGGGTGCTTTTCTTAAAATGACCGCAAATTTAAATAACACAACTTCATCTGTAGCAACAACGGTGGCAGCGGGTGCGATTACTAATATTACTTTGGCAGGTGTTTCCAATCCTGTTGGAGGTTGTAATCCTCTTATGTTTTCATCTGCTACTACACAAGTAAAAGCAGGATATGTTGATGGTGTTGATTCACTATATCCATCTGCTAATGCTACACTCGGTGGTGGAGCAGTCCAAACATTATTAATGAATGTTTCTGTTGGTGCTGTATGTCTTGGAACAGGGTTTCCTAATGGAGCAAATAATGCTATTCAATCTTCACCACTTTCAAGAAGTGTGTATCTTTACATCCCAGCATACACATTCAATCCTGTCTTCGAACAAGCATACCTTTCCAGTCCTATTAAATCTATTAAATATACTGACATTTATCAATACCAAGTTATTAATGTTAGTCCTACAACACCATTCAATAATCTACTCACAAATGGTATCGCAAATATAAAATCCGTATTAATTTTACCTTTCTATAGTGCTACAGGTGGAGCAAATGGTTTAAATAATATTCCTTGCTATCAGTCGCCGTTTGATACTGCTGGAACTGGAACTACTTCACCTCTTTGTCTTCTTGGAAACTTTAATGTAGTAGTTTCAGGGCAAAATGCTATTTATAACCAACAAAGGTATGCGTTCGAGCAATTTAACAATCAGTTATACGGACAAAATGCTGTTAATGGTGGTATGACTGACGGACTCACTTCAGGTCTAATTGATGCCCTTGCTTTTGAAACCAATTATTGTTATTATTATGTAAATGTATCCAGAATGTTGCCTGTGGAGGAATCCGTTCCAAAGTCTATCCAAATCATCGGCACAAATTACTCTGCTAAAGCAGTTGATTTATATTGCTTTGTAGAGTATGGTGTTTCTGTGGAAATTGACATCCTCACAGGTGCGAGAGTTTAGGCAAATAATTAAGTATGATATAATGGTATAAAAGGCATTATATTTAGTTAAGGAAATCCCTGAATTATTTTCTAACATAAGTATATAATGTCATTAGTTCAAATTGATGTATCTCATAAACAACTTTCAAAGTTGAGAAACGGACATCCAGTTAGAGTGAAGAAGGGTAGAGGATTTAACCTAATAGTTCATCCAGAAAGATATGATATTATTACTCATACATTTAGCAGAGGGAAAGCACTTGAAATCGCATTATCACCTGAAGAAATTGTTGCTAATAAAGAATTCGCTATGTCGCCAGAATCGCATCAACATATGGAAGAAGGTGAAAATGGTGAAATAATGGGTCGTAGTATTTTCCATAAAATCGGTAAATTTGTTAGAGGAGCGGTAGATGCTGGGCGTAGAGTAATCAAAATTGGAGCACCCCTTATTAAGGATAAACTCGGCGGTATAGCAAAAGAAGCGATTGGTAAAATCGCAGAACAATATGGGGTTCATCCAGATATCGCTGGTTTAATTAAACAAGGTGCTGAATTGGGTGTAGGACATTTAGTTGATTCCGCAGGTAAAGGAATATCAAATGCTGGTGGTCCTCGTTCTCGGTTTATTAGCAACTCATTAGACGGACAACTTAAGAGTGATGCTATGATGAATGAACTAAATAAAACTCTTGGAACTAACTACGGATATTTAGGAAGAGCAGGTATTGCTAATGTGATGGCACATACCGCCAGAGCAAAAGATACTGGGATTATGATTGGTGATAGACATAATCTTAATGGTCTTACAGGATTGCCATCTGGTAAAGGTATGGGTCTCGGTACTGGTTTATATGCTTCAAATGTTAGAGGAAGGGGTATTGTAGGAAGAGGCGGTAGTTTTGTAGCACACCAAACATCTTTACCACCACCACTTCAATCACAACCATTTGGAGCAAATTTCCAATTTCAACACACATTACCACCACAATACCAAAAATTCAGTAATGGAGGTAGTATGGTTGGATAAATACTTTTTAGAACTAAATTAATTTAGACAAAATTAATATCTAAATTAATTATATAATGCTTACAGATACACAAGTCAAAGATTTGGCAAAGCGAATGAGTGTTCCTTTGGTCTTCGTTGGATTCAAAGATGAACTACCAAAGAAAATTGATTATAACAAATGCTACATAATTAATATGGAAAATAGTATTAGTGATGATGGTAAAGAAAATGAAGGGTCACACTGGGTATTTCTACAGACGAATAAATATCCTGATGGTAAAATAGAACCTATTTATTTTGATTCATACGGACAACCGCCTCCAGAGGAAATGAAAAAGTTTGTTATGGAAAATACTGGTAAGTATTTGCCATATAATAAACGGGATTTACAAAGTTTAATGAATAATGCTTGTGGATATTATTGTCTTGCTATAGGACATTTTATAAATACATTTCCGCACAGGTCTAAAGATTTATATACTGATGTTGAAACTTTTTTATCTATTTTTGATGATTTAAATGAATCTGTAGATTGGAAGAAAAATGAATATATATTACAACAATTTTTTATGTCGCCTGATAAATCAAGGAAGGTTGATGTGTTAGCAGACCATATAACAGGTGAAGATGAAGCAGGTGGAAAAGATTTAATGAAAGTTCCTTGTGATATAAAGATGGTTTAATTACCTCTACACATAACTACATATTCATATCCACCGCCAGTTAATTCTCTGTATTCATCAGGTGTTCCAGTTAATCCACCAACTTCTACACTTGTTTCATAACCTAATATAGTTTCAATACCATCATATCTTATAACCGCTTCAACCAATTCATCAACCGCTACTATTCTGGTTAATGTGTCATTATCATCTTCTTCACAAAGAACATCTATATCTTCCAGATTCCAAAAAATTTCAGTATCTCTTGAAGATGTATCATCTGTGATATCGTCCCATACTTCCCTACATACAGGGCATCTTGAATTATTACTACAAGTAATTGTTTCATAACAGGGTTCGCAAAGTTTATGACCGCATATACCAAAACATTCCCTTTCTTTATCGTTTGTTAAATCTTCTTCAACACCTGTTGTATATTCACAAAAACAAACAGGACAACTTTCATTTTCATATTTAATTTCTGGTTCTGTTTTTTCTTGTTCTTCACTTTCTTCACTTTCTTCACTTTCAATATGATAAATTTCTTTTACTCGTTCGCTATATTTAATACTTTCAAATAACATATTTCTATTAAAATACGAAAGGTTATCAGTAGCATATTCAATACACTGGTCTTTCATTCCTTCAGTTGTATCAATATTAAACTCATACATTTTACCGCATATTTCTACATCAAATGTATAATTATGATTAAAAGTGATATCTATATCATTCTCTATAATAATATCAGTAGGATAAACCATACCATCAAAATAATCTTGTTCTACATTCATCTCGTAAATTGCTTTAATCAGTATCCAAGGTCTAACAGAAGTTCTATTCTGTAAATAGGGGTGTTTGAAAAACGCTTCATTATAGATTTCATCTTGAAATGGTTTCTCGTTTTCAAATCGCTCGTTAATTTGAGTAATCGTAAGTTCTTCTCCGTAAGTTGTCATTCTATTATAATAGTATATAATATCATTTCTTTATATCGTTTTTTTTTATAAATATTTATATAAATAATTTATATAAATAATTATTAAAGTAGCAAAGTAGCAAACTGGTGCGGTCTTTTAGGTATTTTTTTGCCAGAAAAAAAAGTGTATTTTGGTTTTCCAAATTGAAGTATAAAAATCCCTATAGGAATCTTCTAAAACACCGCACCAGTTTGCTACTTTGCTACCAGTATTAGGTCTAATCATCTTTCTTTACATATGTATCTAACATACCAGCAGATGAACCCATTTCAGTCATAATATTATTAACGGAATTCTTTTGCTCTATCGTATGACCGAATTTATTGGTAAGGAATGTATGACGCAACTGATTTACGCCAACTTTCTTTTCGCCGAATATTTTATTTAGTCGTTGATTCAATTTTACATTACTTAATTTATCCATCTTGGCATCAAATAATAAATATTTTGTAGGATTTATTTTAATCCATTTATTTAATATTGAGTTGAGTTGTGGCGGAATATCTACAGATTGTTGTCCGTATGTTTTTGCCGTTTTATACGAATTAAATATCATTTTCTTTTTCAATAAATAATTATCAGTCGCAGTATCAGGTGATTTGATAATAAAATCTACATAATCCTTACTTCGCCTTGGTGGAATATAAATACCCCCTAAAAGGGCAATAATAATAAAATTTTGGATTTGTTGTAAATCGCTTGGTGTCAGTTGTTTCTTTTTGTATAATAAATCAGCATTCTTTTTGAGTTCATCAAATATTTCTTTAACCTGATTTGTTTCAACCCAAGACGCTTCCTGCTCTGGAGTCTTTTCCTGTTTATGAATTTCTTTGTTATAATCCCTTACATCTTCCAACATTAAATCTCTGTAGGGTTTTTTATCAGTTATAATCACTAATGACGAAAGAATTGTCTTACGCCTATTTGGAGGCATATCTTTTAAATATGCTAAAACCTTATCAACATTTTTATCAAATTTTTCTAAATCAACCTTATCATCGTTAAATACTTTATTGTATAATGATTTAAGAATTGACGAATAAGTTGTAATACTACTTTTAGAAAGTGTTGGTCTTTTAGAGTGAATATACTCTTTAATATTTTCCATACTATATAATTAATTTAGATTTTTATTTAGCAATTTAATAATTAAGTTTAATTATAATATAAAGGATATTTATTTATATTATAATATAATATAAATGACGAGAAGTTTATCCAACGATTTGAATTTTGGTTTAGGAAAAGAGGACGAAGTGCTGGAGAAAATTAAGGTATTTTTTGAAGATGATATAAAGAATACAAAGGAATTGTATAACGACAAGTATTGTAAATGGGACTATGAGGGTTCTACTGGAACTAAATATGAAGTCAAAAGCAGAAGAAATACAATAAATAAATACCCTACGACTATCATTCCTTGTCATAAGTTTATAAATAATAAGGATAAATATATCTGTCTATTTAATTTTTTAGATGGTTTAACATATATTGAATACGACGATGAAGTGTTTAAAACATTTGAAGTTAAAGATGTGATGACTTGGCGGTCAGGTATTATTGATAAACCTTTACCACATTTTCATATTCCTATTTCAAAATTAAATATTATAAATTAATATAAATATTTACAAAAAAAATAATATAAAGAAATATTTTTATATTATATTATAATATAATGGAAAACGAAAATCCAACCGAAGAGCAGAAAGAGGAAATGCGTAAAGAGCATATGCGTCTCCAAACACTTATAGCAATTGAACCAGATAATGTTGATTGTGATATTGAATATGTTTATAGTTGTAAATGGTTTGATTCAAGGCGTCATACTAAAAGTCATACTACTATGTATTACTTATTTCCAGATGATGTGAAATGGATATTTGATACAGAAGATTATCTACATAAAGTAGTAAGGGTTGAATATATGCCTGTCTGTAAAAAATCATCTTCATATAAGTCAGCATTTCATAACTCATATATTGTTCCATCACTACGACCAAGTCCTCCTCCTAATAATATAGAAGTTAATCCACCAGTTAATAATCAATCTATTTAGATAATTATTAAGATTTAATCATAAATAATACAATTATTAAGTTAATTATTGTATTATTCTGTATATATTATTAATTAAAAATTTTTAATTAAAGTATTATACAATAAATTGATAGTTTATATGATAATTAAGAGTAATAATCATATAAAATAGTATAAAAGATTAATATTTGTTTTATTTTATCTCATTATTAAGATATTTATTTGGTTTTGATTATATCAATATAGTTCCATTCAAATACTCCAAGAGTTGCTTCAATATGTTTTGTTAGCAGTTCTCGTCTTGGTGATAAGATACGAACGAAATGATATATGTCATTATCCGCATCCGCTCTTTCTAATGCTATATGAACCATAAGTTTCGTATATTTATCAGGGAATGTTATCGTCTCGTAATCACTCCATTCCAATTCGTAAATTTGTTCTCGTAGTTTCATCATCTCGCTAAAAGTCATTTCCATCTGTTATACTATATATAATACTATTCCTTTATATCAATTTGTATTATAAATATTTATAATAATTATTTATGTAAATATCTATCCCACAATTCATAATAATCTTTCGTCAATTTTGTTTTAGACACAAGATTAGATTTAGTTATATTCACATACCCATAACCTTTATGATTGCCTGTAGATGCTGTGCCGTGAGGTATCTTTGGCGGTTGAAATATAATAGCATTATGATTAGTTAAATCAAAGCATAGTTTTATAGATGGCGATACGAATAATTGATGTTCGCCTTTCGCACACTTACTCCATATAATACTTTCGGTTAGACCTGACATACCACTATCATTATGAATTGAACTCGCAAAATCTAATGATGCTCCGCAACCAGTAGCACAATGTCGGTCTAACGGAACATTAGGAAATGCTCCTACATATCCTGCGTCTTTCGCAAGTGTGTATCTGTATTTCGCAATATCAGGACAATATCGCTTTTCCAATTCATATAACGCACAATATGTGAATACTAAATTATACAGAAAATCTGCGTCATCGTTTGCTTCAACTGCTCTTGGTTGATATGATATCATAGTTCCACCTTGTTTATTTTTTAACCCAATAAAATATCGTATCATTCCGTCCATCCAATTACTACCAGTATATCTATCCTCTTTTAGATGTTTGCGTTTAAAATCAGTTGCTTCCTTTTTTTCTTTTGCCGTAGAATTTGAATTGGTTAATTTAAATGGTGTATAAAATGTATGCTCTTTTACAGGATAATATTTTTCCATTTGTTTTCCCAATTCAATTAATTTTTCAGTTGCTTTTGTGATTGCTTTATCTGTCTGTTCTGTAATATAAACACATACGACTTCATTCTTATGTGTTATGATACAACTCTTATTAATATATTTAATCCCTTCATTTTTTATTCTATTCTCATCATAAAATATTGGTTTATTTATAAAATCCTTATTGTATTTCATCTCTTCAATATCTATATGAGGAATATCTAATGTGAAAGGATTTTCTTTAAACGGATTTTCGCCCCAAAATAATCCATTCCAATCTTTGTGTTTAAATGGAATTGATTTTATTTTATCAACTTCTTTAAATGCTTTTGTTAATATATATTTCGGTATAGGTTTCCGTTTTCTGGTTTCATCTAAATTATTAAATAATTCTTTCATTCGTTGTTTTGTAATATTATTCGCCATAGTATATTATTATAATGTTATATAATAATAATAATAAATAGTTAAACATATCCACTAAGACCCTTTCCTGAATAAGATTTCGGTAAATCCATTATTATTTTTTTTGGTCTTCCTCTACCTTTTTTTAGTCCTATTCCAATCTTATTAACCAATTGTTGTCCTGCGTATTTTCCTGCTTGATTACCAGCAAAACCAGCAAGAGGATTTCCGCCTGATGCTAATTCACCTAATGTAGAACCGATTGCTCCTGTAATAACTGGAATACCATAATGTCCTGCGGTTTTCAATCCGCCTACAATTTGATTTCCTAATGCTGGATTAAATGTTTGTCCTAATTTTCTTGATGCTTCAATTGCTTTATCTCTTGCGGAATTTACAACATTTGATAATTGTTGTCTCGCTACTTGTTCTGTCTTATTTTTTAAATCTTCAACACTTGACGCTAAATGTTTTACACCATCTACGCCTTGATAATATAAATTAGCAACTCCATTTTTTCGGGGGTCAAATGCGTTAGCAACTCCATTTTTATTAGGGTCAATCCAATCCCACATTCCTGTTCCATCTATATGATGATGGTGATGGTGGTGATGGATTTCAACTACACCCATACCAGTTGCTAATCCAGTTGCTAATCCAGTTGCTAAACCAGATGCTAAACCAGACGCTATACTGAATTGTTTTTTAGAACCATCCGCATTATGATACAATAAATTATGGTCGTCGCTAAAATGTTTTTCAGGATTAAAATCCATAGTTCTCATTTCAGGTTTCGGTTGTTTAGAAAATGGATTAGGTTTTCCACCAATAGGTTTTCTCGTACCAATAGGTTTAATCATAAGATTACTCATAATACTACCATCAGGCAGGTCTCCTCCTTTAGATTTACTTTTTCCTTTTCTTGCTCTCAAAACCGCCATCGCTTCTTTCGCTTCTTTGCTTCCCTTTTGAAAATGAGGCATATATATTATTATTAGATATTTTATTTAATGGTGAATATGTATTATATGATGATGAATATCTATAGATGTACCAGATGATTGCTTATATGCTATTACCAATATTATTCCACTATTACCAAGAGTTTTATTATGATATTCAGTATATCCCTGTTTTTTAATTGTAATAGGTGATATTTGTCTAAATCTAAAAGTGTTTGGTTT
>Ga0209085_1000693_pt1 | contig 23736 bp, 22 predicted proteins | sample C_131016_EF_Meta_FD_187310 | JGI IMG/M metagenome (GOLD analysis project Ga0209085, IMG submission 187310) | Freshwater microbial communities from Lake Croche, Canada to study carbon cycling - C_131016_EF_MetaG (SPAdes) (version 2) | ecosystem: Environmental > Aquatic > Freshwater > Lake...
CGCGACGAGAGATCGCGTCAACGCTAGCTGATACAAGTAGAACTGCTCCGGTAACTAGGAATTGAATTCCTGCGCCGTAACCAAGCAATCCCATACCGTTATCAATAACGGCTACAACTAATCCACCTAGGATTGCATCGCGCATCTTTCCTTTTCCACCAAACAAGGAAACGCCACCGATTACTGCAGCACCGACTGCATAGAGAAGAGTCGAGCTACCGCCGGTAGATGGTGAGATGGAGTTCATGCGGGATGCAAAGAGCATTCCGGCAACAGCTGCTAGCGATGAACACAACACAAATGCCACAGTACGAACACGCTTTACGTTGATGCCTGCGCGTCGGGCAGCTTCTGCATTTCCACCAACTGCATACAAGTGGCGGCCAAATGCTGTGCTGCCAAGTAAGAATGTTCCTGCAATCAAAATAGACAAAATGATAGGAACAACAATTGGAATTCCACGAGTACTAATTACTGGTGGATTTCCACGCTCTTGATTAAGTGCAAATACAGCGCCACCAGTTATCAATAGCAGCCCACCAGTTTTTAGAATCCAAAGATTTAAAAGTTCAGCGTTCAAGCCAGCGCGGCGGCGTGAATTAATGCGATTAAGTCCTAAGAGCACATACACGGCACTGGCTGCGAGATAGAGAATCCAACCCTGAGTAGGTGTGAGGTTACTGTTTTCAACTGCCAAAATAATTTTGTTATCAATTGGAATTGTTCCACCCTCACCTGCAAGCAACAACAGGATTCCTTGGAAAGCTAAGAAAGCTGACAAGGTAACAACGAAAGAGGGGATACCGATTCGGGAAACAAGTGTGCCCATAAGGAATCCGAGTATTGCGCCAACACCGATGCTTATTGCTAACGCTGCATACCAAGGAAAGTCATGGTTTGTAATAAGTAAGACTAATACTGCGCCAGCCACACCTGATGCATAACCAGCTGATAGATCGATTTCGCCCAGTAAAAGAACGAAAACCAGGCCCATTGCAATAACAATGACAGGTGCTGCTTGGGTCAATAAGTTGGCAAAGTTGCGGTTAGTAAAGAAGTACTCAGACATAGTTGTAAAGATTGTGGCTAGCGAGACAAGGCCCAAGACCGCTGGCAGTGAGCCAATATCGCCTGCTTTGACCTTGCTCCAGTAGTTTTGAGCAACAGTGATAAGTGATTCTTTTTCTACGACAACATCGTTACTCACTTGGCACCCCCAGATTTACCTGTAGTTATCAATTCGATCACCTGGTTGGTGGTTACATCCTTCTTCTTTACCTGTCCTGCCATAGTTCCGAGATAGAGAGCTGCGATGTTATCTGCAACTTGGAATATGTCATTTAGATTGTGGCTAATCAAAATTACAGCCAAACCGTTATCTGCAAGGCGTCGTACAAGATTTAGAACTTGTTCAGTTTGAGCAACACCAAGGGCTGCAGTTGGTTCATCCAGAATTACAACTTTGCTGTTCCACAATACTGCGCGTGCAATCGCAACTGTTTGACGTTGCCCACCAGAAAGTGAAGAAACATTTTGACGAATCGATTTAACTGTTCGGACGCTAAGACCATCTAGTGTTTTACGAGCGAGGGATTCCATATTTGATTCATTGAGTACAACACCTTTTTTAACTTCGCGTCCTAAAAACATGTTATGAACAATGTCTAGGTTGTCGCACAGAGCTAAATCTTGGTAAACAATTTCAATTCCAAGTGCCGTCGCATCGCGTGGCCCATTGACTGCAACTTTTTGTCCCTCGAAATGGAACTCGCCTTCTTCAGCTTGATAAATTCCAGCAATACATTTAATCAGCGTTGACTTGCCTGCGCCGTTATCTCCCACAAGAGCTGTTACCTGTCCGGCATATGCATCGAAGTCAACGTTCTTTAAAACGTGAACCGGACCGAAGGATTTGTTAATGCCGCGAAGCGAAAGAATTGGCTCGCTCATGAAGTGTGCTCCCTTAGTGGATATTTCAAACTGTGTGGCTCGAGATTAGAGTAATCGGTATTTCTGTTAAATAAAAACAGTTCCGGCCCGAGTTTCCTCGAGCCGGAACTGCTCAATTATTCATCTGTAAAACAGATTGGTCTCTAATGAATTAGATACCGTTTGCCTTACAAACTGCCTCTGTTGCAATCTTGCAAACAGCTGCGCGAGTCTGGAAACCATCAGCAATAACTACCTTTACGTTTGCCTTTGTGATTCCAACTGGTACTAGAAGAACTGATGGAACATCACGCTTTCCATCGTTTGTCTTTCCAGTTGCATTTGTAACCTTAGTTCCCTTGATCAATGCGATCGCAAGATCTGCAGCTCCGTTTGCTTCCTGCTTTACAGCCTTGTAAACAGTGTTTGAAAGGTCACCAGTAAGGATCGCTGCAAGTCCGTCTGCTGTTGCATCCTGACCTGATACGCAAACCTTGCCGTTTAGCTTGTTCTTCTTTAGAACTGCTACTGCTGCAAGTCCAAGACCTTCGTTAGCTGATACAACTGCATCAAGCTTTCCGCCTGCCTTAGTTAGCTGCTGCTCGAAAATTACGCCACCCTTTGCGTTGTCCCAATCTGGAACAGCTTGGTCATCAACAAGTGTGTACGCCTTTGATGTGATCAATGGGCGTAGAACTGAGTCATAACCCTGCTTGAACAATGTTGCGTTGTTATCTGTTGGTGAACCGTTTAGGTAAACGATTGAAGCCTTCTTCTTGCCAGCTGCATCAAGACATGCCTTGATTCCCTGACCCTGAAGCTTGCCTACTGCTACGTTGTCGAATGAAACGTAGTATGAAGCTGAACCAGCAAGTGTTAGACGATCGTAATCGATTGTCTTAATTCCAGCCTTTGCAGCCTTTGCTTGGATCGCAGCTGTTGATGGTGAATCAAGTCCAGCCATGATCAAAACCTTTACGCCCTTTGCCATCATCTGATCAGCAATAGTTGCGAACTTAGCCTTGTCTCCGTTTGCGTTCTGAATATCTGCAGTTACGTTTGCAGCCTTGAATGCTGCTGCAAGGAACTTGCGGTCTGCTGTTTCCCAGCGAGCTGAAGAAGCTGCATCAGGAAGAATTACGCCAACTTGTACTGACGCTGCTGTTGCAGACGAAACAGATACGAAGCCAGTTAGTGCGAGTACAGCAGCTGAAATTACAGCTACGACCGCGTTACGACGCTTTGTCATCTAATTAACGACCTTTCGGGGTAAATCATCCGGAAATGAAATTGTTTCCATTCCTTTGGTGTGGATGAGTAGTGAGGTAAAAATAGACCTGACTGGCCAAAAGGTCACTATCAAAAATGGGGTAAATGCCCTTTTTACCTAACGATTTGATAACGGCCACCACCGCTCACGATAACCTTGCCCAATGGCTTCACATATTGAGATTTTAGAGCGCGAGATCAAGGCCGCTATCGGTCGAGCTATCGACGCCGGATCATTTGTTGGCCAGACCCCTGACGCGATCAAGCTGGAACGACCTAAAGATCGAGAGCACGGGGACTATGCGACATCCATCGCACTGCAAATTGCCAAACCTGCTGGCAAGAATCCACGAGATATTGCGCAAATAATCGCAGACCAATTACATGGTGTTGTAGATATTTCAAAAGTTGAAATTGCGGGCCCTGGATTTATCAACATTACGCTCAATCGCGCTAGCCAAGCCGCACTTGTTCAAACAATTCTGGCAGCTAAGAGTGATTACGGAAAAGGAACGGCGCTCGCCGGAGTAAAAATCAACCTCGAATTTATTAGTGCGAATCCAACTGGACCTTTGCACTTAGGTCACACACGTTGGGCAGCAGTTGGCGATGCATTAGGTCGCGTGCTGTCTGCAGCAGGCGCATCTGTCACACGCGAGTTTTATATTAATGATCGCGGTAATCAGATGGATCTTTTTGGACAATCTGTAGAAGCCGTTGCACTGGGTAACGCGGTTCCAGAAAATGGTTATCAAGGGGATTACATAAAAGATTTAGCGCAAGAAGTTGTTGCTGAAAACGCAAACATAAAGAGTTTGCCTGAAAATGATCGTGTTATTGCATTTCGTGAAGCTGCATATCAATTGCAACTAAAGGATCAACAACGTGTCTTAGAAACATTCAATACACATTTTGATGTCTGGTTCTCCGAGCGTTCTTTGCACGAGCAAGGCGCAGTTGAATACGGTTTAGAAAAACTTCGCTCACAAGGTCATGTCTTTGACGTAGATGGTGCAGTGTGGTTACGCACGACTGACTTTGGAGATGACAAAGATCGAGTTATGACAAAAAGTGATGGCTCACTTACATACTTTGCATCAGATACTGCTTATTACATCAATAAGCGCGAAAGAGGCTTTGATATCTGCATCTACATGTTAGGCGCTGATCACCACGGTTATATCGGTCGCTTAAAGGCGACGGCAGCATGTGCTGGTGATGATCCCGAGTACAACATTCATGTATTGATAGGTCAGTTAGTAAAGATTATGGAAGGTGGCGAAGAAGTTAAATTGTCTAAGCGCGCCGGAACAATCATTACTCTTGAAGAACTAGTTGAAAAAGTTGGCGTAGATGCTGCTCGCTACACCTTGATTCGCTATCCGGTTGACACTCCAATGGTCATGGATATCGATATCTTGAAGCGCAATACAAATGAAAATCCGGTTTATTACGTGCAATATGCCCACGCTCGAATTGCTGCAGTTTTGCGTAACGCCCAAGAGCTCGGCGCTTCATTGGATTTGAAAGATTTCGACCCTGCTCAGTTGTCACATGATCGGGAAAATGAATTGTTAGGTGCGTTGGCCGAATTCCCACGTATCGTGGCAAGTGCGGCTGAATTCCGTGAACCGCATCGTATTGCTCGATACCTAGAAGAACTCGCCGGCACTTATCACGGTTTCTACAACGATTGCCGTGTCTTGCCAATGGGAGAAGAAAAATTGTCTGCGCTTCACACCGCGCGTTTATTACTATGTACTGCAACAAAGCAGGTTGTTCATAACGGCCTAGATCTACTTGGTGTCAGTGCACCGGAGAGGATGTAACTCATGTGGTCATCTTCTGTCACAACTGGTGCTGAACTTTCTATTGCAGGATTATCAGCAAAAGCACTTGCTAAAGAATTTGGAACTCCAACATTTTTTCTTGACGAAGCAGATTTTCGTGCACGCGTGCTCGCTTGGGATAAAGCGTTAAAGGATGCATTTGGATCACATGCTGGCACTGTTTATTACGCATCAAAGGCCTTTATCTGCACAGAGCTTGCTCGCTGGATCAAAGAAATTGGGATTGGCATCGATGTAAGTACTGGTGGAGAAATGGCAGTTGCACTGGCCGGGGGAATTGATCCATCAAAGATCGAAGTTCATGGAAACAACAAATCTTTGGGGGAAATCGAAAAGGCGATCAGCATCGGTGTCGAAACAATTGTTATTGATTCGATGTATGAAATTGATCGAGTAGCTGCGGCTGCCACACAGTTAGGGAAAGTCCAGCGTGTTCACCTGCGCCTGACTCCTGGAATTCAAGCTCACACCCACGAGTCAATTTCAACAGCGCATGAAGATGTGAAGTTTGGTTTTTCAATTGCAAGTGGGGCAGCATGGGCTGCAATTACTAAAGTCCACAGCCACTCATCACTAGAGCTTCGCGGAATCCACGCGCACATTGGTTCGCAGATTTTTGGATTTGAATCATTTGAAATGTTGGCCGAACGATTTGTGACGTTCCTGGCACAGTATCGCGATGAGTTTAAAAAGGAATTACCTGAATTAGATCTTGGAGGTGGTTACGGAATCGCTTACTTGCCAGGTGATGAAACTGTAAACCCTGCTGAAGCTATGAACGCACTTGCTGCTGCAGTTACAAAAAATTGCGCCACACATAATCTGCAGATTCCGAGAGTTTCAATTGAACCGGGCCGCGCAATTGTTGGGCCAACAATGTTTACTTTGTATGAAGTAGGCACAGTTAAAGATGTGACCTTAGAAAATGGAACCCATCGTCGATACATTTCTATAGATGGTGGAATGAGCGACAATATTCGCCCATCACTGTACGGTGCCGAATACACAACAATTCTTGCTAATCGCACCAGTACTGCGCCACATGTTTCTAGTCGTCTGGTTGGAAAGCATTGCGAAACCGGTGACATTGTTATTCGCGAAATTAATTTGCCTGATGACATCGTGCCAGGGGATTTATTAGCGGTCCCTGCAACAGGTGCATATGGACGCAGCATGGCCAGCAACTACAACCATGTGCCTCGACCACCAGTAGTTGCAGTAAAAGATGGAAAAGCTCGTGTAATTGTGCGCAGAGAGACTGAAGCTGATCTGCTTCGGCTCGATATTTAACGCCGATCTAGTCATCTATGAAAGAATGGCGCCATGAACTCGGGCGTCAAAACAATCACAATTGGCATGCTCGGCTGCGGCGTAGTGGGCAGTCAAGTTGCCCGCCTGCTCCAAGATGATGAGCAAGAACTATCAGAGCGTTCAGGTGCGCTGCTTAAGTTAAGCAAAGTAGGTGTTCGCACTGCAGGTGCGCGCGAGGGTGTTAATTCTTCGTTGATTACAACAGACCTTAATTCAATTGTGACTGATCCTGGTATTAACATCATTATTGAAGTAATGGGCGGAATCGAACCTGCTAAATCTTTAATCCTGGAAGCAATCAAAAATGGCAAATCTGTCATCACTGCAAACAAAGCGTTGCTTGCAACTCATGGACACGAATTATTTAATGCTGCAGATGCTGCTGGTGTTGATTTGTATTACGAAGCAGCCGTTGCTGGTGCGATTCCAATTATCCGTTCCATGCGCGAATCACTTGCTGGTGATCAAATTACCCGAGTAATGGGAATTGTTAATGGAACAACAAATTACATTCTTACCAAGATGCATGAAGAAGGCCGCGCATTCGACGAAGTACTCAAAGAAGCACAATCACTTGGTTATGCCGAAGCAGATCCAACAGCCGACATCGAAGGCCATGACGCGGCAGCAAAGGCAGCCCTTCTTGCAAGCCTGGCATTTCACAGCACAGTCGTAATCGATGAGGTTTATTGCGAAGGTATTACACACATTTCATCTGAGGACGTTGCAGCAGCAAAATCAATGAACAGCATTATTAAACTATTGGCAATTGCCGAACTAACTGTTAAAGATGAAATTTCAGTTCGCGTGCATCCAGTGATCTTGCCCATGGCACATCCATTGGCTTCTGTGCGCAATGCGTTTAATGCAATCTATGTGGAATCTGAAGCTGCTGGTCAGCTTATGTTCTACGGTCGTGGAGCAGGTGGTGCGCCAACAGCATCAGCAATTCTTGGTGATTTAGTTGCAGTTGCTCGTCATGCTGCTTATTCAACTGTTGGTTATGGCGAATCAGATTATGCCGACCTGGATATTGCACCGATTGGCGCTGTTAAATCTCAATTCTTTGTTCGCCTGCATGTTGCTGATAAGTCAGGCGTTTTGGCTGCTATTGCACAAACATTTGCAAGTGAAAACGTTTCGATTCAAACAGTACGACAAGCAGGTCTAGGGGCAGATGCAGAATTAATTGTGGTTACTCACGCAGCATCAGAAGATGCCTTGGATGCGTGTGTAGAAAAGTTGAAGAAGATGGATATTGTCAGCAAAGTCGAGAGCGTCATTCGCGTTGAGGGAGCACCTGCCTAATGGGTTTATTCGGTAAAAAAGAGAGCGGCGCACATCAATGGCGCGGAGTCATTGAGGAGTACCGTCACCGTCTTCCAGTAAGTGCTAAAACTCCGATCGTTTCTTTGCGCGAAGGTGGGACTCCACTTATCTATGCCTGCAATCTTTCAGAACTTCTTGGCAACAATGTATGGATCAAATACGAAGGTTTAAACCCAACAGGTTCTTTTAAAGATCGTGGAATGACAATGGCGATTTCAAAGGCTGCCGAAGATGGCGCCAAGGCTGTTATCTGCGCGTCAACAGGAAACACGTCAGCATCTGCTGCAGCATATGCAGTGAAAGCGGGAATGCGTCCAGCTGTTTTAATTCCTAAAGGCAAGATTGCAATGGGAAAGTTGGCACAAGCAGTTATTCATGACTCAACAATTTTGCAAGTGAACGGCAATTTTGATGATTGTTTAATGCTGGCTAAGGAATTATCTGAAAATTATCCAGTTGCACTTGTTAACTCTGTTAATCCATTTCGTATCGAAGGACAAAAGACAGCAAGTTTTGAAGTTGTAGACATGCTTGGTGATGCACCTGATATTCACGCACTTCCGGTCGGTAATGCAGGAAATATCACTGCGTACTGGAAGGGTTATAAGGAATACAACAAGGATGGCCTTTCAACAAAGCTACCGATGATGTATGGATTTCAAGCAGCAGGTGCCGCACCGATCGTTAAAGGCAAGATTGTTAAGAACCCAGAGACAATTGCAACGGCAATTCGCATTGGAAACCCGGCGTCATGGCAGCAAGCAATTGAAGCCCGCGATGTATCTGGTGGTGTTATTGACTCTGTTACAGATCGTGAAATCTTGAGCGCATACCGTTTAATTGCCGCTAAAGAAGGTATTTTCGTTGAGCCTTCATCTGCTGCAGGTCTCGCAGGACTGCTTAAGTACAAGAAAGCGGGCAAACTGCCAAGGGACAAGACAATTGTCATCACTGTTACTGGGCATGGCTTAAAAGACATTCCTTACGCACTTGAAGCAGCAAAGAAGCCAGTAGTTGTTCCAGTGAATGCGAAGATTGCAGCTAAAGCATTGGGACTTGCGTAAAAATTATGAAGCCAACATTTAAGGCACAACCTGTTCAAGTTCAAGTTCCAGCATCTAGTGCGAACTTAGGACCTGGCTTTGACTGTCTTGGATTAGCGTTGAATATGAATGATCGCTACATGGCGCAAGTTATGGACGAGCCTGGTGTTGATATTGATGTAACTGGCGAAGGAGCAGAAAGTGTTCCAACAACAGATAAAAATTTAGTAATTAAAGCAATGCACAAAGGTTTTGATTTCTTAGGCGGTCGCCCACGCGGGATTGCATTACGTCAATTAAATGTTATTCCTCATGGCCGCGGTTTAGGTTCATCTGCTGCCGCAATCGTTGGTGGCTTAGCACTTGCCCGCGCGCTTGTACTTGGTGGCAATGAACGCATGACTCAAGAAGATATGTTGAACATGGCTAATGAAATGGAAGGCCATCCAGATAATGTTTCAGCTGCAATTTATGGCAGCGCAAACTTGGCATGGCAAGAATCTCAACGCGGCCATGTTGTTGCGCAATCCCTAAACTTTGAAGTTGATCCCCGTATTGGCGTTCTTGCATTTGTTCCATCGACAGAGCTTTCAACATCAAAAGCTCGCAAGATGTTGCCAGAGTCAATCCCACATTCTGATGCGGTTAAAAATTCAAGCAACGTTGCAGTTTTGGTTCAAGCGTTGCAACACCGCCCGGATTTATTACTAGGTGCAACAGAGGATTATTTGCATCAGGCTTATCGCAAGGATGCAATGCCAAATAGTTACGCGCTAATGACAAAACTTCGGAAAGCCGGCGTAGCAGCTTTCATTTCAGGTGCTGGTCCAACTGTGTTAGTTCTTCATACAGGTGGGGAGTCAGAGGCTGCTGAATTAGAGCGTGCCGCAGGGGAGAAGTTCCACATGATTTCCTTGGGCATTTCACGCACAGGCGTTAGTCTCGTCACCGCTTGATTTTGCGATTTCGCGCCCAATCCTGCTAACCTTTGGGCATCTGAACGGCACATCTAGCGGCCAGTAACACATCAGACAAAGTCCAAAAAGAAAGTCTCTAAAAACAATAACCAGGTTTCTTAGGCTTTATCCCCTAGAACCAATAGTGAAAAGATATTCATGACAACAGAAATTGAACCAGTTCGCTCACAAAGTCCAGAGCTTGCTGCAATGACCCTTCCAAAGTTAAAGACAGTTGCAACGCAACTAGGTGTCGATGGCGCAGCAAAGATGAAGAAGGACGCACTTGTAGAAGCGATCGCTGACTTGCAGGCAAAGAACCGCGAAGCCGCAAAGGCTGAACGCGAAGCACGCCGCGAAGCACGCAACAACCGTAAGAAGGACTCAAAGCCTTCAAATAACTCTCAAGATTCAGATGATGATGGTGACGATAATTCTGCACCACAGTCAAACAATGACCGTGGTAGTCGCAATGACCGCTTTGATCGCAATGATCGTGGCCGCGGACGTGATCGCAACCGTGATCGCAATCGTGACCGCGGACCACGCGAAGAGCGCGAGCCAGTTCTTAGCGAAGATGATGTTCTAGTTCCAGTTGGTGGCTTGCTCGATATTCTTGAAAGCTACGCCTTCATTCGCACCGCTGGATACTTGCCAGGACCAAACGATGTTTATGTTTCATTGCAGCAGGTTCGAAAGAACGGACTGCGCAAGGGAGATGTTGTAACAGGCCAAGTTCGCCAGCCACGTGAAGGTGAAACAAAGCAGAAGTTCAATGCATTGATCACTCTTGAAACAGTTAACGGAATGACTCCCGAAGAAGCACGTAATCGTGTTGAGTTCGGAAAGCTAACTCCGCTCTATCCGCAAGAACGTTTGCGTCTTGAGACAGAACCAAATGTTCTTACAACTCGCGTGATCGACTTGATCGCACCAATTGGTAAGGGTCAACGCGGTCTGATTGTTTCGCCTCCAAAGGCTGGTAAGACAATGGTTCTGCAATCAATCGCCAACGCAATCACAACAAACAACCCAGAGTGTCACTTGATGGTTGTTCTAGTTGATGAACGTCCAGAAGAAGTTACAGATATGCAGCGCAGCGTTAAGGGTGAAGTTATTGCTTCAACTTTTGATCGTCCCGCAGATGACCACACAACAATTGCTGAACTTGCTATCGAGCGCGCAAAGCGTCTGGTTGAACTAGGTCACGATGTAGTTGTTCTTCTTGACTCAATTACACGTCTTGGTCGCGCATACAACATTGCAGCACCTGCATCAGGCCGCATCCTTTCTGGTGGTGTTGATTCAGCTGCTCTATATCCACCAAAGAAGTTCTTCGGAGCCGCTCGTAACATTGAAGATGGCGGATCATTAACGATTCTTGCAACTGCGCTCGTTGATACAGGTTCTCGCATGGATGAAGTTATCTTCGAAGAGTTCAAGGGAACTGGAAACATGGAGTTGATCCTTGATCGCAAGATGGCTGATAAGCGCATCTTCCCTGCGGTTAACGTTGTTGCTTCAGGTACTCGTAAGGAAGAAATCCTTATGGGTTCAGAAGAGCTCAACATTGTGTGGAAGCTACGTCGCGTATTGCACGCACTAGAGCCACAAGCTGCTCTTGAATTACTGCTCGAGAAGATGAAGGGCACAAAGTCCAACGTTGAGTTCTTGATGCAGATTCAGAAGACTACTTCGGGTCCAGACGACTCAAAGTAAGCGTAAATTTCTCAAATGTAGGCTTATCGCTTACCCTTGGGGTCTGTTAACCGTCCGTTTGGTTCACCTGCATGCAGGACCCAAACACGAATATAAGGAATAACCATGAAGCCAGAGATCCACCCAGAGTACAAAGACACCCAAGTTACTTGTGGTTGCGGCGAGAAGTTTGTAACTCGTTCAACAGTAGCTAGCGGATCAATTTATGTTGAAGTGTGTTCTGTATGCCACCCGTTCTATACAGGCAAGCAGCGCATCCTTGATACTGGTGGTCGCGTGGCTAAGTTCGAAGAGCGCTTCGGAAAAAAGACAGCTAACTAGCTTTTTTAAAAAACCGCATCGCAGCCCTTATGGGTTGCGGTCGCGGTTTTTTTATTTCCTCAAGGTTTAATTTAGTACTAACTACGTAATAGAAAGGAGCAGTCAGTGAGTAATGATCGCTTTGCATCAGCACATGAGATGGTGCGCGAGTACGCAGAATTAGAAGAGAAGATGGCTGATCCTTCTATTCATGAAGATCAAGCAAATGCGCGCAAGCTCGGTCGACGTTATGCCCAACTTGGTCCTGTCGTTGCAGGTTTTAAGGCATGGAAATCATCTGAAGATGATTTATTAGCAGCAGCAGAGTTGGCCGCCGTTGATCCAGAGTTTGCTGCCGAAATCCCCGCGCTAGAAGCTACACGTGATGCGGCTGCTGAAAAATTAGAAGAGTTGTTATTGCCTCGTGACCCCAATGATGATCGCGATGTTATTTTGGAAGTTAAAGCAGGCGCCGGTGGAGATGAGTCAGCGCTATTTGCTGGAGATTTATTGCGCATGTACATGCGTTATGCAGAAAAGCACAACTGGAAAGTGGAAATTATTGACGCCACCGAAAGTGAAATGGGTGGGTACAAAGATATTTCAGTCGCGGTTAAATCAAAGGGAGTTGCAGCACCTGGTGAATCACCATATGCACGCCTGAAATTTGAAGGTGGCGTCCACCGTGTACAACGCGTGCCAGAAACTGAAAGCCAGGGGCGTATTCACACTTCAGCAGCGGGCGTGCTGATTTTGCCTGAAGCAGAAGAGGTTGATGTTGAGCTCAATATGAATGATGTACGCGTCGATGTATATCGCTCATCTGGGCCGGGTGGACAGTCTGTTAATACAACTGACTCTGCCGTGCGCTTAACCCATGTACCAACTGGAATTGTTGTCTCATGTCAGAATGAAAAGAGCCAGCTTCAGAATAAAGAATCTGCGCTACGTATTTTGCGTGCTCGACTATTGGCTGATGCTCAAGAAAAGGCCGAGGCGATCGCATCAGCAGAGCGCAAGAGTCAGGTAAGAACAGTTGATCGTTCAGAGCGAATCCGGACCTATAACTTTCCAGAAAACCGCATCAGCGATCACCGCGTTAATTACAAGTCAAACAACTTAGATGCCGTCCTTAACGGGGATCTAGATGACATGATTCAAACATTGTTAGATGCGGATAAGGCAGCACGTTTGGCCAACGCTAACTAACATGCAGGTCAAAGAGATTTTACGCGCTGCTAAGACGCAGTTAGCTGAATCTGGAATTTCAGAGATTGATGCAGAGCACTTACTTGCTCACGTTCTTGGTTTGTCCAGAATGGATCTTCACAACACCGTCTTAGTTGAATCAACCCTGCTTGGTATTAACGACAAAGATGTATTGGAAGAACAGTTTTACGATCTATTAGATCGCCGTCTTAACTTTGAACCGCTGCAGTACTTAACTGGTGTCGCAGGATTTAGATACTTAAACATTGAAGTTGGTCCAGGTGTGCTTGTGCCTCGTCCTGAATCAGAATTATTAGTTGAAGCGGTGTTGCAACACATAGAAAATCTGCCAGCACCAGTTAGCGTGATTGATCTTGGTGCAGGATCTGGGGCACTTTCATTGGCGATTGCAACTGAGGCTCCAACAGCACGTGTCATTGCAGTTGAAAAAAGTCCGGAAGCGCTGTTCTGGTTGAAGAAAAATGTTTCGGTTATCGCAGAAAATGTTCGGGTTGTCGAAGGCGACGTTGCCGATGTCTTGCCCGGAATTAAGTGCGATGTAGTAATCGCGAACCCCCCATATGTTCCAGATTCGCAGGAGCTTCCACGTGATGTTGCAGGGTTTGAGCCTCACATCGCATTGTTTGGTGGCCCCACAGGTATGGAAATCCCTCAACTATTTATTGCCGCAGCAAGTCGCTTGCTAAAGCCTGGGGGAGTCTTGGTAATTGAACATACAGAAGATCAAGGATCTGCAATCGCGGCATCACTTGAAGTAGATTTTCTAGAAATAGCCCTGCATGATGACCTAGTAGGTCGTCCCCGTTGGACTAGCGCGGTAAGGAGGTAGCCATGGCAAAGGAAATTGATCTTAAAAAAGGTGAGTTAACTCGTCACGTTAATAAGGCTGCCAAAGCGATTGCCGATGGTTTCATAATCGTGATTCCAATGGAACATAGATACGCATATGTATGTGATGCATTTCGAGCAGATTCTGTGCGCGCAATGCATGTTCTTCGTGGAGATGATTTGTTTACAGCCGCACAAGTAATTGTTGGAAGCACAAAAACAGTTGAAGGAATTATTCGCGAAGTCACACCTGAAATTAAAGGATTGATGAAAAAGTTTTGGCCTGGAATGGTCTCGATGAATTTGCGACCACAGATCGGCCTCAGCTGGGATCTTGGAGATAACAATCAACTAGATCGAGTCAGTGTTCGAATCCCTAAATCAAAGTTCGCAAAGGCGTTGGTTGCACAAACCGGGCCATTGGCTGTTGCTAGTGCTTCTCGTAAAGGGATGCCAACGCCACAAGAGCTCAGTGATGTCATGGTTTTAGATTCAGATGTTGCTCTCAAGTTCGACAATGGAAAGCTGCGCAATGGCCCACTTTCTACAGTGATTGAGGCTGATGAGACCGGTGTACGCGTACTTCGCGTTGGAGCGGTCTCACTTGAGGAAATTCAGGCAATCGTTCCTGGCGCTACAGGCGAGTAGAGCCTTCGCCCTATAGGGTTTGTGCATGTCCGAAACTTTCTATGGCCCAGATTTCAACCTTTTAACTCAGCAGGATCCTGATATTGCTGCGGTTCTTTTATCTGAACTTAAGCGTCAACAGACAAATCTGCAGTTGATCGCATCTGAAAACTTCACATCACGCGCAGTCTTGGCAGCACTTGGTTCAACTCTGTCTAATAAGTATGCAGAAGGTTATCCAGGCAAGCGGTACTACGGCGGGTGCGAGGAAGTTGATAAGGCGGAATACCTTGCTATTGATCGCGCTAAAAGCTTGTTCGGCGCAGAACATGCCAACGTTCAACCGCACTCAGGTGCATCTGCAAACGTGGCCGTCTATCAAGCATTTACTAAGCCAGGAGATACCGTGCTTGCGATGTCTTTGGCACATGGTGGTCACTTAACACATGGATCTCCAGTTAACTTTTCAGGTAAGTGGTTTAACATCGAGTCATACGGTGTTCGCCAAGATAACGAACTAATTGATTACGACCAATTGCGCGATCAGGCAATTGCAACAAAGCCAAAGATGATTTGCTCAGGCGCAACCGCTTACCCATCACTTGTTGATTTTGCAAAGATTCGCGAAATTTGCGACGAGGTCGGCGCAATTATGTGGGTGGATGCAGCTCACTTCATCGGATTAGTTGCGGGCAAAGCAATTCCTTCACCTGTGCCGTATGCAGATGTTGTTTCATTTACAACTCATAAAGTTTTGCGTGGACCACGCGGTGGAATGATTTTGGCTAAGGCAGAACATGCCGCCGCAATTGATAAGGCTGTTTTCCCTGGAATGCAGGGCGGTCCAATCATGTCTGCCGTTGCTGGCAAAGCAATTGCGCTTGCAGAATGCGCGACCCCTGCGTATCAGAAGTATGCGAAAGATGTAATCGTTAATGCGAAGACTCTTGCAGCCGCACTTGAGGCAGAAGGTATGCGCGCAGTTTCTGGTGGCACTGAAACACACTTAGCACTTATGGACATTCGCAGTACTGGCGTTACAGGCAAGGTTGCAGATGAGCGGTGCGGGGCAGCTGGAATTGTTATGAACAAAAACTCAATCCCTTACGATCCAGAAAAGCCTGGAATCACAAGCGGTATTCGCGTTGGTTCTCCGGCAACAACTACCCAAGGAATGGGCGTTGCTGAGATGAAGCAAATTGCTTCGCTGATTTCACGTGCTATTAAAACTGATGATGCAGCAACACATGCTGCTATCAAAACCGAAGTACATGCATTGACTGCACGTTTTCCCATTTATCAGGCATAACACCTAATAATGCGTGAGTATTTAGTAACCCTCCTGCTATCTGCAGCTTTGTGTTACCTAATTACTCCGATAGTTCGCGCACAAGCTGTTCGCTTTGGCGCAGTTGCCGATGTGCGTGAACGCGATATTCATAGCACTCCAACAGCACGTTGGGGTGGGGTCGCAATGTGGGCTGCAATGGCTCTGACTTTTTTAATTGTTAGCAATCTGCCTCTTGTAGGAAAATCTATTGGACACGAAGCGCAAGGAGTTTTTTTAGCGTCCACTGCAATAGTTTTGTTAGGAATGGCGGATGATCGATTTGAATTAGATGCACTGACAAAGCTTGCAGGTCAGGTTTTTACAGCCGGAATTTTATTGCTGCATGGAATTCAAATTTTGTGGCTTCCGATTAATGGTGTGATCACATTGCCACCAAGCATTGGGCAGTTGTTAACGGTATTGGTCGTCCTAGTTGTTGTTAATGCAGTTAACTTTATAGACGGAATGGATGGGCTTGCAGCAGGGGTTGTTGCGATTTCCGGAGTTGCCTTTTTTGCTTTTGCATATCTGCTGGCAGTTGATTATGGCTTTAGCCGTGCAGGCGCACCATCGCTTGTAACCGCTGTATTAATAGGTGTTTGCCTTGGTTTCTTACCTCATAACCTGAGCCCAGCAAAGATTTTTATGGGCGACAGTGGATCGATGTTATTAGGGCTTTTACTGTCGGTATCGGCAATTACGTTAACCGGACAGGTTGATCCCAACGCAATTTCTGCCGAAAAATTGGGACCAACACTGCTGCCGCTATTGCTTCCATTTGCAGTCCTTGCAATTCCATTTTTAGATTTATTACTTGCTGTCAGCCGACGAGTAAAGGCTGGTAGATCACCTTTTGCACCGGATAACTTGCACTTGCATCACCGTTTGCTAACTGCCGGAAACTCGACGGGTCAAACAATTTTAATTGTGTACTTATGGACTGCGACCATTGCGTTTCCGGTAACGGTATTAGCTTTTGCGCCATGGTGGATTGCTGTATTAACCGCTTTGTTTTTTGCCGGAGCCAGTGCCCTTGTTATGAAGTACAAAAAGAAAGTTGCGGTATGAGTCAGCCAAGCAATGAATCACAATTGTTACGTGGTGCCTTCGTCCCAACTCTTGTTGTAAGTTTGATTGCGATTGCAGCATCTGCTGTTGTCGAAGGCAAGAGCGGATTCTGGGGCGCACTATTGGCCCAATTTGTTGTCATCATTTTTTTCGTAATTCACATTGCCGTATCTCGCATGACTCGTAATTTGGATCCAATTTCAACGATGGCAATGGCGTTGTTTTCATATTTCGCCAAGCTTTTTGCATTAGGGGCCTTGTTGTGGGCAATCTCCAAGTACACAGATCGAGCCACAATTAACCGAACCGCCTTTGGAATCACCGCAGTTGCGCTCACGATCGCGTGGTTGTGGGGTGAGATTGCCAGTTATATGAAACTGCGCTTACATTTGCCTCTGCCGGCAACCGGCAAGTCCGACACGTAAGAGCCGAATAGAAGGAGTCACCATGGCAAACCGCGATGAGAATGCAATGTGGTCCATCTTTGGATACCTCTTATCTGGACTGCTTTTCTGGGGCGGAGTTGGTTACGGGCTCGATAAATGGCTGGACAAGGGAATTTTCACCCTGATCGGCCTGCTCGTTGGAATCAGTGGAGCGATCTACCTGGTCTGGCTGCGCTTCGGCCGCGAGTGACCCCTTTACGCTCAAAGTCACATATCTGAGCGCCAATTCGATTTCTCAAAAATAACCCCTCTCGCATAGGGTTGCCCCGTCTTCCCGTTAGATCAACCAGCTTCATTGGCCTGTGAGGAGTTTGCGTGCGCGTTCTAGTGCGTTCTGCTGAAGGTGGCGGTTTCGTCCCACCAAGCAGTAAAGACTTTCAACTCCCTCCAATTTTTGGCGACAATGTTTATACGACCAAGCCAATCCTTTTGGTATTTCTTTCAGTAATTTTGATTTCAACATTTTTTGTTTTATCTGCGCGTAAAGCTGCGATCATTCCAAGTAAGTTCCAATTTGCCGGTGAATCTGTGTACTCATTTGTGCGCGAAAATTTAGCAAAAGAGGTTATCGGTCACGATTTCATGCGCTTCGTGCCATACCTATTTACCTTGTTTACATTTATTTTAGTTAACAATCTTTTTGGAATTATTCCGCTGATTCAGTTCCCAACTATGTCGCACGTTTCATTCCCATACATTTTGGCGATATCCACATATTTGGTTTTCCACTATGTGGGTGTACGCAAGCAAGGTGCCTTTAAGTACTTCAAGGAAATTTTGTTTATGCCAGGCGTTCCAAAGGCCGCATACATTTTGATTACACCTCTTGAAGTTCTAACATTTTTTGTGGTGCGTCCATTGACGCTTTCGCTTCGTCTTTTTGCAAATATGTTCGCGGGCCACTTGTTGTTGCTCGTGTTTATCTTGGGTGGAGAACATCTATTCCAAGGTGTTATTGGTTTGAAGTTGATCAGCCCATTTGCCTTCAGTATCGGCATTGTGTTGACCTTCTTTGAATTCATGGTCCAATGCTTGCAGGCGTACATCTTTACTCTGCTCGCAGCTCTATACATCGCCGGCGCCCTTGCCGACGAGCACTAATAGGAAAGAAGGAAAGAAATGACAGGCACACTCAACCTTGTAGGTTTTGGCCTTGCAGCAATCGGTCCCGGTGTAGCAACTGGACTTATCTTCGCCGCATACATCAACGGCGTTGCACGTCAGCCAGAAGCACGTAGCGTTCTACAGCCAATCGCGTTCCTAGGTTTCGCGCTTGCTGAAGCTCTCGCACTCTTCGGCCTCGTACTCGCATTCGTTCTCTAATACTTAATCGATTTTTAATCACTGAAAATTAAGGACAACTGATGCAATTTGTTAACTTAGCTGCGGAAGACAAGGTCAACCCTTTAATTCCGCACACTGCTGAATTGATTGTGGGAGCCGTTGCGTTCACCCTTCTATTCCTTGTGCTTCGCAAGTTCGTTGTACCTATGTTTGAAAAAGCATTTACAGCCCGAACAGAAGCTATTCAAGGCGGCATTGAACGTGCAGAGAAGGCGCAGTTAGAAGCACAACGTGCACTTACTCAGTACACCGAGCAACTTTCAAAAGCACAGTCAGAAGCACAGACACTTCGTGAAGAAGCTCGTGTTCAGGGTGCAGCAATCATTGAAGATCTTCGTGCCAAGGCACAGGAAGAAGCAGCTCGCATCACATCAGCTGCTCACGCTTCAATCGAAGCAGAACGTCAACAAGCTGTTACATCACTTCGTAATGAAGTTGGTGCACTAGCTGTTGAACTTGCTTCAAAGATTGTTGGAGAAGCACTGGATGATCAAGCTCGTCAATCACGAATTGTTGATCGCTTTCTTGAAGATCTAGAAAAATCAAAGTAGAGACAGGGAAGCAGTAATTATGAGAGCTCACTTCGGAGGCAGCAGCCGTAAGTCACTTGTGACTTCACGTGTGTCACTTGACGCTGCCGTCAAAGGTGCAGATGCAAATAGCGCATCTGCTTTGAGCTCTGAACTTTTCTTTGTTGCAGATGTGCTCAGCACAAACATTGCTGTGCGTCGCGCACTTACCGATCCATCTCGGGATGGCAAGGCAAAGGCAGCATTTATCTCTGACCTACTTGGAAAAAAGATCGGCGCGCTGGCACTTGGTTTAGTTACCGAGCTATCAACGCTTCGCTGGTCTTCAGCAAAGGATCTTGTACTAGTCGTAGAACAGCTAGCAATCGAAGCAGAAGCATCAGCTGCCAATATTGCAGGCGAACTTGACCGGGTGGAAGATGAATTTTTCACAGCTGCAACTGCTTTTGCTGGTTCTTCAGAACTTCGCAAGGCGCTGCAATCAGATGCTACGAATGCAAAGGCAACGTTGGTTGCTGACATTCTCAAGGGCGCATCTGGTTCAACTGTAAAGCTGGTTTCACAGATGGTTAATGCATGGAGAGGTCGCAGTATTGAGTCAGCATTTGCTGATTATCAGTGGGCACTTGCCGCACGCCGAAATCGCGTGATCGCACTTGTTCGAGTTGCTGCACCAATTACCCCAGCACAACTAGAACGACTTACAACATCGTTAACAAACAAAGTTGGACAACCTGTTCGTATCAATATTGAAATCGATCCTTCAGTTATTGGTGGGGTTTCAGTGAAGTTTGCAGATGAAATGGTTGATGGTTCAGTTTCAAATCGTTTGGCGGGGGCCGCACGTGCTCTTGCCGGAAGCAAATAAAGGGAGAAACACATGGCAGACCTAAAGATCAATCCTGAAGAGATTCAGGGTGCCTTAGCGAATTTCGTTAAGTCATACGATCCAGGCGTTGCAGCTCGCGACGAAGTGGGAACCGTTACACAAGCAGGTGACGGAATCGCACGTATTGAAGGGCTGCCATCAACGATGGCAAATGAGTTGTTGCGTTTTGAAAACGGCACACTCGGCCTCGCACTCAACCTCGACGTCCGTGAAATCGGTACCGTTATTTTGGGTAGCACAACAGGAATTGAAGAAGGAACATCAGTAAGTCGTACTGGTGAAATTCTTTCTGTACCAGTCGGTGATGGTTTCTTAGGTCGCGTTGTTGACGCACTAGGAAATCCAATCGATGGCAAGGGTGAAATTAAAGCTGAAGCACGTCGTGCACTTGAACTCCAGGCTCCCTCTGTAGTTCAGCGCCAACCTGTTAAGGAACCTCTTGCAACTGGTATCAAGGCGATCGATGCAATGACAGCTATTGGTCGTGGACAGCGCCAGCTAATCATTGGTGACCGCCAGACTGGAAAGACTGCAGTTGCAGTAGACACAATTATTAACCAGAAGGAAAACTGGAAATCTGGCGATAAGAAGAAGCAAGTTAAGTGTATTTATGTTGCTATTGGCCAGAAGGGTTCAACGATTGCTGCAGTAAAGGGCGCACTCGAAGAAGCTGGCGCAATGGAGTACACAACAATTGTTGCTTCACCTGCATCTGATCCAGCAGGTTTCAAGTACTTGTCTCCTTACACTGGTTCTGCAATTGGTCAGCACTGGATGTACAAGGGCGAGCACGTACTTATCGTGTTTGATGATTTATCAAAGCAAGCTGAGGCTTATCGTTCAGTCTCACTACTACTTCGTCGTCCACCAGGCCGCGAAGCTTACCCAGGCGATGTTTTCTACTTGCACTCACGTTTGCTAGAGCGTTGCGCAAAGCTTTCTGATGAATTAGGTGGCGGTTCAATGACCGGTTTGCCAATCATCGAAACAAAGGGAAATGACGTTTCTGCGTTCATTCCTACAAACGTAATTTCGATTACTGATGGTCAGTGCTTCTTCGAAACAGATTTGTTTAACGCCGGTGTTCGCCCAGCGATCAACGTAGGTGTTTCTGTTTCTCGTGTTGGTAGCTCTGCACAGACAAAGGCGATGAAGAAGATTGCTGGACGTCTGCGTCTTGACCTTGCTCAGTACCGCGAACTTGAAGCATTCGCTGCTTTCGGTTCAGATCTAGACGCTGCATCAAAGGCTCAGCTCGAGCGCGGTGCACGAATGGTTGAACTTCTAAAGCAGGGTCAGTACTCACCGTATTCATTGGAACGTCAGATCGTTTCAATCTGGGCAGGTACTACTGGAAAGCTTGACGATGTTGCAGTTGCAGATATCCGTCGCTTTGAATCAGAGCTTTTGGACTTTATTGCTCGCGAACGCAAGGAGATCAACACTGTTATCTCTGAAACTAAGCAGCTTGAAGATGACACCATTGCAAAGATGACTGAAGCTGTTGAAGCTTTCAAGAAGCAGTTCAAATCATCTGCAACACAAGCACTTAATGAAGCTCCAGCACAAGCCCTAGATGGCGAAGGCGCAGAGCAGATTACTAAGCACGTGCCACCGGCGGTGAAGAAGTAACTTATGGGTGCCCAACTCCGCATTTATCGCAGACGTATGCGATCTGTTAAAGCGACTAAGAAGATTACGAAAGCAATGGAGTTAATCTCTGCTTCTCGTATCGTCAAGGCGCAGCAACGGGTTGCAGCGTCAACTCCTTATGCAAATGAGTTGACCCGTGCGGTATCTGCAGTTGCGTCTTACTCATCAACAGTTCACCCGTTAACAACGCCTCATGAGAATCCAAAGCGCGCTGCGGTTTTGATTATCTCTGCAGACCGCGGAATGGCTGGTGCGTACTCAAACAACGCGATCAAGGAAGGCGAGCAGTTGTCCGCTCTTCTTCGCGAACGCGGTCTTGAAGTTAAGCCTTACTTAGTTGGTCGTAAAGCTGTTGGCTACTACAAGTTCCGTGAGCGCTTTATCGCTGGGCAATGGACAGGTTTTTCAGATAACCCAACATATGAAAATGCAAAAGAAGTTGCTGATTTATTAATCAAAGCTTTCGTTGCAGATTCAACAGATGATTCAACTGGAGTCGATGAGATTCACATCGTCTTTACTGAATTTAAGTCAATGCTTATCCAAAATGCGATGGCAAAGCGTCTGCTTCCTCTAGAAGTTGTAGAAAGCGATGCACCAATCCCAACTGGATTGCTACCTATGTATGAATTCGAACCTAATGCAGGTGTGGTGCTTGATGCGCTGCTACCTCGTTACATTGAGGCTCGAATCTTTAACGCGATGTTGCAATCTGCAGCTTCAGAGCATGCAGCTCGACGTCGCGCAATGAAGTCAGCAACTGACAATGCTGATGATCTAATCAAGTCGTTAACACGACTTGCGAACGCGGCTCGTCAGGCCGAAATTACGCAAGAGATCAGTGAAATTGTTGGCGGCGCAGACGCGTTGGCCTCAGCTAGTGCAGGGAGTGAATGATGTCGAACTCAAAAAATGGCCGCGTAGCTCGCGTTATCGGACCGGTGGTGGATATTGAATTTCCAGCCGATTCAATGCCCGCGATCTTTAATGCGCTACATGTAGAGACAACCATGTCTGGTACTACTCGTACCTTGACACTTGAAGTTGCTCAACACATTGGCGATAACTTAGTGCGCGCGATCTCGATGCAGCCAACAGACGGAATGGTCCGTGGCGCAGAAGTTTCCGATACAGGAGCAGCAATCTCAGTTCCTGTTGGTGATGTAACAAAGGGTCACGTGTTCAACACACTTGGCGAATCACTGGATGTTCCAACCTCTTCACTCGACATCAAAGAGCGTTGGCCAATCCACCGTGATGCACCAGCATTCGATCAGTTGGAATCTAAGACTGAGATGTTTGAAACCGGTATTAAGGTTATCGATCTACTAACACCATACGTAAAGGGTGGAAAGATCGGTCTATTCGGTGGTGCAGGTGTAGGTAAGACAGTTTTGATTCAGGAAATGATTTACCGTGTAGCTGAAAACTTCGGTGGTGTATCTGTATTCGCCGGTGTTGGCGAGCGTACTCGTGAAGGTAACGACTTGTTCCTTGAAATGACTGAAACCGGCGTTATCAATAAGACGGCGTTAGTGTTCGGTCAGATGGATGAACCACCTGGAACGCGTCTTCGTGTTGCATTGTCAGCGCTAACAATGGCTGAGTACTTCCGCGATGTCCAAAAGCAGGACGTGCTTCTGTTCATCGATAACATTTTCCGTTTCACACAGGCAGGTTCAGAGGTTTCAACACTTCTAGGCCGTATGCCTTCTGCTGTGGGATACCAGCCAACATTGGCTGATGAAATGGGTCAGCTACAAGAGCGCATCACATCAACACGTGGTCACTCAATTACATCAATGCAGGCAATTTACGTTCCTGCTGACGATATTACAGACCCAGCGCCACACACTACTTTCGCGCACTTAGATGCAACAACTGTGTTGTCTCGTCCGATTTCAGAGCTTGGTATCTACCCAGCTGTGGATCCACTTGACTCAACATCACGCATCTTGGATCCACGCTACATCGGAGAACACCACTTCCGTGTTGCTAACCGCATCAAGCAGATCTTGCAGCGCTACAAGGATCTACAGGACATCATTGCAATCCTCGGTATCGATGAATTGTCAGAAGATGACC
>Ga0209085_1000694_pt1 | contig 23721 bp, 19 predicted proteins | sample C_131016_EF_Meta_FD_187310 | JGI IMG/M metagenome (GOLD analysis project Ga0209085, IMG submission 187310) | Freshwater microbial communities from Lake Croche, Canada to study carbon cycling - C_131016_EF_MetaG (SPAdes) (version 2) | ecosystem: Environmental > Aquatic > Freshwater > Lake...
CCATGAGCTCAAGAAGTACCCCAACGCAACCGAGATCGTTTGGACGCAAGACGAGCCCCAAAACCAAGGCGCTTGGTTCTTTGTCCAACACTATATCCATGAAAACATGACGGATGGGCAAAAGCTTGGCTATTCGGGCCGTGCAGCCTCGGCCTCTCCAGCCGTGGGTTACTCGCATTTGCACCAAGAGCAGCAAAAGGCCTTGGTCGAAGGCGCCTTTGGCAAGCTCAAAGGCTTTGTTTTGAACAAATGATCCCATTCAAAGTCAGTCCATTTTTAATATAAGAATTCTGAAAGTTAATCATGTCTATTGTTGAAGTCAAAGTACCCCAGTTGTCTGAATCCGTGGCCGAAGCCACCATGTTGCAGTGGAAGAAAAAAGCGGGTGAAGCCGTCACGGTCGATGAGATCTTGATTGAAATTGAGACAGACAAAGTGGTCTTGGAAGTGCCAGCTCCCGCCTCTGGGGTGCTCACCGAGATTCTTCAAATCGACGGCGCCACGGTGGTGGCTGAGCAACTGATCGCCAAGATCGATACCGCAGCCGTTGCAGGTGCTGCACCTGCACCTGCACCTTCTAGCTCTCAAGCTGCACCATCACCTGCATCTGTTGCTCCAGCCGCCTTGGCCCCTCAAGCCCCTGTTGCAGGTTCACCAAGTGCCGCTGGATTTGCCATGCCTGCTGCGCAAAAGATTTTGGCTGAAAACAATCTCCAGGCCTCTTCCATTGCTGGCACCGGTCGAGACGGTCGCATCACCAAAGGCGATGCACTCCAAGCCGCTCAAGCGCCTAAATTCGCCCCCGCAGTTCAAGTCTCTAGCTCAGCCAGCGCGCCGCTGCCTCAAGTCATTGCACCTCGAGTGGACTTGGGTGAAAGACCCGAGCAACGGGTGCCCATGAGTCGACTCAGAGCGCGTGTGGCCGAGCGACTGATCCAATCTCAAGCCACCAATGCCATACTCACGACCTTCAATGAGATCAACATGGCGCCCGTCATGGAAATGAGAAAGCGGTTTCAAGAAAAGTTTGAAAAAGAGCACGGTGTCAAAATTGGCTTCATGAGCTTCTTTGTCAAAGCGGCAGTCCATGCTTTGAAAAAATACCCTGTCTTGAACGCCTCTGTGGATGGCAACGACATTGTCTACCACGGCTTTTTTGACATCGGGATTGCGGTGGGTTCACCCAGAGGCTTGGTGGTCCCTATTTTGAGAAACGCCGATCAAATGAGCTTTGCCGATATTGAGAAAAAAATTGCCGAATATGGCGTGAAAGCGCGTGATGGCAAATTGGGTATTGAAGAGATGACGGGAGGTACCTTCTCCATCTCCAATGGCGGGGTTTTTGGCTCCATGCTGTCAACACCCATCATCAACCCGCCTCAATCGGCCATCTTGGGTGTGCACGCGACCAAAGACCGTGCCGTGGTTGAAAACGGGCAAGTGGTGGTTCGACCCATGAACTACTTTGCCATGAGTTATGACCACCGAATCATCGATGGCCGTGAAGCGGTGCTGGGACTCGTGGCGATGAAAGAAGCCTTGGAAGATCCAGCTCGTTTGCTCTTTGATATCTAAAAGAAAAGGGGAGCTCCCGCGTCGTGCAGGGCTCTCTTGAGCACATGCACTCAGCCCTTGGGCTTGGGTGACTGCTGTAGGTCGATGAGCTAGAACTCTCGTGGACCCTTGGGGCGTTTCAAGGGCAAGTGAGGTTCGAGTGAAGGGTTCAAGTTAAGGTTCGTTTGAACCCATGTTTTAAAAGGTGAGGAGCTCTTGTCATGAGTCAACAATTTGATGTGATCGTTATCGGTGCTGGCCCAGGGGGCTATATTGCTGCCATTCGCAGTGCACAGTTGGGCTTAAAAACCGCTTGTATTGATGCTTGGAGCAACGACCAAGGCGCCCCTGCGCCTGGCGGCACATGCACCAACGTGGGCTGTATTCCCTCCAAGGCCTTGCTGCAGTCCTCTGAGCACTTCGACCATGCCCAGCACCAGTTTGCCGATCATGGCATTGAATTCAAAGGACTGAGCTTGGATTTGGCCAAAATGATTTCCCGCAAAGATCAGGTGGTCAAACAAAACAACGAAGGGATTTTGTACCTCTTTAAGAAAAACAAAGTAAGCTTCTTTCATGGCACGGGCGCCTTTGCCGGTGTGCTCGATCAAGGCTACGCTGTGAATGTGAGCCCTGTCAAGGGCGGTGAGCCCACGCAGTTGAGTGCCAAGCACGTGATCATTGCAACGGGTTCCAAAGCCCGAGAGTTGCCTGGCGCACCTTTTGATGAAAAGATGATTTTGTCCAACGATGGCGCATTGAACATCAGCAAGGTGCCCAAGAAGTTGGCTCTGATTGGGTCGGGCGTCATCGGCTTGGAGATGGGCTCGGTATGGCGTCGTCTAGGCTCAGAGGTCACCATCCTTGAAGGCTTGCCCACATTTTTAGGCGCGGTCGATGAGCAAATAGCACGCGAAGCGCACAAGGCTTTTACCAAGCAAGGTTTAAAAATCGAATTGGGTGTGAAGGTGGGTGAGATCAAAGCAAGCGCCAAAGAGGTCAGTGTGGCCTACACGGACGCTTCCGGTCAGCCCCAATCCTTGGTGGCCGATAAGTTGATTGTCTCCATCGGTCGTGTGCCACAAACAGCTGGTTTAGGCCTGGACACCATCGGCTTGAGCGTGGATGAAAAAGGGGCGATTGCAGTTGACGACTTGTGCCGCACAGCCAAGCCCAATGTTTGGGCGCTGGGCGATGTGGTCAGAGGCCCCATGCTTGCGCACAAAGCGGAAGAAGAGGGGGTTGCCGTGGCTGAGCGCATCGTAGGGCAGCATGGACACGTCAACTTCAACACCATTCCCTGGGTCATCTACACCTCACCAGAAATTGCATGGGTTGGGCACACGGAGCAACAACTCAAAGCCTCTGGGCACGCCTACCGGGTCGGTACATTTCCGTTTTTAGCCAACGGACGTGCCAGGGCTTTGGGAGACACGACAGGCATGGTGAAGATTTTGGCCGATGAAAAAACCGATGAAATTTTAGGTGTTCATATCATTGGCCCCATGGCCAGCGAGTTGATCAGCGAGGCCGTGGTGGCCATGGAATTCAAGGCCTCCAGTGAAGACATCGCGCGCATTTGTCATGCGCACCCTTCTCTCAGCGAAGCCACCAAGGAAGCCGCGTTGGCGGTGGACAAAAGAGCGCTTAACTTTTAATGCTTCTTTCATGTCCAAGGTCTTAGCTTTTTATGAAGAGCAGTTAAAGCTCAAAGGTTTTCAAAGTGACCCCGCTCAGTTAAGGGCCATCGAAGCTTTAGAGCGCTGCTCGGATCAGTGGGCGCAGCACGAGTCTGACCGCAGCTCATGGTTCAAGTCCATGTTTAAAAAATCGATGGTCCCCAAAGGCGTCTACCTCTACGGTGGCGTTGGTCGTGGAAAAAGCTTTTTGATGGATTGTTTTTTTGCCTGTGTGCCGGTTCAAAGAAAGACACGTCTGCACTTTCATGAGTTCATGCGTGAGGTGCATCACGAGCTCGCTGCTTTGCAAGGCACGGTGAACCCTTTGAGTGTCTTGGGTCAACAGATCTCCGAGCGTTACAGCTTGATTTGTTTTGATGAATTTCATGTGGCTGACATCACCGACGCGATGATTTTGCATCGCTTGTTGGACGCATTGTTTGAAAACGGTGTGGGCTTTGTGACCACCTCCAATTTCAAGCCCAGTGATTTGTACCCCGATGGCCTTCACCGGGATCGAATTTTTCCAGCCATTGATCTCTTGAATGACAAGCTGGAAGTGTTGAATGTCGATCATGGTGTGGACTACAGGCGGCAAACCCTGGAGCAAGCCGATTTGTATTTAAGTCCCCATGGCGAGCGAGCCAATGCGATCATGATGCAGACGTTCCAAAAGCTCAGTGGAGCTACACAAGACAACCCCCAATTGAACATCGAGTCCAGGCAAATCACCGCCTTGAGGCGTGCCTCAGATGTGGTTTGGTTCGATTTCAAAACACTCTGCGCTGGCCCCCGGTCGCAAAACGATTACTTGGAGTTGGCGAGCCGTTTTCAGACGATTTTTTTAAGCGATGTGCCAAAAATGTCTCCCGAAATGGCCTCTGAGGCCAGGCGGTTCACATGGCTTGTGGATGTGATGTACGACCGGCGGGTGAAGTTGATCATGTCAGCCGAGGTGCAACCCGAGGAGCTGTATCTGAAGGGTACACTTGCACATGAATTTCCTAGAACCATCTCTCGCTTGAAAGAAATGCAGTCCAAAGAATTTTTGAGTCTTGACAGGCGAGATGTGGATACAGCCTTGGTTTGACACGTTCAACGAGGCAAGACTTTTTTGCGTCAAAGCTCACCTGCTAGGGTCACAGGTTCCATGCCCATTTGGAGTCGATCGATGCTTTTTCTTCGCTGGGGTGTTGTTGTGTTGGGTTTTTGGGTCGGGGGTCTTCTCGCGCAAACCCGGCTCACGCCAGATGTTGAGACGCGTGTTGAAGCTCCCTTAAGACAGGGGGGGGCACTCATCCATGCGGCACATGAGGCCCAAAAGACTGATAAGGCCGACGAGGCCGATGAGGCAGATGTGGCCGATGAGTTGGCTGCTCACATCGATCTTCAACTCCAAGCGCTTAGGACACAAAAGCTTCTGATCGAGCAAAATTATGAGCAACAACATGCTGCTTGTCTCAAAAAGTTTGCGGTGACGGGGTGCAAAAGAGAGGCGGTGGATGAAAAAAATGCCTTGATGGGGGCTGTCAAAAAACAAGAGGCCCAACTCGCAGAGCAACAAAAGAGACTTCGAAGTGAGCAAAAGTTAAGAGACCTTGCCAAGCGTCAAAGTCCCGAAGAGCTTGAGCGCATCCAAGTTCGCACCCGCGCAGCTCAACAAGCCTTTGAGGAGCGACAAAGCGCCCATGAGGAACGCTTGGCCGACCACGCTCGCCAACTGAACACCCCTGCGCAAGCCTTGGAGCCCCTCTCGGCAGAACAAAAAGCCAAGGATCGCCAAGCAAGCGCCAAAAGCGCTCAAGATGTTTATGAGCAAAAAATCCGAGCGGCCAAGGAGCACCGCGAAGAGTTGCGCAAACGACTTGAGACCAAGACACTTCACCCAGCACCCTTGGCGCTGCCAGAGAATGTCCAAGCCCCCAACAAGTCTGTCCCTTGACCCGGACCCAGGATGCGGTTGCTGGAACGTGTGCTCAAAGTGTTCCTATAATGCAAGTAAGCCTTTGGACACTTGCTTCATCTTGGCCGTGTCGATGTCCGCGTCCCCTGATGGCGCCCACCTCATGTTCTCTAGGCCCCTTTAATTTGAACCTCCTCATGGCATTTATTTCTTTCAATGCGCTGGCCATGTGGCCTGGCGAGAAGCCCTGGGTTTTGGGCGTTCAATGATGGGCGACACAGCAAGTGCCTTGCACCAAGCGGTCCTTGGGGTGTTTGCTCCTGAAGGACCACTTGCCAAAGTAGACACCCACTTCAAGCCTCGAGAGGGGCAAACCGCCATGGCCATGGCCGTGGCCGACACCTTGCTGAGTGGTGGCGCTTTGGTGGTTGAAGCGGGCACAGGTGTCGGTAAGACCTTTGCCTATTTGGTGCCGGCCCTTTTGAGTGGCGAGCGGGTGGTGATCTCTACGGCCACCAAGACCTTGCAAGACCAATTGTTCTCAAGGGATCTGCCCGCACTCATTCAAGCCCTGAGCCTGCCCACCAAAAGGGCATTGTTGAAAGGTCGGGCCAATTACCTGTGCTTGTACCGCATGGGTCTGGCCAAGGATGAGGGCTTGTTTCCAGACCGCTATGTGGTTCACTTGCTAGGCAAAGTGGAGAGGTGGGCCAAGCTCACCTTGACAGGGGACTTGAGCGAATTGGAGGGGCTCGACGAGAGATCGGCCTTGATACCCATGATCACCTCGACCAAAGAAAACTGCTTGGGCAGTGATTGCCCACAGTTCAAGTCTTGTCATGTGGCCTTGGCCAGGCGAGAGGCGATGGCGGCCGATGTGGTGGTGATCAATCACCATTTGTTCTTTGCGGATTTGTCCATGAAAGAAAGTGGCATGGCGGAGCTCTTGCCCAATACCAAAGTGGTGATCTTTGATGAAGCGCATCAATTGAACGAAACAGGCGTGAACTTTTTGGGTGAGCAGTTGAGCTCCTCTCAACTGATCGATCTGGCGCGTGACTTGTTGGCCTTGGGTGCCGCCTCGGCCAAAGGCATGGGCCCATGGCAGGCCTTGGCCGCTCGCTTGGAGATCATGAGCAAAACACTCAGGGGGCTCTTTGCCAAGAACGAACACAGTCAAAAGCTCAGTTGGATCGGCGCAGCTCCTCTGGGCTTGGATGAGCAACTGTGGCATGACACCATGCGCGAGATGGGGCAACTCCTGCAAGAACTGCTGGACGCTGTCGAGGTGCTGGTGCCAAGCGCACCCGATTGGGAGCGCTATTGGCAAAGGGTGCAAGACATGCAAAGTCGCATTGCACTCTTTGAATCTCCCTTGGAGCCCGGTTGTGTACGTTTTGCTGATGTTGCCGGTTCGGTTCGATTGATTCAAGCGCCCTTGGACATTGCTAAAACCTTGGGGCCGAAAGTGCAGCCCCATGAAACACTGGCAAGCTCCACGTCCACGCCGTCTGCGTTCACTGAGCAAGTCTTGGGTCCTCAGGCGCAAGAGGGCCAAACGCTCAAAGAGCTGGAGACTGCCGAGTCGTTTGCAGTTCAAGACAGCCCCAAGGCGTGGATTTTTACTTCAGCCACCTTGGGTGCAGATCCAAGCTTGGCTTGGTTCACCCAACCCTGCGGCCTCACCCACGCTCGTGTGCTTCAAGTCAAAAGCCCCTTCAATTACGCTAGACAAGCCGTCTTGTTGGTGCCTAAAAACATGGTCCTGCCCTCAGACCCACAGCATAGCCAGCAAGTGAGCGAACTTGCAGCCAAGGTGGTCGGCATCTTGGGCGGTAAAACTCTGATCTTGACGACCACCCTCAGGGCCTTGAAAGACATCTCGCAACGCCTCAAAGACTTGTTAAAGAATCGCCCTGAAATCGAGGTGCTGGCGCAAGGAGAAAGCTCTAAAGTGGAACTCATGCAGCGCTTTCGAGGCCCTTCTGTACACGCTGAGGGTGGCTTTGTGTTGGTGGCCTCGGCCTCCTTTTGGGAGGGGTTTGATGTGCCAGGGGACGCCCTGCAAGCGGTGATCATTGACAAGTTGCCCTTTCCCCCGCCGAACGACCCGATGGTCCAAGCCCGCAGCAAACGCTTGGAGAGCGAAGGCAAGAGCGCTTTTAACAGTTACTTTTTGGCTGAAGCCGGTGTCTCACTCAAGCAAGGTGCTGGCCGATTGATTCGGCGTGAAAGCGACAAGGGTGTCTTGGTGGTGTGCGACACCCGTTTGTCCACCACCGGTTACGGCAAGCGACTCATGGCCGCATTGCCGCCCATGGCCCGCGTGTCGGATGAGCAAGCCTTGCTAGAGGGCCTCCAACGTCTTACCAAATCTGCCACCAGCTCCGAGGCTTGATGAAGGCGTCAAGTTGTTTGTCTGCAGCTTGAGGAAAGCTTGAAGCGATGATGCGTTGCGTGTCTTCTTTGAGTTGGCTCAAGCCCAAATGTCCGTAGGCGTCACGGATGATGAGCAAAGCTTCATGGATGGCGGGCACGCCGCGGTACTCATTGATGGCCGCCTGAGCTCGGTTGATGGCAGCGATGTAGGCGCCTTTTTTGAAATAATAACGCGCCACATTCACCTCAGATTGTGCAAGCACATTGACTTCGTAGAGCATGCGCAAACGCGCATCTTCTGCGTACTTGGAGTTGGGAAAGCGGATCAACAATTCACGAAAGGCATCAAAACTCTCTTTGGCAGCCTTTTGGTCGCGCTCGGACAAGTCTTGGTTGGTGAAGCTTGAGAGAAATCCGAGGTCGTCGTTGAAGTTGGCCACCCCCTTGAGATAGTACGCATAGTCCAGTGCTGGCGATGCGGGGTTGACTTTGATGAAGCGGTCCAAGGTGGACACCGCCATGATGGGGTCACCACTCTTGTACTGTGCATAAGCTTTTTCAATTTGAGCTTGTTGAGATAAGATGGAGCCCGCAGCGCGGCCTTCTAATTTTTCATACAAGGAGATGGCTTTTTCATAAAGTTTGCCATTGAGCTGCTCCTTGGCCTCTGCATAAAGCTTTTCTGGTTTCCAATCGGCCGTTTCATCGTAGTTGCTGGACGCACAAGACGACAGCGCCAAAGCGATCAAGCTAGGCAGCAAGACCGATAAAAGCCGAGATAATGAGTTAAGACCTAGCACTGCACACACCCTTTTCTTTTTTCCAACGAACCTGCGTATTATCGGCCATGACGGACACCAAGACAGCAATAATTGACTCTGAGGGGGAAGATTTTTTAGATTTCACAGCCCAAAATCCTGAAGAGGTGATCCAAGAGGAGCGTGAAATTGAGATCTCCATGGAGGGCCATGGCAAAAGGCTGGATTTGGCGTTGAGTGAGTGCCTGCCTGAGTTCTCAAGAAGTTTTGTGCAGCAACTGATGCAAGAGGGCCTGGTCTTGGAGTTGCCAGCCAGAGTCCCAACTTCTTTTGCCTCGGCCTCCAAGCCTTTGAAGGCCTCTGGCAAGGTCAAGGCGGGGATGCGCTTTCAGGTTCGCATCCGTGAGACCGAACAAACACAGGCCTTTGTGGCGCAAAAGATGGACTTGGAGGTGGTGTATGAAGATGAGCACCTGCGGGTGATCAACAAGCCTGCGGGTTTGGTGGTCCACCCAGCCGCAGGGCATTGGAGCGGTACGCTTTTGAATGGTCTGTTGGCGCTGGATGAGGGGGCTAAATTTGTGCCTAGAGCGGGAATTGTCCACCGCTTGGACAAAGACACCAGCGGCTTGATGGTCGTGGCCAAAACCAGAGAGTGCATGGACCGGTTGATTGCCTTGATCATCCGCCGCGGTATGAAGCGCGAGTACGCCTGCGTGGCTCACGGGGCTTGGCAAGAGGGGCAGAGAATGGAGATCCATCACGCCATTGGTCGCGACAGTCGCAATCGATTGAAAATGGCGGCGGTGGATTTGGCGCACCAAGCAGGTAAAGTTGCACACACCTCTTGCGTTTGTGTGTCCAGCGTGGGTCAATTCAGTTTGATTCATTGCCAGTTGCACACCGGACGAACTCACCAAATTCGTGTGCATTTGGCTGCCCAGCATCATCCGATTTTTGCAGACACCCTTTATGGGGCCAAGGGAACGGGAGAAGGGGGTCTTAAAAGGCAGGCCTTGCACGCCTTTCGGTTGAGTTTTGAACACCCCTTTGGGGGCGAGAAAAAAGTTTTTTTTTGCGACCTACCCAAAGACCTGTCCGAGGTCGCGCAAAGCCTTGGACTCAGTTACAATTTAGAGTCATTGCCTCTACCCGCTTAAAGGCAGCTGAGATTCATTCCAGCTGCGCACCTGTAGCATTTTTTGGCATCAGGCTTTGACGCTTGAGCTTTTTTTAAAAGACTCAAGCGCCCACATCAATGGGCGTCACCCCTTTTCGTATTTTTAGACACGCCGTCTATTTTTCTTTTCGGAGCATGCGATGAACACCTTGGATGCCAAACGGGTCCTTGAAACCGCTTTGATTTGCGCGATGCAACCGATGTCCGTCAAGGACATGGGGGTCTTGTTTGCGCAAGAGGTAGGGGCCGATACCCTGAAGACGCTTTTAGCGCAGATCCAAGACGACTGGAGCAACAAGGGCGTTGAGTTGGTAGAGGTCGCAAGCGGATGGCGTTTTCAAAGTCGCGCCTCTATGCGTTTTTATTTGGATCGATTGCACCCCGAAAAGCCCCCCAAGTACAGCCGCGCAGTGCTAGAAACCTTGGCCATCATCGCACACCGTCAACCGGTGACTCGCGCGGAGATGGAGGACATTCGAGGTGTCACCATCAACTCCTTGGTGATCAAGCAGCTCGAAGAAAGAGGCTGGGTGGAGGTCATTGGCCACAAAGAGACGGTCGGTCGGCCCTCGCTCTTTGCAACCACCAAGCATTTTTTAGATGACCTGGGCCTGCATTCCATCGAGGAGTTGAAGTCCGAGGACTTGGGTCTCCAAGCGCAAGCCGCTTTGGCGCAATTCGATGCCATGCACGAACCTCATGACGATACGTCCTTGGTAGGAGAGGCGAGCCACGGTGGTGCTCCCGATGGTGTTGAAGCCGCCCCTGAGGGTTTGCCGATGGTCGATGAGCAGATCGGCCCGGTTTTGCAGCAGCAAGCGCTGGATCAAAAGACTGAACAAGCCCCACATTGAGTGGCCCAACAACCGACGTCTCTTGGGGGTCAAAAGTACGCCTCAAGAACGCCTCAAGAACACCTTGACGCCCTACAACAACAGAGTATTTTGATGCAAGCACCTCAACACCCAGAAGATTCCAACGAGCAAGCGTCCCAGGCCTTGCCTAGGGGTCCAGCACCTGAGCTTGCAGAGCATCCTGTCGCGCTTGATCCTACGTTGAAGCACGAGGATCGCGACCCAACTGGGCTACCCAAGGATCCTCTAGAAGGGGCTGCTGTGAGCCCCACGCCCATATCGTTTTCTGATGTGGTTTCTGGCGAGTTTGATGAACACATCGAGCAAGAGGACTTGGTGCTCAGCAAGCGAGTTCTTTTGCCCCAACCCGAATCTCCCAAGTTGCACAAAGTCTTGGCCCAAGCAGGACTTGGCTCAAGACTTGAGATGGAGCAGTTGATCTTAGAGGGCAGAATTTCTGTCAACAATGTCCCCGCGCACATTGGTCAGCGCATTCAATTTGGGGACCAGGTCAAAGTCAATGGGCGTGCCATTCATGTGCGCGTGTCCCCGCCCCCTACACGGGTCATTGCTTACCACAAGCCCGCTGGAGAGGTGGTGACCCATGATGACCCACAAAATAGGCCTACTGTTTTCAGAAAATTACCTCGCTTGCAGCACGGCAAGTGGCAGTCTGTTGGGCGGCTTGATCTGAACACAGAAGGCTTGCTGCTTTTCACGAGCAATGGACAGCTGGCCAACCAGTTGATGCACCCCAGGTTTGGCCTAGAGCGAGAGTATGCGGTTCGTGTTTTAGGGGCCTTGTCCAGAGAAGAAAAGCAGCAATTGCTTGAAGGTGTTCAATTGGACGATGGACCCGCCAAGTTCGGCTCACTTGAGGATGGTGGTGGCGAGGGCTCCAACTGCTGGTACCGTGTCACCATCAGCGAGGGACGAAACCGTGAGGTCAGAAGAATGGTTGAGGCTGTGGGTCACGCGGTCTCGCGTTTGATTCGCATTCGTTATGGTCAGATGGTTTTACCCAGAGGCCTCAAGCGCGGGGCATTCATGGAGTTGGATGAGTCCGATATCAGGGCATTGATCCAAGCCTGTGGCATGAACGAGAACCAGGGCCTGGGCTCAGATCGTTCCACCCAAGCGACCCGAGGACCCAAAGTCAACCGTGCAAGACCAGGACAAAAGGGTGCTGGCCCAAGAGCCTCATACCCCAAAGCGCCCACCCCTGATCGCCATACCCCTGAGGGCTCGGCATGGGGTCTGTCCAAGACCAGAGCAAGAGGCGCCAAGCCCAAAGTTGACGCTCAACCCGATCCCTTGAAAACCTCGGTTGGCTACATTGGTGTGGACAGCTTGAACAAACAAAGAAAAGAAAAGGGGCCTTTTGGGGCAGGCCGGTTTGCCTCCTCTGGGCCCAAAAAAGGTCGCAGATAGCGCCATGGGGCTTTGATCAAGCAAAACAAGGCGTTTTTTTAAGCAGATGTTGCATTTTTAATCCGCTTGTTGACCCTTGGGTTCAAACCCCCGCGCTTTGGGCTAAAATAGCGGGTTATCCCGAGTTTGAGGTCATTGGGCTGCTGTCAAGGCCATCAGCGGGGCGAATTCATACAACCGATTTAGGAAACTTCACATGTCTATCGAAAGAACCCTCTCCATCATCAAGCCCGATGCAGTTGCAAAAAACGTCATTGGCCAAATTTACGCTCGCTTTGAAGCGGCTGGTTTGAAGGTCATTGCAGCTCGCATGGCGCATTTGTCCAGAGGTGAGGCCGAGGCTTTTTATGCCGTCCACAAAGAGCGTCCTTTCTTCAAAGACTTGGTCGACTTCATGATTTCAGGCCCCGTGATGATTCAGTGCTTGCAAGGTGAAGGCGCGATTGCCAAGCACCGTGATCTGATGGGTGCAACCGATCCCAAGAAGGCCGCCCCAGGTACCATCCGTGCGGATTTTGCTGACAGCATCGACGCCAACGCGGTTCACGGTTCGGATGGCGTGGAGACAGCCAAAGAAGAGATCGCTTTCTTTTTTGCAGGCATGAACGTCTACGGACACTGAGCTGATGATCGATGTGAGGCCTTAGGCTTTAAAGCCTAGGATCCCTTCATTTGACGTGTGCTTTGCCTGAACGGGTCACCAAGGTGTGCTAGTTCAGGCATTGTGCATTTTTGGGCCAACCCTTTTTGTGCTGGTTGAGCTTGGGGTTCAAGCGTTCTTTGACCAAGACGCTTTTTTTGAAAGTCACTTCAGTGCAACAGTTGTTGGATTTTGATCGCGACGCCATGATTGAGTTTGCCCAAGGACTTGGGGAGAAGCCTTTTCGTGCAACGCAACTCTTTCGCTGGATTCATCAAAGGGGTCTGCAAGACTTCGAGCAAATGAGTGACTTGGCCAAGTCACTGCGAGAAAAATTAAGCACGGCAGCCTTCGTTCAGGCCATGCCCTTGATCTCGGAGCACACCAGCAAAGATGGTGTGATCAAGTGGCTCTTTGATGTTGGGCAGGGCAACGCGATCGAAACGGTCTACATCCCTGAGAGCGATCGAGCAACCCTTTGCATCTCCTCTCAGGCGGGATGTGCCGTGGGCTGCACCTTTTGCTCAACTGGCTATCAGGGTTTTAGCCGTAATTTAACGACCGCTGAGATCATCTCCCAATTGTGGTTTGCAGAGCACAGGCTTAGACAACAAAAAGCCCCCGGCGCTCAAGACCACCGCGTGATCACCAATGTGGTGATGATGGGCATGGGCGAGCCTTTGCAAAATTACAGCAACTTGGTGCCAGCCTTGAAGATCATGCTCGATGACCATGCTTACGGCTTGTCAAGAAGACGCACCACGGTTTCGACCTCTGGCGTGGTCCCGATGATCGAGAGGTTGGGCTTGGAGGCTCCCGTGGCCTTGGCCTTGTCTTTGCATGCGCCCAACGACGCGCTCAGGAATGAATTGGTGCCCTTGAACAGAAAGTACCCGATCGCTCAAGTTTTGGAGGCCTGCAAGGGGTATTTAAGATATGCCCCGAGAGACTTTGTGACCTTGGAGTACTGTTTGCTCGATGGCGTGAACGATCAAGAGGTGCATGTCAATGCCTTGATCGATTTGCTCAGGCCGTCAAAGGGTGCCAACTATCCATGCAAAATCAATTTGATCCCCTTCAATCCTTTTAAAGAGTCCGGTTTAAAGCGCTCAAGTCTTGCGCAGATCAAACGTTTTAGCGATACCTTGCTGGATGCTGGATTGGTCTGCACGGTCAGAAAGACGCGGGGCGAGGACATCGATGCAGCTTGTGGGCAATTGGCCGGGGACATCCAAGACAGAACCTCCATCAGCTCGCGTCGAGCCCAAGGCAAGGTCATACCCATTTCACCAGATTTCTCCTAGACCCAGTTCAGCCGCTCAAAGACGTCTGAATAGGAAAAACCCCTTGCAACAAATTGGCTGCAAATCATCTACACTCTTGTTTGAAAAAGAGTTTGCATGATTTTTTGCACAGAGACCCCCACCTTCTTTTCATTTATACAACATGACGCACGAAACCGAGTCCATTGCTTTGTCTGAACCCGCCAAGCGCAGAACAAAAACCGCACGAATCGCGTGGGGCTCCAAGGTGGTCACGGTGGGTGCGGATGCACCTGTTCGCATTCAGTCGATGACCAACACCGATACGGTCGATGTGATTGGAACGGCCATTCAAGTCAAAGAGCTGGCCATTGCCGGCTCCGAGCTTGTCCGCATCACGGTCAATACCCCAGAGGCCGCGCAAGCCGTGCCCCACATTCGCGAGCAGTTGGACCGCATGGGCATTGATGTGCCTTTGATTGGGGACTTCCATTACAACGGACACCGCTTGTTGAGTGACTACCCCGCTTGTGCGCAGACCTTGTCCAAGTACCGCATCAATCCTGGCAATGTGGGCAAGGGCGATAAGCACGACAAGCAGTTTGCTCAAATGGTTGAAGTGGCGATCAAGTACAACAAGGCCTTGAGAATCGGTGTGAATTGGGGCAGCTTGGACCAAGAACTCTTGGCCAGCCTCATGGACACCAACGCCAAGAGACCCAAGCCCTTTGAGGCCAGACAAGTCATGTACGAAGCTTTGATTCAGTCTGCCACGCAGTCGGCCAAAAGGGCGGTGCAATTGGGTCTGTCTTCTGAACAAATTTTACTCAGTTGCAAAGTCTCGGGTGTGCAAGACTTGGTGGCGGTTTACCGTCAACTTGCGCTTCGAACTGACCACCCCTTGCACCTGGGGCTGACAGAGGCGGGCATGGGTACCAAAGGGACCGTGGCCTCCAGCGTTGCCCTCTCACTCCTCTTGCAAGAGGGCATAGGGGACACCATCCGCGTGTCTTTGACCCCTCAGCCGGGTGAGTCCAGGACCCAAGAGGTGGTGATCGCTGCTGAGATTTTGCAGTCCTTAGGGATGAGAAAGTTTGTACCCAGCGTCACCGCTTGCCCCGGGTGTGGTCGAACCACCAGCACCACCTTCCAAGAGTTGGCCAAAGAGATCGATGACTTCTTGAGAATGCAAATGCCCCTGTGGCGCGTGCAGTACCCTGGGGTGGAGAATTTAAAGGTGGCGGTGATGGGCTGCATTGTGAACGGCCCAGGAGAGAGCAAGCACGCCGATATTGGCATCAGCCTTCCAGGCACTGGTGAAGTGCCTGCGGCACCGGTCTTTATTGACGGAGAGAAGGCGCTCACCTTGAGGGGGGACAACATTGCTAAAGAGTTTCATCAACTGGTTGAGACCTACATTCATCAAAAGTACAGCCACGCATAAGACGCAAGGGCTTGGCCGATCTTTTGCTGCTTTTGCATCTCACTATCGCTTAAAATACCTGTTGTGATCCCAACATGGCCCCATGGCGAACAGCCATGGCTTGAGCCTCATGGATGGGCTTTGAGACTTCAAGGGTCTGCAGTTGTGCAGGCCTGCACCATCTTTTTTCAGAGGGTCTTGGACCCTTTGCAGACTTTATTTTCCACCGATTGCCCTATGACCGAGAAAATGACCGCCGTTAAAGGCATGAACGATGTGCTACCCCACGAGTCCTATCTTTGGGAGTGGCTTGAGGCCAAGGTTCGAGTTCTCATGCAGTCTTACGCCTACGCAAACATCCGCACACCCATCGTTGAGCCCACGGCCCTCTTTGTTCGGGGCTTGGGTGAAGTCACCGATATTGTAGAAAAGGAGATGTACTCCTTTGAAGACCGCTTGAATGGTGAGCAACTCACCTTGCGTCCTGAGGCGACTGCGGGCGTGGTGCGAAGCGTGGTGGAAAACAATTTGCTCTACGACGCGCCCAGACGACTTTATTACATGGGCCCCATGTTCAGGCACGAGAGGCCTCAACGCGGTCGCTACCGGCAGTTTCATCAAATCGGTGCCGAGGCTCTAGGCTTTGCAGGCCCTGAGTTGGACGCCGAGTTGATTCTGATGGCCAACACCTTGTGGCAACAATTGGGCCTGAAAGATGTTCGATTGGAACTCAACAGCCTGGGTCAACCCGCTGAGCGAGCAAAGCACCGACAAGCCTTGATTGCATATTTGCAAAGCCAGTCCCACCTCCTTGATGAGGAGGCCAAGAGGCGTTTGCTGACCAATCCTCTGAGAATTTTAGACACCAAGAACCCAGAGCTGCAAGACTTGGTGAATGCAGCCCCAAGGCTCATTGACCATCTCGGGACCACGTCTTTGGCGCACTTTGAAAGTTTAAGAGCGATCTTAGAGGCCAATGGCGTGGCCTATACCCTCAACCCAAGGCTTGTGAGGGGCATGGATTATTACAATTTAAGCGTTTTTGAGTTCGTGACCCAAAGTTTGGGCTCACAAGGGACGATTTGTGGCGGTGGACGCTACGATTACTTGGTCGAGCAGCTGGGCGGCAAGCCCGCCCCCGCCGTGGGCTGGGCGTTTGGGGTTGAGCGGGTGTTGGAATTGATCAAAGCAGAGGGTTTGGCTCAAAGTGCATCGAAAGTGGATTGTTTTGCGGTTGTGCCCCAGGCCAATGGTTTGCCCGTGATCTTTCAAGCCATCGAGTCCTTGAGGCGTTTGGGGCTCAGGGTGCAGATGCACGCCCCGGCTGCGGCCCAAGCCAAGCCAGACGATGCCACAGACGCGAGCACGGGCAGCGCCCCACCTTTTTGGGAGCAGATGGGCAGCATGAAGTCTCAATTCAAGCGAGCTGATAGCTCAGGGGCCATGTATGCCCTGATTTTTGGCCCCGATGAGCTCGCCAAGGGGTGTGTCACCGTCAAGGCGCTCAGAGACGGAGAAGGCGCTCAACGTGTGGAGTCGTTAAAAGACATCGATCGGTGGGGGAAGGCTCTACAATCGAGCTTGCACCCAGGACCTTGATCTGGGCGTTGGTGTGGTCGACACTGAACCTGTGGGTTGTGTTTTGAGGGCTTCGAGCGCACCTGTCAGGGTCCTTTGAGCTGAGAAGCTTTGAGGGTCTGGCTGTCAAGGCGGTCTTTTTCTTATTTTGTTAATTTAAATTTTTATCACTTATGGCTTCGCACCTCGATCTTGAAGAACAAGAACAAATTGATGAGTTGAAACACTTTTGGACCAAGTGGGGCGCCGCTTTGACCTGGATGCTGGTCGCCATCTTGACGGCCTACAGTGCTTGGACGGGTTGGCAGTTTTGGCAAAGAAAACAAGCCGCTCAGTCTTCCGTCCTCTATGAAACGGTTGAGCGTGCAGTGCTCTCGTCTGATCAGGCGCTGGTCACCCGGGCCTTGGCCGATATGCAAGACAAGTTTGCCTCTGCCACGTACACGCAACACGCCAGCCTCTTGGGCGCAAAGTTTTTCTCAGACCGCCAAGCGCTTGACGCGGCCGAGAAGAATTTGGTGTGGGTCAAAGACCATGCTGGGGATGAAGGTTTGGTTGCCTTGGCCAGACTTCGCTTGTCTGCTTTGTCCATGGAGGCGCAAAAATGGGAGCAAGCCCGTGAGTGGCTCAAAAAGCCTTTCCCCAAAGCCTTTGAGCCCTTGTCCTTGGACCGTTTGGGGGACATTGATCTGCAAGAAAAGAAAATGGAGGACGCCAAAACTCATTTTCAGCAAGCTTGGAGCACCATGCCTGAGAGGGACGAATACCGCCAATTGATTGAGGTGAAGTTGGCCAGTTTGGGGGTGGATGTGCGAGCGCTGGACCTTGAGAAGAAAAAGGAGAAGAAGGAGTGATCTTTCAAAAAGTTATCCCCCAGTCCCTTAAGAAGCTAGAGAGGCTCAAGGACTGTGCTTCCTTGCTGGTTACAGCCTTGCGCAAAAAACAAGTGCCCCCCACGCTGCGACGAGCTTTGCCACTGGCGGCCTTTTGTCTCCTAAGTGGCCTTTTTGCAAGTTGCACGACCACCTCCAAGCCTCAGGCCAAGGAGGTGCTGGTTCAACAAATTGCTCAAGAAGTGGAACCCACTTGGAGTGCCACCGTGCCCGCCTTTGGGGTTTTCATGACCCCTCATGTCAAAGGTCCCCTTGTGACTTTTGCCTCTGACAATGGCCTCGTGACCCAGTTGGATGCTCGCGATGGCCGCACCCTGTGGACTTTGGATTTAAAAGAGCCCTTGTCCTCTGGCCTGGGGTCAGACGGCACCCGTTATTCGGTCACCACCAAAAAAAATCAAATTTTGACCTTTGACGCCAAGGGCTTGCTTTGGAAGGGTGCATTGAATGCGCTCAGCATCACACCACCTCTGGTGGCCGGTGAACGCGTCTTTGTTTTGTTGGCAGACCGCACGGTGGTGGCGCTCGATGGGCAAACGGGTCGTTTGCTATGGACCCAACAACGCGCGGGTGACCCATTGACCTTGAACCAAAAGGGCGTGCTTTTGGCGGTCCAAGACACCTTGGTGGTGGGGTTTTCAGGTCGTTTGGTGGGTTTGAACCCTTTGAGCGGCCAAGCCAGGTTTGAAACCCCCATCGCGGTGCCAAGAGGCGTGAACGATTTGGAGCGATTGGTCGACTTGGTGTCCCCGGTTTACCGCTTTGGAGACATGGTCTGTGTGCGTGCTTTCCAAGCACAAGTTGGTTGTGTGAACGCGCAACGTGGTAATTTGTTGTGGTCCAGGTCCTCCAATGGTGACCAAGGCCTCACGGGCAATGAAGACGTCCTAGCAAGTGTGGAGAGCAACGGACTGGTCATGGCTTGGTCCAGAACAACGGGCGAGAAAATCTTTGACAGCGATGTGTTGAAATACCGAAAGCTCAGCACCCCATTGATGTTGCCTGAGGGCTTGGTGGTGAGCGACAGCACAGGCATGTTGTACCTGATGTCTTTGAAAGACGGCCACTTGCTCAATAAAATCGATACTCGCACGCAGTCCTCCATGGGAGCTCTCGTGCCCATGGACGGCGGTTTTTTGTACGCCTCACAAGCCGGTAGCATCAAAGCCTACAAGCTGCCCACCCCGAACGTGAAGTTGAAAACACAGTGAAACCAGTTTTGGCCTTGGTGGGTCGACCCAATGTGGGCAAGTCCACGCTTTTCAATCGACTCACCAAGAGCAGGGATGCCATTGTGGCTGACTTTGCTGGTTTGACCCGGGATCGCCATTACGGAGACGCTCGCTTAGGTGCCCATGAGTTCATCGTGATCGATACCGGGGGTTTTGAGCCCGATGCCAGCTCAGGCATTTACAAAGAAATGGCCAAACAAACTCGCCAAGCCGTTGCTGAGGCCGATGTGGTCATTTTCGTGGTGGATGCCAGAGAGGGTCTTTCTGCTCAAGACCATGACATCGGCAACTATTTACGTAAATTAAGCAAGCCTACTTTGCTCGTTGCCAACAAGGCTGAAGGGATGACAGAGGGCCCACAGTTGGTGGAGTTTTATGAGTTGGGCCTTGGAGACGTTCACCCAGTGTCTGCTGCCCACGGTCAAGGCATTCGAAGCATGGTGGAGTTGGCGCTTGAGCCCTTGCACTTGGATTTGGATGAGCAAGAGGGGGATCAAGAAGACACGCCCGGCGTGATCAAGCTGGCGGTGGCGGGAAGACCCAATGTCGGAAAATCCACCTTGATCAACACCTGGCTTGGTGAGGAGCGCTTGGTTGCGTTCGATCTGCCAGGCACCACACGCGACGCCATCCACGTGCCCCTCGAATTCAAAGGGCAAAAGTACGACTTGATCGATACGGCAGGACTTAGAAGAAAAGGCCGCGTCTTTGAAGCGATAGAGAAGTTCTCCGTGGTCAAAACCTTGCAAGCCATCGCATCCGCCAATGTGGTGTTGCTGTTGCTCGATGCCACTCAAGGTGTGACCGACCAAGATGCGCATATCGCGGGTTACATTTTGGAGAGTGGTCGAGCCGTGGTCTTGGCTGTGAACAAGTGGGACGCCATCGATCGCTATCAGCGAGAGATGGTGCAGCGCTCGATAGAGACGAGACTGCCCTTCTTAAAGTTCGCCAACTTGCATCAAATATCTGCCATCAAGCGCCAAGGCTTGGGGCCTGTTTGGGACTCCATTTCTCAGGCCTACAAGGCGGCGAATTGCAAAATGTCCACGCCCATTTTGACCCGCTTGTTGCTTGAAGCGGTGCAATTTCAAGCGCCCAAACGCGCTGGTATGTTCAGACCTAAATTGCGTTATGCCCATCAAGGCGGCATGAACCCGCCCATCATCGTGGTGCACGGCAACTCTTTGGAGCACGTGACGGATTCTTACAAAAGGTTTTTAGAAGGACGCTTTCGTAAAGAGTTTGGTTTGCAAGGCACGCCCCTTAGAATTGAGATGAAAACCACCCACAACCCCTACAAAGATACTTGAATTTTTCAATTGCAGGGCATGTTGTGGTATCGTTACACATTATCACTTCATCAGTAGAACACGGAGAATATCGTGAACAACAAAGGTCAACTCCTTCAAGATCCTTTTTTAAATTTGCTGAGAAAGGAGCACGTGCCGGTTTCAATTTATCTGGTCAACGGTATCAAACTTCAAGGTCAAATTGAGTCCTTTGATCAGTATGTGGTGCTGCTCAGAAACACCGTCACGCAAATGGTCTACAAGCATGCCATCTCGACCATCGTGCCTGGGCGTGCCGTGAATTTCTCGGGCAGCGAGCTCGCCGAGCAAAGCGCAACTCCTGACGCATAAATCCCTTCTGTTTACTTGGCTTCACTCGACCCCCTTCGCTTGGCTGAACTTGTTTGGCTTTTGCAGCGTAGCTTGGGTGTTTGATGTGCGCCAACTCGGCCTGCTTGCATGCGTCTCCAAGTGCCATGGGGCACCTTCTTTTTGAACTCCTTCATGGTCTTGACCCTTGATTGACACCGGCCCCCTGTCCACCGCTCGCGTTCTCTTGGTAGGCGTTGACTTGGGCGTGTCCCACTTTGATGAACAACTCGAGGAGCTCGGGCTCTTGGCTCAAACCGCAGGCCTGCAGCCCGTGAGGGCCTTTGTGTGCAAGCGCAAGGCCCCCGATGCAGCTTTTTTCGTGGGCTCAGGCAAAGCGCAAGAGATCAAAGAATTGGCGGTGTCTTTGGGTGCGCAGGAAATTCTCTTTGATCAAGCGCTCAGTCCCGCTCAGCAAAGAAATTTAGAGCGACACATGGACATGCCGGTCAATGACCGAACGATGCTCATTTTAGAGATTTTTGCCCAGCGGGCTCGCTCACACGAGGGCAAGCTTCAAGTTGAATTGGCGCGCTTGCAGTATTTGAGCACCCGTTTGGTTCGCAGGTGGTCGCACCTTGAGCGGCAACGAGGCGGCATTGGTAACCGAGGTGGCCCAGGTGAGACGCAAATTGAGCTGGATCGGCGAATGATCTCCCAGTCCATCAAGCGCACCCGAGAGAGGCTGGAGAAACTTAAAAAGCAACGCACGACCCAGCGTCGTCAAAGATCCCGTGGCGGTCATCTCGGTGTGTCCCTGGTGGGCTACACCAACGCTGGCAAGTCCACCTTGTTCAACGCCTTGGTCAAGGCGCGAGCTTATGCAGCCGATCAACTGTTCGCAACATTGGACACCACCACCAGGCAGCTGTATTTAGGCGATGCGCAAGGTTCAGGCAGGACCGTTTCTTTGTCCGATACAGTGGGATTCATCAGAGATTTGCCGCACACCTTGGTCGATGCCTTTGAGGCCACTTTGCAAGAGGCCGCGCAAGCGGACCTGTTGTTGCATGTGGTTGATGCCTCCAATCCGTCTTACCTGGAGCAACTCGTTGAGGTGCAAAGGGTGCTAGAAGACATTGGTGCATCCCAGGTGCCGCAATGGTTGGTGTTCAACAAAATCGACGCCCTTGCTGAGGACCGCTTGCCCTTCAGGCGCATGGACACCTATGATTTTGAAGGTCGCGAGTTGCCTCGCCTCTTTCTTAGCGCAAAGAGCTCAGAGGGCTTGGACTTGTTGAGAGAAAAATTGTCCCATTGGGCGTTGAGCCCAGAGGAGCCAAGTTGGGAGCAGTCTGCTGGTGTTTTGGGCTTTTGAGCCCAGACCCTGGTCGCCGAATGCTGCTCTTGATCAAGCGCGCGTTCTTGAAAAACATCACAAAGCAAAGCGTTTTTAGCCAAAATATCCATTTGCATAGAGAGAAAAGTTTGCGTGTGATTTTGGAATTCAACCCCGTTCCCTCGTAAAATCCATGTGTATTCCATGCACAATGAGAGTCATGCTAAAGAACAGTGCACAATAAGAGACTTGATACAGAAAGATTTGATCGACATGGATCTGAACTTAAAAACACGATTTTTCAAGCCTCTGCTCTTGGGCGCGACTTGGCTCAAAGCTTGGCTAACAGCTTCAATGCGTCGCTTGCAACTGCCAGGCTTCAAGGGCCATGTGCACGCTCAGCCAAAACCAGCCAGTTCACTGGCCGTGTTGTCGCAAGAGCCCCCCAAGGACCCCTCACATTCACAGCCCGAGGGGCCGTCAGCCTCGGGCTCCAATGAGCCCCAAGAGCCCAAAAACCAACCCCAGCGGCCCAGATCCAATTCAAGTGGGCCACCTGACTTGGATGAGTTGTGGAGAGATTTCAATCGGCGAATTGAGGGCCTCTTCAAAGGCAAGGGCACCTCGTCCAATGAGCCTGGTGGTCCAGGTGGTTCCGGGCCTTCGCCTTTTGGCGGTGATTTAAGGGCGGCCAAGTTGGCCGCCACGGTCGCAGGCGTGGTCATTGCGCTCATTTGGCTGGGCTCTGGTTTCTTTATTGTTCAAGAGGGACAACAAGCCGTCATCACCCAGTTCGGTAAGTACCACAGCACCTTGGGTGCGGGTTTCAACTGGCGCTTGCCCTATCCCTTGCAACGCCATGAGTTGGTGTTTGTGACACAAATTCGCTCTCTCGATGTCGGGCGAGACACGATCATCAAGGCCACGGGGCTCAGAGAGTCGGCCATGCTCACCGAAGATGAAAATATCTTGGAGATGAAGTTTGCGGTTCAATACCGATTGACCGATGCCAGAGCCTATCTCTTTGAGAGCAAGAACCCCACCGATGCGGTGGTTCAAGCGGCAGAAACCGCTGCCAGAGAGGTCATCGGCAAGATGCGCATGGACGCCGCCTTGTCCGAAGACCGAGATCAAATCGCACCGCGCATTCGCGAGATCATGCAAGTGATTTTGGACCAGTACAAGGTGGGCATCGAAGTCGTGGCCATCAACTTGGAGCAAGGCGGAGTTCGTCCACCCGAGCAAGTTCAGTCGGCCTTTGACGATGTTTTGAAGGCCGGACAAGAAAGGGAGCGCGCCAAGAACGAGGCACAGGCCTATGCCAACGATGTGGTACCTAGGGCGGTGGGTGCAGCCTCAAGGCTCAAAGAGGAGGCCGATGGTTACAAGGCACGCATTGTGGCTCAAGCCGAAGGAGATGCACAACGCTTCAAGGCCTTGTATGCAGAGTACCAAAAGGCCCCGCAAGTCACCAGAGACCGCATGTACATCGATGCCATGCAACAAATCTACAGCAATGTCTCCAAAGTCTTGGTCGACTCGCATCAGGGTTCCAATTTGCTTTATTTGCCCTTGGACAAAATCATGCAGATGACCCAGGCTTCAAACTCATCGAGTGGTGCCGCAGGCTCTGCCAACTCCAACAGCACCAACACGCAGAATTCAAACGCCAACTCGGCCATGGGTTCTTTGGGCTCGGGCTCGCAACCCTTTACCGACCCAAGTGGGTTCAACTCTTCGGTGCCAAGTTCGCCTGACATCAGGTCCAGAGACGGAAGAGCCAGAGAAAGAGACGGGCGCTAAGAGCCAAAGCGCATTGGCGTGCATCGTCCAAGAGACCCACGTCTGGGCAGCACGTCACCCTTAAGAATTGAAGGAATTTGTCATGCACAAAATTGGTTTTTATATTTCATCTGCTTTGGTGGGTTTGGCTATCCTTAGCTCCACCATTTTTGTGGTCGATCAACGCCAATTCGGTGTGGTCTATGCATTGGGACAGATCAAGGATGTGATCA
>Ga0209085_1000695_pt1 | contig 23716 bp, 26 predicted proteins | sample C_131016_EF_Meta_FD_187310 | JGI IMG/M metagenome (GOLD analysis project Ga0209085, IMG submission 187310) | Freshwater microbial communities from Lake Croche, Canada to study carbon cycling - C_131016_EF_MetaG (SPAdes) (version 2) | ecosystem: Environmental > Aquatic > Freshwater > Lake...
CATTGGACCTATTGCACCCATTGGACCAACTGGACCTTTTGCACCTATTGCACCAGCTGGACCAACTGGCCCCATTGGACCTATTGCACCAGCTGGACCAACTGGCCCCATTGGACCTATTGCACCCGCTGGACCACCAGCTGGACCTTTTGCACCCACTGGCCCCATTGGACCTATTGCACCAGCTGGACCCACTGGCCCCATTGGACCTATTGCACCAGCTGGACCTATTGCACCCGCTGGACCTATTGCACCCGCTGGACCCTCTGGACCCGGTGGACCCGCTTGACCTATCATAAACATCACAAATGAATTAGGTGGTGTACCTGTTGTTATTGTAACATTAGTTATAGTTGGGGGATAAACACTGTACTTGGAACGAATGGAAGAAAAATCAACAGTAGTAGAAGAAAATGCGTTATTATATGTAATTGCCCATATGTAAAAATTGCCAGTAGATATACTGTTTGGTGGGAATGTATTAATTGGAAATATGGCAACCCACTGGGGATTTACAACACCTCTATATATTGCAGGCGATGACAGACCAATGCTGTTATTCCTATTATATAGAGTAAATGTTTGTATGCTAACTGGCAGATTTGTATTTAAATATATATATACATTTGAAGAATCTATTTGTACACTACTATTTATCAAATTAAAGTTATAATATGTAGGTGGACCAACTGTAGGTTTTGGAAGTGGCGAACCAGATGGAGCATTTGAAGCTTTTGTAATGTCAGAATTTATATGTCCTGAGGCAGAACCATCACTCAAAACATACTGGAATATCAGATAGTTCCAATTGTTACTATTTGGTAGAGTTGCATGTATAAACCCATACATATATGTAGGATTAGCTTGAACTGCTAAAGCAGAACTGTACTCCCCATCCCATAACAAAACTTTTGAAACTGGAACTGGAAATCTAGAAGCTGAGATTGAACAATGAATGTTTTTACTCGCATCTATACTGAATGTAAAATCAGAAATTGATAGATTGATATCTGTAGGTGCAGTAACATTAAAAGTATCTAACACATATTTGTGTACTGCCCCAATTTCATTGTATGCTACTAAAAATGTATTCGAATAGTTACCGTTTGGCATTATATACATCATTGTATACTGATCTGTTATTCCAGTAGAAGTAAAAGTCAGTGGTGTGTAAGGTTCTAAATATTTTGAGCCGTCAAATAGAATAACATATGTTGGTGTATTAGTAATTGTTGCTACAATATTCACGCAACAATTTGTTATTGTAATAGTTGTACTCATTATTGTATGTTTATAAAAATATTTAACATGTATACTAGTATGGATCTCAAACGTCTGTGTATGCGAATCAAGTTGAACAAGCTCGAAGGATCAATCGTCTATAAGCAAGCACTCATTATTAAACACCTTTCGAAATTCGGTGTACATGATGCTGTATTGAAAAGTGGATATGTTCAGAATGGATCAGATGTGTGTTGGCATTGCTGGGTTGTTCATGATGAAAATATATATGATTATATTAAATATACATTGTTTGATACTATAATATATTATGATGAAATTCCTTTTGGTAAAAAAGAAGTTGAACATGATATGATTACAAAAAATAAAGAATTATATAATGTATACACTAAAAACATTAAACAGTTTTGGAAAGAAGCACCTAACAAGATTAATTATTTTATAGTATGAATATATGGAATGGACTGAGCGAGAAGAAGAATATCTATCACAGATTGAAAAACAATGTAATGATTTATATTATTATTATGCCAAAGAACATCAGTATTACATATACATGTCAAAACGATTCAATATACCAATTCTCGTCGTCAGTGCCGTTAATGCACTTACAGCAATTTCTCTCCAAAACTTTTTAGCGCAAAAATATGTATCTATACTTAATGCTGTACTATCTGCTGGTACAGGAATATTAGGATCTATACAACTCTATTTAAAGCTGAATGAAAAAATGACAAATGCGCTAAACTCATCTATAACCTTTAAACGTCTTGCATTGAATATATCTAAAGAATTGTCTATTGATTCGCATAACAGAGCAACCGATGGAAAGACTTTTCTAGCTGAAATATTTGCAGAATTTACAACAACCTTAAAGAATGGTAATCCACTCAACAGAAAAGTTAAAAACTATTTAAAGCTTGACAAAGGTCAGGATACCCCAACCACTATAGAATCTGTTGCAGAACAACTTATAGAATTATCTAATGTTGAAATTGGTCGGGATTGATTGGAAAGTTCATTCCATTAAACTTTGTTGATGCAGCAACAGTGTATGCACCCATATTCTTCCATTCTATATAATCACCAATATGTAAAAGAGGTAGTTTGTACAAACCTATAGTGTCTATTCCATCGCATGTACATCCATACACTGTAGTTTCATACTCGCCTTTTATACTTGGTTCTGGATTTACGTGATCAAACATCTTGCAATTGAAAGCCCCATAAATAGATTCATCAATTGTTATAGATGAATCCTTTTTACCAATGACTTTTGTTTTGAGTGTCATACACCCTTCAGCATAATACCTTCCTGGCTCTGCTATGATTGTAAACTGTCTAGGTGTCACTAATTGTGGAAGCCTCTTGTATGAAAAGCCTCCACCCAAATCTATAATATGTGGTTTATATCCGTGTTTAAAACACAGATCAAGACACTGCATTGCTTTTCTGACACCTTGTTGGTGAGCAGAATCACTTTCGCTCCCTGATCCTATATGGAATGAAACACCTACTATACGTACATTTCTGAATTTGCAATACACAATGAGATTTTCCCAGTCACATTCTTGGACACCATACTTTACTCCTAAAATACATCTGGCGTTTGCATCATCATTCCTGATTCGCAGTATACAGTCAAAGCCTCTTAGCTTTTCAGCTTCATAAATAGAGTCAAATGTTGTTAGTGTTACACCATGCTCTTTTGCCCACATCACATCTTCAATTCTCTTGCATGGGTTTGCATATATAATATTGTTTGGATCTACACCCTCGTCAAGAACCGTCTGTATCTCGCTTCTTGACGCACAGTCAAAACCCAATCCCAATGTCTTGAGTCGATGTATTAGTTCTTTATTTGGATTGCACTTTACAGCATAAAATGGCTTGATGTGTGGATACCATTCAGAGTGAGCATCGTTTAGGTGATTTAAGTTGTATATATAATGAGACATGATTATTTAACGCCGTGAACTTCTATATGCCTCCTTTTCCCTAGCCATGAGTACAGGAACTGACATTCCTATAAGAGCAGCAACGAATATAAATATATTAATGTACAATTCTGTTTCGCTAGCCGTTTTCCACACTACATACGCACAATACATGATACCCAAAGCTGCAGATCCTATACTCACATAGTTTAATATCTTTGTAGTTTTAGTTTTTGTAGTTTTCAAAAGGAGTGTATTTACAGCATTTACAAGCATAAATGCTAATACACACGCAACAAGTGTAATTGTATAAGGACTCACTGAACGAGTCATCGCACGTTTAAGGTTGGCATTTTGCTGAAGCTTTTTAGAATAGTTTAAAAAGTTCTGGTGTTTCGAAGCTTGATTCTGCTGATTCTGGACTCTTTTGGTTAGTTCATTAGACTCTTGACGAAGACGCAGGAGTCTAGCCTGATTAGATGATGTATTGAACGGTGTGCCTTTATCAGGTCCAAACATATATAATACTGTAACATTTTATTTTAATGTAATTCTAATTGATATATATAGTAACAGAATAATAACAGCGAACATAAAGAGAACTAGAGTTATAACATAAGGAAAGAGACGTTCTCGTATCGCGGAATTTCTAGTAATCATATTTAGTAATTGTATTGTAATGGAGTCATCATCTTTCATTCATATTATCAATGAAAATAGAATTGTGTATATATACGGACCACCTGGAATAGGTAAAAGTTTTTTTATAAAAAATTGTGGTTTAAAATTCATAGATTTTCCTGTACATGTTCTATCTTCAAAACAATCAACTTTGGAATTTCTAGACAGAGCTACATCTTCACGCTTTAAACTACTCCTTGATGACTTTGATTCGGTGTGTGATCAAGTTGGTGCAAAGGAATTGAATGAAACAAATTTTAAAGGAGTTATAATTGGAAATGCACAATGTATCAAAGATAGAAATATTCCAATGTTTGAATTTCCAAAGATGAGTATACATGACATTATGAATGAGTTTCATATTAGTCACGCTGAAGCATTAAGAACGAATGGAGATTTAAGATCTATCGTGTTGGGGTATGATAAAGATTGCTTTCATTCACCAAAATCAATTGTAGAGGATATGATTTGTATTGGAGGTACTAAAAAACCTTGTATAGGTGATGTAATTCCTGAATATGGACATGTCATGGATATGATTCATGATAATTATATTGATGGATCATCAGATATATGTTCAATCATTGAAGCTCTCAGTATAGCAAGTATATATGATGATAAAATATATAAAGGTGATTGGTTCTTGTTACCATATCTTAGTCATGAATCATGTATAACACCATCAATACTATTAAACCACACTGTAAAAGGACCTTTGAGACCTGGATCTTCATGGACAAAGTATTCAAACATGTGTATGAAAAGGAAGAGGTTTAGAATGTTAGAAATGAATAATATACCATATAAGATTGATCATGAATGGATGATGGTGTTTAGAAGTTATATATTATCTGGAGAATATAATGATATATTGAATGATTACAATATATGTAAATCTGATATAGATGTAATAAATAATACATTCATAACCAAAAAGATTCCTGTACGATTAATAAGCTCAGTGAAAAAACATATTGAATGATTATTCATTGTTGCATAATGTAATAGATGTTAATATATATGTTATTATTAAACCAATAAATCCAACTGTAATCATTGTTGCATCTCTGTTGTAAGTTTTCATGAGAATAACATATACAAACAATAACAAAAGTAATGTTTTAAAATTGAAACATGAATTTGGTGCAAACGATTCTTTTAGTATTGTCAATTCACGATCGTCTAGAGATTTTATCCAGTCCAGTAAATCATCAGTTGGATTAAAACACGGATATTTATCATCACACTCTTTTTTTGTAATACTTGGGTCCACACAGCTAAAAACATCGTTAACTAATCCAATAACCTGCTGTTTAGTACATGATGGTGTATTGACGCATCTACCTGAAGAATTATATTGACCAGGCTCACAGCCAGGAACAATATCAGATGATTTAAGAAATGTGATTGTAACTAATTCATCTGGTGAAGTTCCTAACGGCAGACTATCAAATACGAATGATTCACCGCCATCTCCGGTACCACCTCGATCTTTGAAATGTCCTGATGAAGTTATAGGTAGATCTGACCAAGACGTAGTAACTATTACGCTAATTGTATCTTTGGGTGGGTCTTTAAATGGGGTATTAAAGTAAACGCGAGGAGGAGTATCAGATCCATCATCTGTAAGCTTATATATAGTATTATAAGTCAAAACTCGTGTAGTCATATAATATAGTCTTACAAAAAATGTGTCACCCCAACTACCAGAATACTAGAATGATAAAAATGGATGTTCAAAGAGCATGGATGCAGCTGGATATAATTTTAAAGCGAGCCAAACCACAAGTTAAAGATGTATGCACTTCAGAGTGGGTATGTGAATGTGGCGGAATAAAGGTGAAGGGATATATGGATGACGACATGTATGCTGATCACACCCTCCCTACATGCACAACATGTGGAAAATGTGATGACGAGTTCATGTCTGATGAACCAGAATGGCGAAGTGGAGTTGGTGAAGATGGTGAAGTGAATGATCCTTCCAGGTGTGGAGAACCTACAGATGACAGATTTAGTGAAATGTGGTCAATGGGTACAAAGATGGTTGTAAAGGGATATGCGCCGTATGCTCAAAAAAAGTTGGCAATGATTGACTTTCACAACTCTATGAATTACAAAGATCGTTCTCTGTTTCACAATTATCAGGATATTGAAAAGGCTGGTAAAGACTTTCCTAAATTTGTAGTTCGTGAAGCTGAACACATGTATAAAAAGTTTACCTCGGAGAAATTGACGAGAGGATCAGTCAGAACTGGAATCAAGGCAAACTGTCTCTTGCAGGCTTGCAAGGATAACAATATTTCTAGATCAGTTGATGAAATAGCAACACTATTCAGTATTTCATCAAAGGATGTGACGAGAACAAGTGAAATGTTTAGAGATGTCATACAGCCTAAAAAGCTAAATCTACTCATGGCTTCAGACTTGGCTGCTCGAATGCTAAACAACTTTAATGACGGTGATTACAGAAGAGTTCGGATGACAGTTATTAAACACTGTGAAAGGATTCAAGAAGATCCAGACTTGTTGGGCAAGACACCAAAGACTATTGCAGCGACAGTAGTCCTAATAACTCTTATGGATCTTGGACTTGCTAGAGATTACATTTGTGAAAAATGCGAAGTTTCATACCCGACCCTTAAAAAAATAGAGCTTCTTGTTAGAGACAAACTTGTAAATGAATAATAGAATTATTAATATAATGAATGGAATAAACATCCAAAGCCAAAACTCATTCTCCTTCTCTTTTTCCTTTTTATTTTTAGGTGCAACACCAGAACTGGGAAATGATACATCTGGGCAATAATCTGGACACAAAAGTTTTAGTTGATATGGTGTGCATTTAGAATTTTTTATATATTTAGAACATAGTTGTTCAGTTGCATCTTTGCATTGAGGTCCGACTAAATCAGAACATGTCACATCATCACATATATTTTCAATACAATATGTATCGACATCGTCACCACATACTTCTATCAAATCAGAACATGTAGATGTATATTCATAACATAGATTATCAATTGTTTCACTAGAACATGCATCTATATTACATGGAAAAGACAAACAACCATCTGGATATGAATAATATTGACCATCGGGGCAGTTTGTACTTTGACATGCGTAATTTCCAGTCGAAGGTTCAGTTGTTACTTGTCCTACGTCACATGAATAATCAGGAAAGTTTTTACAACCATTTGGATATGAATAATATTGATCGTCTGGGCATTCTATACTTTGACATGCGTAATTTCCAGTCGAAGGTTCAGTTGTTACTTGTCCTACGTTACATGAATAATCGGGGCAATCGGGGCAATCGGGTCCTTTTGGAAAAGACAAACAACCATTTGGATATGAATAATATTGACCATTGGGGCAGTCTGTACTTTGACATGCGTAATTTCCAGTCGAAGGTTCAGTTGTTACTTGTCCTACGTCACATGAATAATCAGGAAAGTTTTTACATAGAAAGCTTGATCCTGTCCAGAATAAATATTGTTCGTCTGTGTCACAATTGTTTTGAGCATCACTAATGAATTGGCATTTACCTCCACTTATATAACAGTCGTTAGAACAAGTAACCAATACGGGAAACTTCGGAATTGTTGAGTATGGGATGTTCGTCGTAATATTATTAAGATAAAGTTCAAAATCCATTTCGTAAAATGTATTAATTGACAAGATTAGTCCAGTAATAAATCTATTGGTAGTATTCGGATTTAAAAAATTCGACTGATATATAACATGACCGCCAGAATAAATGTTGACTTTACAATACGGAGTATTTAAACTGTTTGGTGTAAATATATAACATTCAATACCATCACACACTATACTCATATACTATATAAAGATATAATATTCTAATAAAGAATGTACAAGTTGTTTGTATCCACACCCTGTTATGGAGGTTTATGTCTCCAAGGCTATGCTGAATCTGTTCTAGGACTAATAAAGATTCTTTCTAAATATCCTATTGATATGATGTTTGATATTCAAGAGAATGAATCTCTCATAACTCGAGCTAGAAATGTCGCTATAGGACGTTTCTTACAAAAAACTGATAGAGACTATTTCATGTTTATAGATGCAGATATAAAGTTCGATCCAGAATCGGTTGTTCGACTCGTCATGTCTGGTCACGATGTTGCAGTTGCTGCATATCCGAAAAAAGGAATCATGTGGGATCAGGTTGTACAAGGAGATTCTAGAAAAGATCCAGACAAGTTGTCTGCATCTCTTGTGATGAACTTTAAGCTTGATGAAAAAGGTGGATGTACTGCAAAGAATGGCTTTGTAGAGGTGCATGATGGGCCAACTGGGTTTATGATGATTAAGCGTTGTGCACTCGAAAAAATGTACAAGGCGTATCCAGAATTAAATTGCGTGAATGATCATCAGAATAGAGACTTTGAATATTATTGTGCAATTTTTGATTGTATGATTGATCCAGAATCAAAGAGATATCTGAGTGAGGATTATGCATTCTGCAGAAGGTATCAGCAAATTGGAGGAAAGATTCACGCTGATATCAGTACGACGCTAGGACACATAGGAAACTTAAGATTCCAAGGATCACTAAGAGAACGACTGGGACCTTTGGCTTAGGTTCATCGTACATGCACCAATATTCATATGCTTCGTCATATTCAATCTCGCGCTTGAATGTTTGACGATTAACTATATTGTGCATCTCTACACTCCACTTAAAGAGATCTGAGTGTATTGGATGACTTTTTAGATTTTCAATAAAGTGTTCTGAACATTGTTTACATGGAATGATTGGTCCTAACGTATGTATAAAATTTTTATATAAATCTAAATCCTTTGAATGCAAAGCACTTAGATGTATTGTGGCCCAAAAATGCGGACCAAATACTTTTGGATTCATGCATGTGCTCATTGATAGATGTATATATATTATAATGTTATTTTATAACGCATCTTCATTTACATATAGACCCTAAAAAAAATGATGCAGCTGAAATAACTACAGCTACACCACCGAGCACAGTGACTGTGTTTCGAGTAGACTTTTTTACTGCAACTGTATAAGAATGAACAAAACCAGGTGAAAGAATCTCAACCATAGACATGTTAGCAAGATGTAGGTCTACAAACTGATCATATGTTATAGTTGTACTACTCATCGAAGAGTAGACTGACTTGAGTGCAGGCTCAACAACATCAAAGTATTCATCAACATCCATTAATATATATGTTGTTCATTTTTTTATAACAATACTCAAAAAAAACATCCATCATCACAATTACATGGTGGGCAAATATTTGGATTATACAACACGTATACTGGAGTAATAGTACTCCAATCACAATCAAACCAACCGTCTGGTGTGGGGGATAAAGGTGGTAGTGTGGTAACTACTAAATAAATAGCATCCAGTGCGTTATTTATTGATGAATAAGGTAAAATAAATCCAGAAACCGGAGTGTATGTACAAAAATCTCCTAAGAAACAAGCAGTGATTAGACTTCCGCTAGAATCAAGTAATGCATAACTCTTATTGCGTATTGGATTCCAAGATATAATTAATTGAGATCTATCATCATCTTGTGTAATTTGAACATTCGTAAATGTATTACGATTATTTACGAATGCATTTATTGTGGGGGTTATGTCCCAATTTGTAGAATAGATTGGGATAATAGAATTGTTTGGACCACTAAACCAAGCCATTATATACATAGGCGAATCTAGTAATGAAGAATCTACCGTTACACTCATGTTATACCCATCCGTATTATTATCGTTAAATGTATGTAGTTCATCACCATTCAATGTAATTGTAGGAGTATAATTTCCAGGTGTAATATATGCACAATTTACAATTGATATCTTAATTTGTGAACCATCATCCGAAGGTGTAAACACAACGTCTTTGGTTGTTATAGGAAAAGCATTACTAATTTGAACCCCCATTGACCATACAACAGTGTCGTTTGAAGATTGAACGAACAAACATGTTTCTCTCATGTCACTGTATAAAACCTTGTAAGTTTTATCTGTCATAATTCGAGACATAAAACCAAACCCATCTGTAACTCTAAAAAGTACTGATGTACCACTCGAATTCCAGGACAACACTACCCCGTCATCATCAAATGAAACGACATGTAAATTAGTTACTTCTTGTGGATCGGTAGAAATATATCCAGATACTTTTTTTATTACCTTTTTTTTTGTTTGTAATGAACGCGTTGCAACAATTCCACGAGTAGTAAAGGTTATACTTTTGCCCGTACTATATGTTTTACCATCAGATGATTTACATATCTTTATTGTATATTTAGTGTTTTTTTTCAACCCAGTGTATACAAATTTTTTAGTAGATGCAGATAAAGGTCCACTTATATTGACAGTACCTGAAAATATACCATAATATAATGGGATATTTTTTGTATCTTTCCATATAATTTTTGCGTTAGTATTATTCGGAATAACATTGATACTATCAACTTCCTGTGTGTCAGTGGGTTGCTGAGTGGTGGTGGCATATCCAGAAACTCTCATTTATATAATAATATAAAAAAAACAGACGTGATATATGTATGAATGTTGTTGTTATGACTCGATCAAAATCTTTGTTTGCTAGCACTCTCGGAACTCTTATGAGTATTCAACAATATAGTTGTGTAAATGGATTACATATTAATATACATTATATATCTACTATGAATGAATTAAATAAATATATCAAAGATACATCATGTAAATTATTCTTTATGGATTATGGAACTGCACTAGACAGAGAAAGTACAGAGTCACTATTTAACGACATTCCAAAAGGATATCAATGTGTAGTGTATTCAGGTGCAAAAGAGGGTATAAACTGGACTCTGTTTAAAGGGAATCCCACTGAAAAGATTGACCAGCGAGGGTTGATGTTTGACACTGAGATTGATAAACCAATTGCAAAATCATATTATAATGTAACAAAGACAGATGCTCGTATATGGTTATTAGATACGAAAGCTCTCAAAAAAACTGGTAAAACATTTGATTTCAAAGATATGAATATTTGTGCTTATATAGATGCAAATCCAGTCATGTATTATACACACGAATGTAGCTCAAACATTCTAGAGTCGAGTGGAATCACAGCTACTCCTCAATAAAAAACGTGTATAGAAACATCTCTCATTATATTAAAAGATAAATGAAGAAATTTATAGCACGTGTTTGGAACTCTCCGAATGAGGATAGGTTTCCAGGACCCCAACCAATATCAATAGAACGAAGGCACTTTAAGCAGTTGAGGAGTCGACCATATGTCGTGTGCGAAAAAACAGATGGCACAAGACATATGCTCGCGTGTTTTACAGATCAAGATAAAAAATTGTGCATGCTAGTCGATAGGTGCTTCAACTTTACATACACCACTTTATGTGTTCCAAGAGATACTCTTCTCGATGGTGAACTGATTGGAGATGAATATGTTGTTCACGATGCAATGATGGTTAGAGGTGAAAACATAATGCATCTTCCATTGCTTGAACGCCTAGAAAGAGTTAAGAGGTTGATGATTCCCAAAACACCTGGAAATCCAAAAGTTGTTGTGAAAAAAATGTATTACCTTGACCAAGTTAAAGAGATTAAAATGCGAAAAGGCGTAGATGGACTCGTGTTTACCCCCATAGATGAGCCAGTCAGGATGGGTACACACGAAACAATGTACAAGTGGAAACCAAAGAATCTTATTACAATTGATTTCTTGGTGAAGAATGGTGGATTATTTCTACAACATCATGATTATATATGTGATATGATTGGATATAAACAAGAATATGAAGGTAAAATTGTAGAATGTGAATATAACAATGGATGGTATGTAGTCAAAGTTAGGAATGATAAGAATTTTCCAAACAATAGAAGGACATATGATAGGACACTTGTGAATATTAGAGAAGATATTTTAATAACAGAGTTTTAAGAATGTATTCCCCATTTGTATCCTTTGTACGCATAATAATAAAATGCAAACATTATCAGGTCGGATATAAGCTTTGCTGATGAAGATTGATCAGAGTATAGTTTTATAAAATTAAAATCATTAATTATAGTATTACTTCCATCATATGTAAGAGAGATTCTGTATACTGTACCTGGATGTTCGAATATAGATGATGTTAAAGGAGATAGATTATATTTACCTAGAACACTGTTAATTGTTGCCAATGAAGTACTTTGATTAGAATTTGTGGATGCAAGACCCAGTACTACAAAATCGCGTATAATAGAATCTACAGTTACACCTACAGATGCAGCATAGTTTTTTATATCAGCAAGAATAGTTGTTGGTAATGGAGAATCGATAACTATATCGCTTTTAACTGTATTTGTTGCAGTACTATTAAATATTATATAATTATAAGAGCCTAAATATGCTATCAGATATAGTAGATTCTTTCCAAATGCAGTAATAGTTGAAGATGAACTTACATTGGTAGTATTACAGTATGTATCTATATCATTATAAGTGTACGTTTTAGTATCGGAGGTATTACCAAAATAGGTTTTTAAGTCGCTTATATCATTAGAATCGGGATTACTTTTATCTAATTGACTCTGAATTATTCTCAGTACGTTTGCAATTATAGATTCTGTAAGGGTTCCAGGGAAGCTGTTATTCGCACTTTTAAGTCTAGTAGTGCTCACTGCATATATTTGTTTACATATAGAATACATATTCGTGTCAACCGAAGTAGTCATTTATTATATATATATATAATAATGGTTGCTGGAAATTTATTTTCAGATGCTTACAATGCCATAGGAACCATCAATTATCCTTCTTCAGGTGCTGTAGATTTTAACAGTAGAAAAAATGTTGTTGTTAAAAAATCACATGATGTGTTTATATATATAGTTGCATTATTAATTGTTTATTTATACATTGCAAAGTAGAATGGTCCAGTTGGAATAAATGTATCCATCTTCATAACATGTACATCATTCTTGACATACCAATCATCTTTATATTTTATTACAGAAATATAATGTCCTGATTGATGTAAAGCACAAGCATACAATTTTAATGTTCTATCACCAAATGTAATATATTCATCTAATGTAATTTCTTTTGTATGATTATATATATTATATGATAACATATATATTGATGGTATATGTACAACTTTATGATTAACAATTGTATCTTTATGTGAACCATCTGGTAATTCATAACCATCTATAGTTTCAGAATGTTCAAACACCCCCATATCATGTTCAAGAATACGTACCGCAAATACTTCTTTCACTTTTGAAAAATCAGTCTCCTTTAGAAGAGTACCGTAAAAATGTCTTCTGACCCATTCAACACCCAATGATTCATCTTGTTCAAATACATCTAAAATACAAAGAACAACTTCTTGAACATCATTAGGTTCACCAATTTTAAATTGTGTATACTTTTTAGAGAATATATTAAATATATCACGTGGATTTATATATTCTCTACTTTTTTTAATCCACATATGATCAACTAATCTATAATATTCATTAGTAAATTCACATGATCCTTTGTATTTTTGTAGAATAAAATAATTTGTGAGACATGGAGTATGCAAAAGACATTGTAGGGCTGTGTTAAAATAACAAGTATTTCCTAAATTTAACAATCCAATCATTATAATATATATGTTTCATATCTTAAAGATATACAAAATATATATTATATGGATTGTATGTTAAAGTCTGTAATTCCACACCTTCATCGACCAAACGTAGAGATTGAATTTAGGTTTGGTCGCAAAAAACAACATGGGTTCGATACAAACATAGGTCCTGATATGTATCAAAAGGTTATGAGACGCCTTGATAGATATCAAGGCTGGGAATCTAAAATAGGACGATCTGATACTATATATTATACATTAGATGGAAAGAGAGCAAGATATAATAATGTGACTGATGAGATGGATGAATTCATAAAGAAGCAAAAGATTTTCACAGAAGATTATAATTTATCACCTCTAGATATTAGATTATCTATAAGTAGTGAAGAACCATATGAGTATTCTGATTTGATAGAATTTGTAAAAGAAAAGGAGCGTGTAAGAACATCATTCATCAGAAAGAATGTTAGGATTGATGTATCAATGATTAAGAGTGAGCCAGAAGATAAGGATTCTGAATCACAATTTGAGTATCAATTAGAACTTGAAATTATAAATCCTACAATCATACAAAATGATCATGATATATATACTATATTATATAAACTATTTGATATTCTTAAAATTTCCTGTGACCTAGTTTAATTGCAGTTTCTCTTCTTGATTTAATGCGTTTGAGTATATTAGAGTATACTTCATCTGCTCTCGATTTAATATCTCCCTCTCTCGTCTTTCCAATGTCAAAGATTTTCTTGTAAAGATTTGCTTTGTTGTGTTCCATAAACCCTCTCGTGTCATATTTGTTAGCTAGAGTCTTTACATATCTAGCTCTGTCAATTGCCTTTCTTCGTATAGCAACGAGTTTCTTGGCATGAATAAACTCTCTTCTTCCACTGTCATTTCTACTCCTCCATTCTTCAAAGTCTGAGTCTGTATATGGAAAATCACCCAAGTTTTTCAAGTATTCATGCTTATTCTTTAATTCCTGTATATATTCAATTCTGTCACTCCTGTTCATTGCTCTCCATTTTGCAAATAAAACATCTGAAAACTCGACTGGTTCTAAAATTCTCTTGAATGCTTCTTTTTCATCCTTTTCCCTCATTTCTGAGCATATTCTCTCCTTTGTCTTGTTTTTAGGTTCTATACCCATTGCGGTTGCATATCTTCTGAGAGTTTCTACTGGAAGAGTTGAACACTTTCTAGCTGGATTTGGTTTTCCATTCTTTCTGAGTGCTCCTCGAATCTTCTCACCTTCAATGTAATAAGGTACACCATCAAGCTCAAACGACTTTTTTGCACCTTGTTCTGCAAATCCTCTGAGTCTCTCACACATTTTTGAAACACCCATACCCTTGTGAACACCAGGAATGTGAAGTCTTCGTGCAGCATTTTCAATCTGATCTTCAGTGAGTCTACTACACTGTCTTCCTCCAATCTTTAATACGTGTGTAACCTTCCCTCTGTATGACTGTCTTTCAATGCGGAGATTGACGCTTGTCAATCCTTGCGTCTCAGTCTTGAGTTCAAAAATATCCCTCACTCGTTTAGGAACATCCACTCCAACCCTCTTGTAAGCTTCTATTACAGTGCTTCTGGCTGAAGCTGTAATCTTTGCAGGAATCTTGTAGCAGTTTGGAGAACCTTGTGCATTTGGTCTGCAATAGTATCCATCGCCGCACTTGCCTTCGAACGAGTCTGGTGGAGTAGGAGGATTTGTGGCTCTCGTCTTGTATTGCCTAACCTTTTTGGCTGCAACAAGTCTTGTTCTTTCAGCGCCAAATGCATTTTGAGGAAACTCATCTAGACACTTTTTAATAATCTTTTCAGCGCCATCTACATTCTTCCCCTTGTACTGAACAACTCCAGACTTGTAGAAACTGATTGTGTAACCAACCATCTCCAAGACTATCGCTTGTGTACCCTTTCTGACATCAGAAGGAAGAGGTCTCCGAATGGTTAGTATTTGCCCAACAACATCCAGGTGTAGAGTTTTATTAATTTCCAATTGTCCAGATCTAAGAGAATATACAATATCATCTATAGTACCAATATATCTTGATAATATATGTAATATTCTATCTTCATCAACACCTGTAAATCGAACAACACCATTCTTGAATATATTCGCATGACCTCTATCAAAAGTTAAAGAGAGTTGATTTGGTTCTGTTTTTATTTCACCCCTTCCTAGAACAACACCTTTCCTGTTAAATCGAGACAATTCTTTGAAACGTCCTCCTTTGAGTGATGCTACTAATATTTCATCTGGATGTTTAGATATAATATCTTCATATATATCAAATAAATCAGTCCCATATTTGAGAGAATATTCTCCTACAGCATTAAAGAGACCATGACTTGTATGTGTGATTTTATATAATACTTTACGAGATTTTTCATACTCCTCTTGTTGTCTCCGTTTATCAGCCTCTCTCCTTTCTGCATCCCTCAAAAGTTCGTCGAGGTCACTTTGATTATTTTCAACAACCTTTTCAACTCTAGCTGCAGCCCTGACTCTAACAGGTCTCTTGTACATATTATAACGCACTATTTTTATGCATCATCACTAAAGTTGTATTGTGCTTCTGTGTTTACAATATCCATTCCAACTATGAATGGCTGGTCAGTGTACATGAGATTCTTGTACTCGCTAGACATTGTCTTGATTTTTAGATTTTTACTCTCAAACGGACCAGCATACAAGTCGTGAGTAAACTTTTGCTTTGGAAGATTATTATCTTCGCAGTGACGATTGAATATGCGCGTAAACACACTTTGCGGCACAAACAATCCTTCTCCGTAACGAACCTTTTCTGACCCGAGAAAGCTGAGAATGACACTCGAAACCATAGCCATCATATCCCTGTTCCTCTTGAAATAGAGTGGAAGAACACTCCAAATGTCTCGATCCCTGTACTTGTTTGAATAGTCGACATAGGCCATCACACATTTCTGAAGAATCATTGGCAACTCTTGTTGAATCTTGTCATCCATCTTTGGATCAGAATCCTCAGGCCTGACTTGGATGCCGTAATACCAAGGAACAATTCTCCTATAAATCTGTCCATTGTTATCTTTCCAGCCTGGATTTTCATTTCCACCAAGCATCCCAGGAATTTTCCACTTTAATGTTATAGCAGAAGAGTGCTTTCGAGCTATCGACATTTCCTCTCCAGAAGTCATGGATTGAAACTCTTCTGCAGCAAGACACATGTCTGATTTAATCTCTGGAGCAACAAATACTAAACCATCATAAATTGAACCGAGACCAAACTTGCGTTCTACATTATTCGACAAAACTCGAACATCAGACGCTTCATAAAATTGAGCACACATATTCACAATTGTACTCTTTCCTGTTCCTGCAAAACCCTTCATAAACGCCATAACCTGCCAATTGTCTAGATCCTTCACCTCAAAGCACATTCTGCCGCAAAATACATATACCCATTTGCACACAGCCTCTGGAAACTTTTGATAATCCAGGATGCTTTGCAATGTCGGTGTAGGAATATCATACCAGTCACTTATTCCAGAATAATCCTTGAAATCAATGTCGAAATACTTGGAACTCACAAGAGTTGGATCGAGATTGTCATACTCTGAAGAATCATACTCGTAAAACTTTGTAGAGAATGAACCATCATCATTCTTGATTCTTCCATTGAAGAGACCATTCTTGAATGACCACACATGTCGATTCTTTCTCAAATCCTGAAACTCTCTATCGATGCACTCTGTGAGATGCTTGATGGCTTTGTCAGCACCACATGCAGTCATATTCTTCCACTGCTTGTATTGAATGTCTTTGTTTGCATATGTATACACAAAATCCTTGATTGACATTTTGGGTTCCCAGGCACGAGTCGAACGACCCTGAACCTTTTTTACAACGTAGCACTGATCCTTGTACCTGCGCAGCTGATTATTGTGCAGCTCAGTAAGCAGACAAATTAGAAAATCTTGATAAGGGCTCCTCTTTTCATCATTTTCATCAAAACCATTCCACCTGTAATGAGAACCATCAACATCAGTCTTTACTGATATTTGATATGGGTTGTTGATTCGGTCAAGCTGCCTCTTGTGATAGAGAATTTGCTCAAATGAATCACGATACACTTCAATCAGACGGTTTATACGATCAATGATTGAAAATTCATTCTCTTCATAGTCTGTAGATGATTCATTATGAATATTCAATAGTTTGCAATGAGACTTTAGTTGATTCAGGCGAGTTGTCTGAACTCGTTCCTTGTCAGCCAAACGATCCATATCGATAGTGTCAGTGTCGATGCGATTCTCATTGTCTCCTAAAATCTCAAAGGCAATCTTTAGCGTGTTTCTCTCACCACGAAAATTTAAATTTTGATTCTCTAATTGAGTCAGACGGTCTTCAATATCCGTCTGAGTCATACTGCAAATCATCGAGAGAGTCTTTTCCAGCTTGATTTGGTCAGCCATTCTATATATTCATTGTGTTTCTTGTTTTTAATCCGTCTCCTTGGGCTTGAGCTGGGTAAGAATCTTAACCATAATCTTGTTGAGTGTTTCTAGCTGAGCCCCTATATTGGACACGGCATCTGTAAGGTCAACGATAACTTCTGGAATGTTTGTTCCCGCCTCTGTAGTCAGGCATCCGTCAAGAACATCAATAAGATCTGGCTGGTCGTCTTTAGGCATATATAATGAGCTCATATTATATTTCGTGTGTTGTGGCGCAATTTTTTTCTTGGGGTATATTAAAATGGGAGCTCTTATGCAACTCGTAGCTGTTGGCACACAGGACGCCTATCTCACTGGTACACCAACCATAACCTTTTTCCAGGCTGTCTATCAGCAAACCACCAACTTTGCAATGGAGAATATTCTCCAGACTGTTAACGGTACACCTGGAAGTGGTAACAAGGTTTCAGTGATTATCGCTCGCAACGGTGACCTAGTAGGAAACATGGAGCTTGTTCTTTCTCCTCTTCAGAATAGCAATCTAACCTCCAACTCCAATGTATATGACACCAACTGGATTGCTGAGCGTGCAATTGCCGATGTGACTCTACTCATTGGTGGTCAGCAGATTGACAAGCACTACCAGGGATGGTGGCGTCTATACGCAGAGCTCTTCCTCTCTCACAACGACAAGCTTCAGTACTACAAGATGACTAGCTCGATGGTTACAACCACTGGAAGTGGCTCTTCATCCACTACACCTTACCGTGTGCACCTTCCTCTCCTCTTCTTCTTCAACCGCAACCCAGGCCTCTTCCTCCCTCTAGTTGCTCTCCAGTACCACGAGGTTCGACTAGATTTCACCACCTCCACTTACTTCCTAAACTATTTCGATACCACTTTCGATGTGTGGGCAACATACGTGTACCTCGACACCCCCGAGCGAACTCAGTTTGCACAAAACTCTATGCAGTATCTCATTGAGCAGCTCCAGCACTCTGGAGGTGACACAATCACTTCAGTCGGAGAAACTTCCCCCAACCTCATTCGCCTACAGTTCAATCACCCAATCAAGGAGCTTTGCTGGTTCTACCAGAATGCAAACCCAAACTCTGTAGGTAACCTAAACGCCATGTGGAACTTTTCGACCAACCACGCAAATGTCAACGTGACTATCGACCCAGTTGTTGCATTCAACTCAAACTCTCTTGTTCTACCAGACATTCTAGGTTCCCCACGCGTCTTCTCTGGAAACGCTCTAGTTGCAGGACAGCCTCTAACTACATCTTTCAAGTCTTGGACTGAGGAGGGCAAGGCAAACACTGCAGTCAATGGATTTGAGACTGGTTCTCTTCACCAGTTTAAGATTCTACTCAACGGACAGGATCGTTTCAAGGAGCAGTATGGTCGCTACTTTAACCAGGTTCAGCCATTCTACTACCACTCTGGCAATCCTTACCCAGGTATCTACAACTACTCGTTCGCTCTACAGCCAGAGGAGCTACAGCCAACTGGATCTCTTAATGCTTCTCGCATTGATAACATCCAGGCTTATGTATCTCTCAAAGCTGGTACAACATCAACTATTCAGAAGCTATTCGCAGTCAATTACAACATTCTAAACATTCAGTCAGGTATGGGTGGTCTAGCATTCGCATCGTAAATACATAACAAAAAAAAATATAATTCAAAAAAATATATATATAAACAATATTAATGTTTATATATATATGATTGTATACATCCAATATGTTATTGTGATATATCAGTTGGTAATTTTCATAGCTTGGTATATGTATAATCTAAAAAGACTTACACACACGTCTTTACCCCAATCATCCCTCCAACAATCCTCTGAATAGCTTCTGTATTTCTTGGACAATTATTCATGCATGTATCACCGGCTAAAAATTGATTCATATCTTTACATATACATTTTGTTCCGTCAGGACTTGCAACCTGTTTTACTGGACATGTCATACAACTCATTCTATCTGGTGACACAACCTTTTTTAAAGATGCACAATTTACACATTGGCCATTGATTATAGCCTGATTTTTAGAACATGTCATTGCGTATAGTTGGGGTTTTAAAAGTAATAAAAGAACAATAAATATTATTATCCACTTTAGTTTCATTTAAATATATATAGATTTTAATTGTCTTATATGTTCCATTTTTAATAAAACAAGTGCATAATTATATTCATCAACAAATTCATCAACAACAGATTTCTTATTCTTTGAATGTATATATATATGTTTATATTTTGTAATTAAATTTCTTATTACTTGTCTATTCTTGTTTGCAGCTAAGTTAGGAACTGAACCATAATATGTCCCTTTGAGTATAGCTGATGCATTGTTTGAATTTATATTTGTATATTGATTATGTAATTCACGCATAGTTGGAATATACAAGTTTCTCTCTCTGATTGGTTCCATTGAATGTCTATATGTACTTTTGTAGGTTGACAATCTCTGACCTTTATATCGATGAGGCATTTATCATAGACACATATTTTACCAAAATAGAACTAGTATATCTTACATTGTTTGAATATCTTTCAAGAATCTTTTTCACACCCTGAATAAGAAATGACTTTACAGCACCTTTATTTCTCACTCTATCAAGAATAACCTTTGTATATGTTCCGCTTTCTATATTAAATATAATCTTTCCACCTTCTACTTTTAGTTCACCTGCAGCCATTATATGACCCTTTGAATCACCTCTTAGATGATAATGTTTGGTTCCTATATTGAAGATTGGGTTTACAAGAATGAATTTAGGTGATTCATCATAAAATATTATATAATTATATATACCATCTTCTATTGGAGCAGATCTAAGTCTAGAATTGTCTCTCTTCGTTTCTTGATGGTGAATAAGATATTTCTCACCTGGTTTAGAGTTTCGAATGTATTGTGTAATATTCTGAGGTGGACGACCTTCAGGAAACTTTCTAGACGCACTGAATGCACTCTTCATACAATAGTCAATTAAAGAATTTGACTATTGTATGTTTAGGGTGTATTAAAAACGGCATGAAATGTGCTCCTATAGCTCAGTCGGTAGAGCGTCAGACTGTTAATCTGAATGTCACAGGTTCAAACCCTGTTGGGAGCGTTTCTCTCCAATAACACAATTGGTTAGTGTGGCGGTCTTATGGCGATAATATATGAGCAAGCCGCAAATCCGAGTTCGATCCTCGGTTGGAGAAATAGACCTGAATACGTCTTTAAAGTGTTCATCTGGACTTAGCTCAGTGGACTGTAGTTCCATCGGTCATCGGTTCAATCCCGATAGTTCAGACTCATGGTCTTGTAGCACAATTGGATAGTGCACTAGCCTTCTAAGCTAGAGGTTGTGGGTTCGATCCCCATCAAGATCGTTTTTTAGCCCAACAATATAGCCCATCTGTATGTAGTGCCTGTTACTGCATTTGCAATTGCTTGATTTGCAGCGGTCATGTAATGAACACCAGGAGCAGCAGGTGGTGTACTAGTATACCCTGCGGCAAAATCAATCGCCTGCTGGTCTGTAACACCTTCCCATAGCTTCCAAAAGTCATAAAATGGAAGTTCATAATTCCCAGATGGATCCCATACAGTTGGAAGTCCAGGTTCTCCCCAAAAAAAATGTGCGTAAGTAGACTTAAATATTGCACCTAGATCGGTAAGTGATAGAATGTTTGTATAAGGAGGAATTGTAAGATCGGGATGTTTAGCAAATTGCATTGGCCATACATCATGATATATTAAATCTTCTGACATATCGAGAAGGTGTGAAAATACCTTTTGAAACATAATTGATGCAATAAAAACAAGGTTTGCGTCAGGATCGACTGTGCCCGGAGCATTTTCAAGCTGTAACTCAGAATATATTGTTGGAAATCCATGAACACTTAGATTTCCATTATTATGTGCATCTATATATGACTGTATAACATCAGAATCACAATAGCAAGGAAGTGGAGGAAGTCCAGCTGGAGGTGGTGGATTTGGCGCAACATAACACGTATTAACTGCAACAAACCTCGTAGGAAGTGGGTATGTAAAGGTTGGTGTCACATTTCTTTGTAAACATAAATAAAATTCATTCATCGCATTATTAACTGATAGATCTTGTGTGAATGATGCTATACTGTTACTGGCAATATTTAAATACACGAGAGTTGTAGGAAGACTTTGTGTAAATGATGTTAGATTGTTAGTGAGTATATTTAAATACTGAAGATTAGGAGGAAGAACTTGTGTAAATGATGCTAGCTGGTTATTGCTAATATCTAATTGTAAAAGAGAAGGAGGAAGATCTTGTGTAAATGATGTTAGTTGGTTCATATATATACCTAAATACTGAAGATTAGGAGGAAGACTTTGTGTATATGATGGTAGTTGGTTATTGCCAATATCTAAGTGTAAAAGAGAAGGAGGAAGACTTTGTGTAAATGATGGTAGCTGGTTACCGGCAATACTTAAATACTGAAGATTAGGAGGAAGACTTCGTGTATATGATGGTAGTTTGTTATTGCTAATATCTAAGTATAAAAGAGAAGAAGGAAGAGTAGATGTAAATGATGGTAGTTGGTTACCGCCTAAATCTAGATACTTAAGATTAGTCAGGTTCGTCGGAAGTGAATATGATGTTAACAGGTTATTGCTAATATCTAAATACGTAAGAGTTGGAGGAAGACTTCGTGAAAATGACGATATAATGTTACCACCAATATCTAATTTATATAAATTATCTGGGAATGGTATATTCATTGTAAATGATGATAGTCGATTATTAGTGAGAACTAGAGACTGAAGAGAAGATGGAAGATTCGATCTGAATGATGTTAATTTGTTATTAATAAGATTTATTTCCCGAACAGTCGTAGGAAGAATAGATAGAAATGCTGAAATACCCACGTTTGGTAAATCTATTCTCCATAAAAGTGGAAGAACCGTCAAGTCCACTGAAACTATCCCTAAACTTGTATTTGTATTAGCTTGAACAAACAATTCACTGATATTTGCACCGGTTGAAAAAGTTCCGATATTATTGGCATTAATCCATGCAATTGTAGCAGCTAACGACATTTATATATGAATACATTATTTATTTAAATCATTCCACATCCTGATACACGCGTCAACCTCTTGGTGAATGTCATCCTGTGTCTTATTCTCTACATGTACAAATACTACATTATCCATAATGTATTTTTTGTACATGTATTCATATTTTGTATGAATAGACTGTAAATATTGCAAAGATATACTTTGATCACCATCAAGATCGTTTTTTATATTAACATAGCCCATTTATATGTAGTTCCTGAGACTGCATTTGCAATTGCTTGATTTTCACATGTCATGTAATAAACACCGGGAGGAAGCATATAACTACCCATACATATATCTATAGCATTCTGGGTTGTAACACCTTCCCATAGTGTCCAGAAGGTAACCATTATAAGCGAATAATTGACAGTTGGGTCCCATATGTTTACAGGAAGTCCAGGTTCTCCGTAATACTGCTTGAGTGTGGTATTTGGATAAACAGCACCACTGTCAGTGAAAGGAATCTTACTGGTATACGTAGGTGAATCGAAACTATTATCTGACCTTAATGGGTGTGGCCACTGTAAAATGATTATCGAATCTTCTGAAACATCGAAAAAATACGAGAATACTTGTTTGGCTATTATAGATGAAATAAATACTATACCATAATCTGGAGTTCCTGGACTAGTATCAGGAATCTGTAAACTACAATAGAT
>Ga0209085_1000697_pt1 | contig 23692 bp, 23 predicted proteins | sample C_131016_EF_Meta_FD_187310 | JGI IMG/M metagenome (GOLD analysis project Ga0209085, IMG submission 187310) | Freshwater microbial communities from Lake Croche, Canada to study carbon cycling - C_131016_EF_MetaG (SPAdes) (version 2) | ecosystem: Environmental > Aquatic > Freshwater > Lake...
ACTCAATGCGGCAAGGCGCTGACTTTCATCGAAAAAGGAAACTTGGTATGATTTCATCAAAAAGAGACACAGCAATAAGCGTGCCATTTACATGAGGGAAAACATGTTGCTATTTTTCAAACCGCCCTCAAGTGTGGATTTTGAATTTGATCCTGCAAAAAGCGCGCTGAATGTCGCAAAGCACGGGATAGATTTTCAAAAAGTTCAGGAAATTTGGAAAAGGAAGGTTGTTGCCGCTCCTTCGCGAAATGGCTTGGAGCAAAGATGGTTGGCAATTGGCTTCTTGGATTCCAAGTTTTGGACAGTGATCATCACGCTACGAAATGAAAAAATTCGAATAATCGGCGCCAGAAGGAGTCGAAAAAATGAAGTCAAATACTACAAAAATGCCTAACAGCACGAACAGAGCAAACCTGGAGGAAAAGTTTGATGCCGGCCAAGATGTGAGCGACTATTTTGATTTCTCGCGAGCAGTTGTGTGGGGAGGAAAGCGCAAGGGTGCTGGTCGCAAGCCACTTGGAAAGGTGAGGAAACAAGTGCTTCTTTCCGCTGCAATCATTGCAAAGGTCGATGTCATTGCTAAAAAACGAAAGCAGAGTTTCTCTGCGGTGCTCGAAGACGCTTGTGGCAGTTTCACATAGGATGATGAGCGGTTTCTTCTGATAGTTGCTGCGCCACGGTGCGGCAGCACCTCTCGAAAAACAAATGGTAGGGCCGCCGCGCCGTCGGGGGCCCAAGATTCAGGCGCGAATGCGCCGTTTGAAGGACCGGAGGCAGTGGAGTTGAAACTTGCGAAGGTCCACAAGGTGGTTTAAGCAAGAGAAAACATTGTGAAAATTTTTGTTGAAACAACAATTCCCAGCTACTTGGTAGCTCGACCAGCACGTGATGTGGTTCAAATGGCACGCCAGCAGACAACACGAGAATGGTGGGATAGATGTCGTGGTTCTCATGAGCTGTTTACCTCACAAATCGTTCTTGACGAAGCTGGAGCAGGCGACCCCAAATCGGCTCAAGCCCGTTTGGATTTGCTCGAACCACTTGCACTTTTGGAAATTTCAAAACCTGTTCTCATTTTTACCCGTAAAATTATCGATGAGGGGCTTCTTCCGATAGACGCTGATCGCGATGCGGCACACATTGCCACCGCAACCATCCATCGGGTGGATGCCTTGCTTTCGCTAAATTTCCGCCATCTTGTCAATGTTTCGATTCAGACCCGGCTGCGAAGACTTGCGATGCGCGAAGGTTATGAATTGCCTGCGATCTGCACGCCAGAAGAGCTCATGGATATTAACCAATGAAAATCATAAGTAATGAATCCACAGTTAGTTTCGCTGATGATGTCCTGCGTGAAGTCTGGCGTATAAAGGATGATTTATCGGCATCTTACGGGCATGATTTGGATCGGCTCTTTGCTGAAGCTCAAGAGCGCCAGCGTCTCTCCGGTCGGATAGCAATCAATTTGGCAAACCATTCTGAACCAATTTTTAATGTGTATCCCGAAACGATTCATCTATGAATTCTGGAAACCTGCACAAACACTACACATTTGAACAACAACCGAGCGCCGTGGCAGGCGGGAGGTAGAGCAACCGAAGGTTGGCCCAAAGGGTGAGAGAGTGGGAGCGAGCGAGTCAAATTTCCGAATGAACACGAATAATACCGACAATGAAAATCTCCGGTGAAGCCGTTTCCCATTCGTGAAAATTTGTGCTCTTCGTGGTTAAAGAAATTCCCATCGGTAATGAATCGCTGTTGATTTTTTAATGCCCGTGGCTTTACAGGGGCGGCTTCGCCGCGCGAGTCGGACGGCGGCGGCGCGCCATCCCTACCTTGGGTGCACGAGGGGCGCTATCGCGCCGCTATTTCAAAACCGCTTCGCTCCAATCCTGTAAAGTCGTGCTAATCCTGTAAATTGATTCGCTATGCTCACCCTTCGGGCTACCAAGGCGATTCAGGAAGGCTATGAATTGACTGCGATCTGCACGCAACACTTGATCTTGCATCTTCTAACTCCTCCCGCCTGATACAAAGGCGCGTCTTTTTCAGCGCTCGCCAGGATTGGAAAATTTTCCATTGAAAACATACCAACACGATGCCAATTTAGTCCTTATGGGAAATTGGCGTGAATGTGCGAGCATCGAGCGGAACTCGGAAAAAGTCGGGGGTGCCTATGTTTTTCATGGAACGAGAATTCCCGTGAGGGCTTTGTTCGAAAACCTGGAGGACGGTGCCACGGTCGATGAATTCTTAGAGTGGTTCCCCGGAGTAGGCCGCCACCAGGTCGAAGCCGTGCTGGAATTTGCAGCCGCCAGCCTCGCAGAACCCGTCGCCGCGTGAGAATCCTTTTCGACCAAGGGGTTCCTGTTCCACTTCGCAGGTTTCTGCATCCGATGACCGTGGATACCGCAGCCGAAAACGATTGGTCCCGACTCACAAACGGCACCCTCATCGAATCCGCCGAACGGGATGGATACGACACTTTGATCACGACGGATCAAAATCTTCGATACCAACAAAACCTCAAACACCGAAAAATCGCGATCGTTGTCCTGAAAACGACCTCTTGGCCTCGCATTCGAAATTCTGTTGAAAAAGTGATTGCCGAGTTAAATCAAATCCCTTCGGGAGGCTTAGTGGAAATCGATTTTCCGTAAGGGAAATCTCCACGGAGATATTTGAAAATTTTAGACAGGATATGCAGGATATGCAGGAACGGTTTTTAGAGGTGGGCTTGGGAATTGCACCAAGTATTGGGTGCTTATGAAGGTGTAACCCGCACATTCTCTCTTTGCTCTCGGTTCAGGTGCGAATGCGCCGTTTCGTTTGATCCAAAGGCGGCTACGCCGCGCAAGTCGGACGGCGACGGCGTGCCATCCCTACCTTGGGATCACGAGGGGCGCTGTCGCGCCACGGTGCGGTAGCACCCTTCGTAAAACAATGGTAGGGCCGCCGCGCCGTCGGGGGCCTAAGATTCAGGCGCGAATGCGCCGTTTCTTTTCAGCGGCGCTCTTTCAGGAACGCCGAGGTCCTCCTCGGCCCTAAGACAGGCCGAGCGAAGCCAACGGGGACGTTGGCGTTCCCGAATAGCGAATATTCCAAACAGGCGAAATGAATTAACGGATTTCCACGACATTCAAGCCACAAAAGCGAGCAGCCTTGGCTTGCCTGGCGTCACCGGTGACAAATTCGGAAGCGGCACATTGTCTTGCAGTTGCAATATGCAGCAAATCGAGGGTTCGGCATCCGGTGGAGACGGTGGCGCCAGGGATCATACGAATCGTATCAAAGAACAGGCGACCCCAATCCACCTCGATCTTTTGGAATCGTCCCTCGGAAAGAAAATCGGACTCCATTTCAAGACAGGAATCGAGCTGAAATGGCGTGATTTCGCCTCGATGCAGCTTGGCATGAAGTGCGTTGTGAAACTCCATCTGCACCAGATGTGGATACGGAATTGGTAGTTGGCGGGCACTCAAAAACTCGTGGACTTTTACGCTCAATGGCTCTTTGACCACCAACTTCAAGACAAGGCCAGTATCAAAATAACACGGGATCACGAGTCGCTCCGGAGATCGCTCAAAATCTCATCTATTGGGGTGCCAGGTGCGAATTCTTGACCCCACACGCCCTTCCACCGGAGTGCGAGATCGGACCAGTCGATAGTTTGCTTTGAGAATTCACCAGCGGAGACGTCCACGCGACGCGATTTCAGAAATGACAAAAAATCAAGCACTTCCCGGCGGATGTCCTCCGGAGCACTTTCAATTTCCTTCAGCAGCGTAGCGGAACTCATACGAGATACGCAAACCTCATTGCTTGAAATGGTCAAGGAGTTTTATGAGCGTAGGCCGTATCGGCTTTCGGGGGAGAAAAATTTTTCAAACAACCTGATCCGATGGGAAACCGAATGAGCTTGTCCTGCCTGAATGTTCAAACACTAAACATTTGAACAACAACCGAGCGCCGTGGCAGGCGGGAGGTAGGGCAACCGAAGGTTGGCCCAAAAGGTGAGAGAGTGGAAGCGAGCGAGTCAAATTTTCCGAATGAACACGAATAATACCGATCATGAAAATCTCCGGCGGAGCCGTTCCCCATTTGTGAAAATTTGTGCTCTTCGTGGTTAAAGAAATTCCCATCGGTAATGAATCGCCGTTGATATTTTAATGCCCGTGGCTTTCTGGGGCAAATGGAGATCACCCGGTTTCCATGCGATACGGAGGCCAATAGGCAAAGATCAGGATGTCTGACCTTGGGGATCACGTGGAGCGCTGCTGCGCCGTGGTGTGCCAGACCCTTGAACAACACTCATGCTTCGGCCGCCGAGAAAGGTGGCAAAGGTTTTCAAGTGGTTGATCTCGCCGACGAAGCCAACGGCGTAAAAAACGAGGCGCTCCATGAAATTTTCGAGGTCAGCGTCGTAGGAAACGCGGCTTTTCTTGGAAAAAACAAGGGCAACTTCGTAAATAACGAGGTTTGCCTTACAAATTGCGAGGGCGATGCCGAAAATAACGAGGTTCGCTGTGGAAATTTCGAGGGCAGCGCTAAAAAAAACGAGGCTCGCTGCGAAAATTGCAAGGATGGAGCTGTAAAAAACGAGGTTCGCCTTGAAAATTTCGAGGGCGACTTCGTAATAAACGAGGATCGCTTTGAACTCGAACAGGGATTTTTTAGACAGGATTACAGGATTATCAGGATTGATAGTTGTGTTTCTTCCTCTGTGTCCTCGGTGTCCTTTGACTCGCTCGCTCCCGCTCTTCTCGCCCTTCGGGCCAACCTTCGGTTGCTCTTTCTCAAAGGCCCCGCCTTTTCGATTGTGGTCAATTCCGCTGGATTCGTGTCATATCTGCCCAAGATCCCGCAGAGTTTCGAGGATGCCTTCGATCTGGCTGGTGCGCTGGGGGCTTTTGCGGCCGAATTGGGCGGAGAGGGTTTCGGCGGTTGCGGTGGGGTCGGCGGTGAGAAGTTGCCGGACCAGCGTGACTTGCTCGGGGAGTCGGGTGGGCCAAGCTGGAGTTTTCAGGTTGGAGTTTTCCGTTTTTAGCAAACTACGGGCGGAGGCGGTTGGAGAGGAATTGACCACAGAGGACACAGAGGACACGGAGGGAGAATCAAAATTTGCATCAGGCTTTTTATGAGGGTTATAAACCTTGTTATCTAGGAACGGGGCAGCGTTTTTTATGCCGGGTAGGGCGGGCGGCTCCTGTAGCGGCGGTCTATGACCGGCGGGGGTCTGTTGCGCATGGCTATGACCGCCGGGTTCGGCGTGGTTTTCGAAAGTGTCCGGCGGTCGCAAGGCGGCGGTTGGGGCCTGGTAGTCGGAGCGGAGCCAGCGGATGTGGCCGCGCTGCTCCTCGGCGGCGCGCTCGTGGTTGAGGGCGACGAGGCGCGTGAGGAGTTCGGGTTCGCGCTCGGGCGTGAGCGGATGCAGGTCAGCCCAGCCGTAGGCTTCGAGCACGGCGGCGTCCAACTCGTCGTGGATTTGCCGCAGCAGCGTGACGAGGCCTTGGTCGTGGAGGGTTTTCTCCTTGGCGTTCAGCGCGTCGCCGGAGCGGAGCTTTTCGAGGACATTGTAAAGGCCGGTGAGCGTGAGGTCGGGATGCTGCTCTTGCTGGCGTTTGCGGTGGGAATCCAAACGCTCCCCGAGGTCGCGGATGCGTTGCTTCAACGAGCCTTCGGGAAGGTCGGGGAATGGGAAAGGGTCGAAGCAGCGGGATTTGTTATAGCGTGGGTCATTGCCATATCCAAGGCGACCGCCTGCTGCCAGCGCCCAAAAAACATGGAGTCGCGATGAAAGAACACCGAGGTGAAAGGCATCATCGCTGGCGATGGCGATGAGCATGTTGTCTGGCAAGATGTTCTGCTCCAAAAAAGTGAAGAAGCGGTGTTTGCTGGTTTCGACGGTGGCGATGTAGCGGGGAAGGCCTTTGAGTGCTGGACGAAAATCACGGCGAGGTTCACCAAATATCCACCAGTTGAGCCGATAAGTGTCTCGATTATTTTGATCCCGCTCCGGTTTTACATGAGTTAAAATATGTTGATAAAGAGAAGGAAACTTAGATCGCGCCTCATCTTCCGTTAGTCCGAACAAGTCAATGACTCGGACATCTCGGGGGCGGTTGGTCAGATCTTTGCCGTTGCGATAGCCTTTGAGGTGATTGCCGAGATTCTCAATCCTCCCATAGCCAAGTTGTTTGGCTTCCTCATTTGAAACGATGAAGCCGGAGCCGTGGAGTTTGACGCCGGGGCAACTCATTTTGGAGTTTGCGAGTAGTGCGGAGCACGAAGAAAGATCGGCCCCGATTTGGAGATTGGGGGCTAGGATACCCCCATTCCTTGATAGGGAAATTTCGATTTCCCCGTGCTCCATCGGGCGTTCGTCGGTGACTTTTTCCAGAACACCCTCGGCTTTTCCAGGAGCGGCAACGGTCATGGCAATGCGCACAGCGGCACCATCCGCCGAGTCGATCCACGGGTGGTCGGGGATGGCGTAGGCGAGGTGCAGGGGATTTTTCGCATCGGCGAGGAAGGGTTCGATGACGCGGCGGTTGAAGGTTTGGTGGATGGAGTTGGTGGTGATGAAGCCGAAGCGCTGGCAGCGGCCTTGGGCGGTCTCGGCGGCGGCTTTGCTCCACCAAAACATGACGAGATCGGCGGACTCGGGGACAGCGCCTTTCCAGGCTTTGCGGAGGGCCTCGGTGTAGCCATCGCCAAGGGCTTCGCGCATACGGGACGCTCCGAGGAACGGCGGGTTTCCCACGATGAAATCAGCCTCCGGCCACTCGGCGCGGCGGGGGTTCACGTAATCAAAGAGGGGGACGCGGGCGGATTCGTCGGGGACTTCCTTGCCGGTGACTGGGTGGGGTTTGGTGGAGTGGCCGTCCCAGATGGTGAGGGCTTCGCCGGTGTGGGGATCGAGGCGGGGGATTTTCTCATCGTAGGCGAGGACGGCGTCTTGCTGGCGGATGGAGGGGGTTTTTGGCAGGAGCGGGCGGTCGCCGGTGTCGGCTTTGCCAGTGGTCTTGCGTTGCCATTGGAAGTAGCCAATCCAGAGGACGAGTTGGGCGATGGCGACAGCGTTGGGGGAGATTTCGAGGCCGAGGAATTGCTCGGGGCGCACGCGGTATTCCTTCATCTCAAAGGTGGCGTCGCCGCCGAGGGCGGTGGAGAGTTCGAGGACTTCGGCTTCGAGGCGCTTGAGGTGCTCGAGGGTCACATAGAGGAAATTCGCGGTGCCGCAGGCGGGGTCGAGAATGCGGAGGGCGCAGAGGCGGTGGTGGAAGGCGGTGACGAGCCGGAGGGCTTCGGCGTCGTGTTTTTTCGCCTCGGCACGGAGTTTTTGCCCGGCGGCGCCTGAGGACTTGGCAGCGTCGGAGTCACCGGCGGCGAGGAGTTTTTTTGCCTCATCTTCGCGGGTCTCGGCGGCATCGAGGGCGGCTTCGGCTTCGCGGTGGAGTTTTGCGGCGGCGAGGCGGGTGGACTCCCATTCCTCGCGGAGCGAGTCGATGATGGTCGGGCGGATGAGGCGCTCGACATAGGAGCGGGGCGTGTATTCCGCGCCAAGCTTGTGGCGCTCGCGGGGATCGAGGGCGCGGGTAAGCAGGGTGCCGAAGATGGAGGGCTCGACGCTGGACCAATCGGTGGCAGCGGCATCGGCGAGCATGGCGATCTGCGCGGCGGAGAGCGGGAGGGCGCTGGTGTCCTCAAAGAGGCCGCCGCTGAAGTGGGCGATCTTCTGGAAGAGGAGGGCTGAATACTCGGTGCCTGTGGCCATTTCTCGCCAGAGCGAGGAAACAAGAATGGGAAAGCCTTGCGGGGAGGTTTTCACGCGGTCGAGGAGTTGCTGAAAGGCACCTTCGGGAAGGAGGCCGATATCCTCGGCGAACATGGTGAAGAGGCAGCGCTGGAGGAATCCGGCGATGGCCTGTGGCTCGTGGCCGTCGGCTTCAAGGGATTTCGCGAGCTTGGCGAGGCGGGTGGCGATGTCACGCGTGACCTCGGCGGCCCGCTTGGAGGGATCGAGCGTGTGGGGATCGGTGAAGACGAGGCGTAGGCGCTCGAGGACCTCGGGACGGTGGAGATCGGTGAGAAGAATGCGGTGGTTTTTCGGGTCGGGAAACCGTTCGTATCGGCCGCCAGTGCAGGTGAACTCGCTGTAGAGGTCGATGGAGTGGCCGACATCGCAAACGATGAGGAATGGCGGGCGGGTGTGACCAGTCGGGAGATGCGTGATGTAGTCGCGCCCTTGGTGATAGGCGCGCTCGAGGGCCTTGTCGAAAGCGGCGCTGCCACGGCGACCGTGGCCGGATTTCGTCGCCGAGGGCAGATCGATTTCGCCGACGCCTTGTTTGGTCTCCAAAACGAAGTGCGAGGACTTGTAGAAATCGATGTAGTTTGTGACCGAGGTGCCGTCGGGTGCGATGCGTGTGATCGCGCGGTCGAAGACATAGAGGTTTTTCTCGGGATCAGGCGAGGTGGGGTCCGGGCGCGGAACGCCGATGAGATCGCAGAGTTCGGCAAGGAACATCTGGTAATTCGCTCGCTCGGCCGCGCCGGATGCCGCCCAGCGGGAAATGAAGGAATCAATCGCAGTCACAGCCCGCAAAATACAGAAAACCCAGCTGCGCACGATGCAAAAACAAAGACCTTTGGCATGAATAGATGCCGCGAGGGAGCGCTAAGATTTTGAAACTGCTGAAGTGTTCGCAGAACCCGAAAACGAATTTCTTAGACAGGATTACAGGATTACCAGGATTGATAGTTGTGTTTCTTCCTCTGTGTCCTCTGTGTCCTTTGACTCGCTCGCTCCCGCTCTTCTCGCCCTTCGGGCCAACCTTCGGTTGCTCTTTCTCAAAGGCCCCGCCTTTTCGATTGTGGTCAATATCGCTTCATTCGCCTCGGTGTTCCTCATGGAAAACTCAGGCAAGCGCTGTAGCTTGGAGCCATGACATTGGCAAACCAGCTAACTATTGCCCGGATTCTTCTGATTCCGGTTTTTGTTTTTTTTAGTATTTCCTATGGGCAGAGTTTGGACGCGGGTGCGCCGCTCGAGTGGCAGCGCGTGGCCGCGATTCTGGTTTTCATCTTGGCGGCGGCGACGGATGGGTTGGATGGCTACATTGCCCGGCATTGGAATCAGCGCAGTCGCCTCGGGTCGGTGCTGGATCCCATCGCGGACAAGGGACTTTTGCTCACGGCCATTGTCACGCTGAGCTTCAGCAACTGGAATCAAGCCTTCCCGCTTTGGTTCCCTGTGCTGGTGATTGCGAGGGATGTGGTGATATTGGCCGGTTGCGGTGTTCTTTATTTCTTGAATGAGGGGCTCGATGTGAAACCGAGTTGGACAGGGAAAGCCGCAACCGCCGCGCAAATGGTGGCGATCGCTTGGATGATGCTTCAGTTGCCGCATTATCTGGCTTCTGTGTATTTGGCTGGTATTCTCACTCTCATCAGCGGGGTGGATTATCTGATCCAAGGCAGCTTCCAGGCTCGCCACCACGCCAAACCACATTCCTAATCAATGCGAAACGTCGCCATCATAGGCCGCCCGAACGTCGGAAAATCGGCCCTCTTCAACCGTCTTGCGGGACGCCAAATTTCTATTGTCCATGACCAACCTGGCGTGACACGCGATCGCATCGGCTCGATCTGCAATCTCGGCCAAGCACCGTTTGAGATCACGGACACCGGTGGTATCGGCTCGGAGCCCGACCCCGACTTCGCAGAAAGCACGCGCGAGGGGGCCTTCATCGCCATGGGGAGCGCGGATGTGATTCTTTTTGTGACGGACTCGATCGATGGCGTCACGCCTCTGGACGGCGAGCTTTCCTCAATGATTCGCACCGTGGCAAGGCAGGTTGTTTTGGTGGTGAACAAAGTGGATACCGAGGGACACGAGTCGCGCTCCTTTGAGTTTTCGCGTCTGGGATTTAAAAATCTCGTCACGGTGAGTGCCGCCCACGGGCGGGGCATCGGTGAGTTGGTCGATGTGATCGAGTCGCTCCTGCCTGAACCGGAGCCCGAGTTGGAAGCGCATGAACTGCCGCCGCTCAAGCTGGCTCTCATTGGTCGTCCGAATGTCGGGAAGTCCTCGTTGGTGAATCAAATCCTGAACGACAACCGCACAACAGTGAGCGACATCGCCGGCACCACTCGCGACACCATCGATGTCGAAGCCGAGTATGGGGGGCAGCAATATATCCTCTGCGACACGGCCGGCATACGGCATCGTTCCAGACACAACAGCTCGGTGGAGGTCTTCAGCGTGATGCGCTCGGAAAAAACCATCCGGCGTGTGGATGTCAACATCCTCGTCATCGACGCCACAAGCGGAGTCACCACCCAGGATAAAAAAATCGCTGGGCTCATCCAGAAGGCGAAAAAACCAGCCATCATTGTTCTGAACAAGTGGGATCTGATTGAGAAGCAGACGAACAACGACCCGGATTTGCTGCGTGAGCATGTGGAGCGCGCAACGTCCGAATTGTTCTTCCTCGATTACGCGCCTGTCGTGATCCTCTCAGCGCTCACTGGAGAAAATATTCGACGCCTCTTCACGATGGTTGAAAAGGTGCGCCAGCACGCCACGCGCCGCGCGGGAACAGGGGAACTCAATCGCGTCCTGCGCGCAGCCATGGAACGCCAGGCTCCGCCATCGCGCGGATCCCGCCGCTTCAAACTCCTCTACGCAGCCCAGGCCAAGGAGAGCTCAAACTCACAAATCGCCCCACCGCTTTTCGTTCTCTTCGTCAACGACCCGAGGCTCCTGCCAGAAAGTTATCAAAACTACCTCTGTGCCCGCATTCGAGACGAATGGGAATACCCCGGCCTCCCGATTCTCATGCGCCTGCGTGGCCGCGAAGGCGTGACGCAGGACATCAACGAATAGATGTCTCGTGACGGAGTGCAGTCGTCAAATTTCCTTCTTCCGATCCCTAACGAAGTCTTGAGCGCAGTTCCGAGAGGTATCAAGCTTTAGCCCTTATGTCCGCGATCCCATCTGAATTTTCAAATGTCACTGCCATCACCAAGGCCAATATCTATTTCGACGGAAAAGTCGTCAGCCACAGCATTGTGTTTTCGGACGGCAGCAAGAAGACGCTCGGTCTGATTTATCCGGGCAAATACCACTTCGGCACAGACAAAGCGGAGCGCATGGAGATTGTCTCAGGCAACTGCGAGGTCCAGATCGACGGTTCCGAAGCCCGTGCGACCTACACGGGCGGGCAGTTCTTTGATGTTCCAGCCAAGTCGGGCTTCGACATTTCAGTGGCGGATGGCATCTGCGAGTATGTCTGCAGTTTTATCGACTAATCTCAGAAATCCTGATCCGCTGGGAAAGCGAGTGAGCCTATCCTGCTCGGCCGTCCAGGAGCGGAACATTTAAACCACGAATGTCACGAATGAACACGAATCATACCGACGATGCGATTCTCCGCCGAAAGTGCTCCCCATTCGTGAAATTCGTCTCATTTGTGGTTGATCTTTAAATGGCTTTGGCTTTCTGGGCAAAAAGGTCGATCGTTCGGTTTCCCCGCGGTGTGGAAGCTAATGGGAAGAAGTCAGAGTGTCTGAATCTCCGAAGCAGATGGGAGGAGTCGTCTATGCAGCCGTGGTGACCTTTGTAGGCGCGGCTGGTCGGGCTTCCAGAGCGGCGAGGATTTTTTGAACGGTCGCCTCAATGGTCAATCCGTGCTTGGCTCGCAGGATGGGCACAGTGCCATGCTCGATGAACTGGTCTGGCCAGCCGATGCGAACGACTGGTGTCGTGATGTGTCGGTCTGAGAGGTGTTCGATCACAGAGGCCCCGAAGCCGTTCGTGAGGACATGGTCTTCCATGGTGCAGATCACATCGCAGCCACCTGCAAAAAATTCGAGGGTCACGGTGTCGAGCGGCTTGATCCATCGGGCATTGATAACAGCTGTGGAAATGCCGAGTTTTTCAAGTTCCTCAGCGGCTGGAATGGCGATCTCGCACATGTTGCCGAGGGCGAAGATCGCAGCCTTGGTGCCGTGTCGAATGACTTCGGATTTTCCAATTTCAAGGAGCTTGGGCTTCTTGGCGGGAACGACGCCGGTGCCAATCCCGCGCGGGTAGCGGATGGCGCACGGGCCGTCGTAGTTGACCATGGTCCAAAGCATATCGGCAAAATCCGCCTCGTCCTTGGGCTGCATATGAATGATCCCCGGCACAGGGCGCAAATAAGCGATGTCAAAAAGTCCGTGGTGCGTGGGGCCGTCATCACCCGAAAGCCCGGCACGGTCCATGCAGAGGGCGACATTCAGGTTTTGCAGGGCGATGTCGTGAATGATCATGTCATACGCGCGCTGCATGAAGGTGCTGTAGATGGCGACGAAGGGCTTTAGGCCGCGTGTGGCCATGCCGCAGGCAAAGAGTGCCGCGTGCTCCTCGGCGATGCCGACATCGTGGCAGCGTGCGGGATGGCGTTTGGCGAAGTTGATCAGGCCGGTGCCAGTCGGCATGGCGGCTGTGATGGCGACAATTTTATTATTGTCGTCCGCGAAATCCGCGAGCTTTGTGCCAAGCAGCTCCGAGTAGGTCGGGGTAGGGGAGGCGATGGTCTCGCCGGTGTCGAGGTGGAATTTTCCAAGACCGTGAAACTTGTCGGGCTTCTCCAAGGCGGGGGCGTAGCCTTTGCCCTTTTGCGTGAGGATGTGGAGAATGACGGGCTCGTTCTGAGTTTTTAAAAATTCGAATGTCTGCGTGAGGAGTGGGATGTCGTGGCCGTCGATCGGCCCGTAGTATCGAATGCCGAGATCATCGAAAATCACGCTTGGCGCGATGAGGCTTTTCAGTCCGGCCTCTGCCTTGTGAACGAGTTTGCGTGCGGTTTTTCCGCCGATCCACTCCACGAAGCGTGCTGCGTTTTCATGGAGATTCGCGTAGGCTGGATTGGTGACGAGGCGGTTCAGGTAATCCGCAACCGCGCCCACGTTTTTGGCAATCGACCATTCGTTGTCGTTGAGAACAATAATGAGCCGCTTGGTTGTGGCGGCGACATTGTTCAGGGCTTCAAAACTGACGCCGCAGGTGAATGCGGCATCGCCCGCAACGCAGACGACATGCTCGTCGGAGCCGATTTGGTCGCGGGCTGCGGCCATGCCAAGCGCGGCGGAGAGCGCCGTTCCCGCGTGGCCTGCCCCGTAGCAGTCGTGCTCGCTCTCGCTGCGGAGAAGAAAGCCGTTCAGCCCCTCGTATTGACGGATCGTCGGGAAGCGGTCGAGGCGCCCGGTCAGGAGCTTGTGGATATAGCCTTGGTGGCTGACATCGAAAACGAACTTGTCCTTGGGCGTGTTGAAGACGCGGTGCAGGGCAATCGTGAGTTCGACCACCCCGAGGTTGGGGCCCAAATGGCCACCTGTCTTCGATAGCACGCTGATCAGCTCTTCGCGGATATCCTGCGCGAGGCGTGGCAAATCTTCTGCCGGGAGGGCCTGCACATCTTGTGGTGAATGAATTTTTGCCAGCAACGGGCCGGGAATGTGATCTGGCATGCCTTAGTTTTCTTCCGGCTCAAATTCACTCAGCGCGACGCCTCCGCGGGCATTGCGTGTGATAACCTGAATTCTCTTCTCGGCCGCATCCAGCTTCTCTTGGCAGTCCTTCACGAGGCCGATGCCCTCCTCGTAGGAATCGATGAGTTTCTCAAGCGGCAGATCCCCTTCCTCCATCGCGGTGACGAGTTCGGAAATCCGCTGCATTGCGGATTCAAGGGACGGAGTTTCTTTTTGGTTTTTTTGAGACATCGGACTTGGAAGCCTTATCCTGCCTATTACAACGAAATCAGTCGCTTCGCGCAATGCGTATATTGCGGTCTGCGCTTGATGGGTTCTGCTTCGTAGGGGTTAGTCCCCATACCCCAGAGAGAAGTCGGCTTCTAAGGTGCGCCTCGTGAAAACACCGAACCTTTCTAAAAAGTCACTGCACCCTGCAATCCTCCCGGCACTACTTGCTGCCGGACTGGGATTCTCCGCCCTTCAGGCTTATCCAGCCGAGCGTGCTGCCGCCACCCGCTCCTTTGATGTCCCTCTTTTTTCAGGCGCTCAAAGCCGCCTCGAGGGCGTGCTATCCAGAAAAGAATACGCCTTCAGGCTCCCCGAGCATGTCCTCCTAGAGCCCGGCAGTGAACTCATGCTTGCCTGGCATGCCTCGCCGCTTTTGTTGCCCGATGTCTCGACCATGAGCGTTCAGTTGAATGACCGCGACGTCACGAGCGTCCGCCTCGGAACGAAAAAAGACACTCCCGACGCACAGGATCGCGGAAAAATTTCGATCCCGCTATCCGCCGACATGCTGCAACCAGGTTGGAACCGCGTCACCGTGAGCTGCCTCCTTCAGACGACGCAGTCTCCCTGCCGGGATGTGGACAACCCGGCGTCATGGGTTGAGTTGAGCTCTGGCAGCGGCATACGAGTCGCCGCCGCTGCAGCACCTCTCTTTCCCGAGTTGCAGCGATTTCCGGAATCCCTCGTCGAACCCGCCTTGATGAATCTTGCGGAGTTCCGCCGCACGGCATCGAAAGAACGTCCTGAGCCGGTTGTCTCACTGCTCGTGCCGTCTGATGCCGGTGAGGCGGAACTCCGTTCCCTGCTCATCGCCTCCGCTCGCATGGGGCAGACAGTTTACACCGAACCCAATGCCGTTCAGGTGAAGGATGTTGAGGCATTCGCGGACGAATCCACTGCCAGAAACGGTATGCTGATCGGCCTTCGCTCCAACCTTTCGAAGACGCAGCTCCCAGCGGACATTCAAAAATCCCTCACCGCACTCGGTGCGGGCGAGGGCTTACTCGCAGAGATCATCACAGGAGCGCCAGATTCACTGCGTCGTTGGATTATAGTCAGTGGAGCAGATTCCGAGGGGCTTGAAAAAGCCGCGCAAACCCTCGGCAGTGAGATAGCGCTCCGCAATGTGCCAGCGAATCCTTGGGTCATCACTTCGGCACCTGTCATTTCACCCATTGCAGAGAAGTTGGCCCAACCCCCCGTCGGGCCGGTGGCTTTTGACACGCTGCGCGACGGTGCTGTGACTCTGCGTGGACTTTTCCGCAACCAAACTTCGAGGGATATTCAATTCCCTCCAGGGTATCAAACGACGCCCGGTGGTTTTGTGGATATCGACCTCGCCCACTCCGGAGCGCTCGAAAAAACCTCAGCTTTCGATGTGCGTTTGAATGATGTCGTGATCGGAAGCGTCGCGCTCACTCCTCAAAATGCCGCAGGCACTCGCCAGCGTCTTCTGATACCGGCCGGCATCACTGGCCACGATCCTTCGAGGCTCTCTGTATCGAGCTATCTGGATATCGGCACTGTTGATTGCGCACACCGCAATGAGGAGCGTGCCTGGTTGGATTTGGGTGGAAATTCCACGGTGAATTTTCACACTGGGCCTGTCTTGATCAATGATCTCAGCCGTCTCGGCCTTATCTGCCTTCGGGATGCTTTTTTAAGGCGCGCTGCGATTGTCATTCCTGCCGAGAGCAGTCCAGAGCGCAACGAACTCCTCAAAACCATAGGCATTCACCTTGGTCGCCAGCTTGCCGATATGCCAGCCCTTTGGCCTCAGGTCGCAACGTATGGCCCTGGACTTCCTCCTGACCCTGCACGCCTGAATGGCCGCTCGGGCCTGATTCTGGGTTCCGCTTTCCAGTGGCCGCTGGCCTTCGGGAAAAATCTCCGTCTTGCCATTGAAGGCACTGAATCCCCATCCAGTTCGATCATGCTACGCGGCGAGTCGGTTCCTGTTGCCGACTTCGATTCATCCCTCAGTTTCGTGCAACTCCTGCCATCCCCTTGGTCCAAGGGGGAACTCTTCGCTACAATCGGCGGATTGTCCGGCTATGGTGGAAAAACGACGCTGGATCTGCTTACGGAGCCCAGCGTTTCCGAGCGCCTCAGCGGCACGGTGGCGGCGGCCGATGCCAGTGGGCGCGTCATCACCTACGACGTGCGCTTCATTCAGGAGGTTTCTCTTTCGAATCAAATCCGGCTTGGATTTACCTCCGGCACGACACCGGCGGATATCGAGGACCAGCACATGGACAAGACCGAAGCCGGTTTCCTGACCCAGAGTATAAACTACTGGATTGCCGGAGCATCGTTCGCCGTCATGGCGGGGATTTATATCGTCCAGCGCATACTGATCCGCCGCCGCAAAAACCAAGGAAACGGAGACGAACTGTGAAAAGCATCCTCTCTCTGGCGCCGATAGCGCTTGTTTACGCGGTTGTCTCAGCCCAAGCGGCTTCGAACACGCTTCTGGTCTATGACACGCTTTCCAAGCCGTTCTCACTCGTGAATGAAATCGCCCCGATTCAAATGAGCCTCACTCATTTTGACACACATGTGGAAACCCTCGCCGACTCGAAAGTGACCGCAGCGGATTTGGAAAAAGCCAACTTCATCGTGCTGGCTGGAATCTCGGGATTTCCCAAGCTCAAGCCTGACTTGCTGAAAATACTTGAGAAGTCGCAAACACCCGTCATGGCAGTCGGGGCAGCGGCATCATTTGCCTCGGGAAAGCCATTGGCATCCGGCAAGGCCTCCACGCCGCTCGAGAAAACCAAGGTGACCTATCGTGGTCGCGAGTGGACGCTCCGGCTCGATCCCTTCTACGGCGAATCATACCCCGGCGCCCGCTCGCTAGTTGGAACATCCTCAAAAAGCTCTCAACCACTTGCTTGGCGGGTTGGTAACCGCCTTGGCTTCGCCGCCCTGCCGTCCGAGCCACCTCTTTCCATGGTGTTCTCGGACGTCCTGATCGACTTTTACGGGGGAAGCCAGGAAGCCCCGCCGGCAATGGTTTTTGTGATTCAGGATTACAATCCGTCCTGCAATCCTGCGGCCCTGCGGCGGGCAGTCGATTACTTCGAACATCAGAAAACGCCATTCGTGGTGACCACTCAGATGAAAGAGGTCCCGCCGGGGGTGGAAATCACACCCCGCGAGGAATTTCTCGATGCTCTCCGCTATGCGCAAGCTCACGGCGGGCGCATCTTTTTGCATGGGGATAATGGTCCTGAGCGGAGCGAGGTGTTCCGAAAAGAAGGCATTCGAATCGAGGGAACCGAGGACGCCCCGTCAACCTCGGCAGGAATTGAGGTCGGGAGCGCATTTGTGCAGCGGATTCCAGGGGAAGCGCCCGTGCCTTTTGCCAGCGCCGTGCCACTACGGCTTGAGGGAGGAGGTTTGCTCATTCCGGCGAATGTGCATGCCGGGATGGATGGTTCCGCAAATGTGGAACTCAAGGCATCCATCCGAGACATCTCCAGCTTTCGAGGCGGTCTTGCTGTCGTGGTAATCCCCGCCTGGATGCGCTTCCAAGACATGCTCACCTCTCTCGAAGCCGCACGATCCAGCAGTCTCCCAGTCATTGATCCCGTAACCCGTTTTTCCGCTCCAAGAAGTTAAGCACTCCATGAAACCAATTTATTACTTGTCTTTAGCTCTACTCGCCTCGGCGTCCATTTTAGAGGCTCAGTCGATTGATCCTGTCACCGAGGCAGCTACGCTCTCGAATCAAGGACGTCATGCCGAAGCCTCCGCCGTTCTTCAAAAAGCCACGGACCTGAATCCTGGCGACGAGGGGCTTCGATTCCGGTTGGCGACAGCGCTTGTATTTGACAGGCGAAATACCGAAGCGCGTGCGATTTTTGGCGAATTGGCAAAATCTTGGAACGTCGATATCGCATCGATGGCGGCCTCGAGCTTAACCGCGCTCGATCGCGCCGAGGCCATCGAGAAAGCCGCCCGCGCACAACCGCCTTCTGCCGAAACGCTCCGCCGCGAAGCGGAATACCGCGCACGGCAAGCCCGCCTCGATCGCCAGCAGTCAGCGTATGAGCTAATCAATGCAAGACGCGACGAGGAAGCCGTGCGGGCGATTGATGACCTAGAGCGGCGCGGCGAGGTGACGCCAGAGTTGATCATCGAAAAATCCGCCGCTCTGCAGCGCACGGGCGACACCCTCGCAGCCATCGTGGTGCTCCGCGATGTGGCAGGAGGTGATAATCCCGACCCGCGCGCCCGCCTTCAATTGGCCGCCTTGTTAGCGGAGCAGGGACGCCGCGCCGAAGCCTTTGAAATCTGGCGCGAACTCCGCGATCAAGGCGGCGACGCGACGCTGAGCCGTGTGGCTGCAGCCGAGATCGAAGCGCTTGCCCCATCCTACAACCTAGAGCGTTGGGCTTGGGGAGAGCTGGACCTCTACGGCACTTATCTCTCTCGCTACAATATCGGCGTTTCCTCCGGGCGTATCCGCGAGGGAACATTCATTCCCGGTGCTCGCTGGATCGAGCCATTTGTTCAGGCCGACTTCAGCCTCGACTCCTCAAACACGGGCAATGGGCAGGGGGCGGGGCAGGGGATTTCGACCATTTACAACGAGAATCTGGCTGGTTTTCATGCTGGCGCGCGCATTCGCCCATTTGCCAACCAATCGCTTGTTCTTTATGTCCTCGGCGGTGTTCAAAAGGATCTGCGCGGCACAGAGCAACACAACGGTGAATGGTTCACCGAGATCATTGCCGGCCTCAATGGCTACTGGGCTTGGGGGCCTGGAAAGGAATGGACAGCTATCGATCTTGAAGGAGTTTCCCCCGGTGGACTTCCCACACTTCCCACACTTCCCTCCAACAGCCAAGCATCCCGCTGGGCTCTCAACAACTGGTCCCCGCCTCGCCTGAGGTTCGACTGGTTCGTTGAGGCCGGCGGCGACGCGGCCTATTACAGCCGCCTGCCGGACTGTCTGGCCTACGGGCAGTCGCGCCAAGGCGCCCGCATCATGCAATTTGGAAAGGCTGCCGCAGTGGACATCTACGGACTCGAAAACCTCACGATGGATACGAAGGGCAACTACTACGACAACTACTTCGAGGCAGGCCCGGGAATGCGCTTTGTCACAGCTCCTGTGGGTGCCGCCGTTCTGACAACGAGCGTTGATTATGTTCTGGGTTCCTACCTCGGACGCAACAGCAACAACACACGCGGCGACACTGCCGCGAACTACTCGGACTTCCGCCTCACCGTCGCTCTATCCGTCCGCTGGTAATTCCTATGGAAACTCTGCACACAATTTTTGTCGTTCTCGCATATATCTCAGCCATCGGATTCCTCGTTTTTGGGATCGATGATGTTTTCTTTGATATGCAATTCCTGCGCTACCTGCGTGGGCACCGCAATGCTCGGCCGGTCTCCCTCGAAAAGCTCAAAAACGAACCTGAAAAACTCATCGCCATTTTCATCCCGGCATGGATGGAGGGAGGCATCATCAACCGCATGGCCGACTATGCCAGGAAGATCCTTATCTACGAACGCTATGACATTTTCATAGGGGTCTATCCGAATGATGACGAAACGAACCGCTGTGTGGATGAGCTGACGCGCATCTCACCCCGCATCCACAAGGCGGTAACTCGCCGCCCAGGTCCGACATCCAAGGCCGATTGCCTCAATGCTATTTTTGAGGTCATGAAGGCGCGGGAGATTCCGGGCCGCAGGGAATATGAGATCATCGCCCTTCACGACGCGGAGGACGTCATGCACCCGCTCACGCTGAAGGTTTACAACCACTATGTGCCTGCGCTCCTCGATATGGGCCAGATTCCTGTTTTTCCGCTGGAACTCAATCCATGGCGCTACTGGGTAGGTAATTCCTACCTCGATGAGTTCGCCGAGTGGCACGTGAAGGATATGTATTCCCGCGAGGCCATGGGCGGTGTGGTGCCATCTGCCGGTGTCGGGACAGCATTCTCCCGCAAGTCACTCGATTATTTAGCTTTAAAAAATTCTTCAGGCCCATTCCGTGAGGGCCAACTCGCAGAGGACTACATGGTAGGCCTGGAACTCTGCCGCGCCGGATTCCGCGCTGGATTCATTGACCACCCCGTCGAGCGTGAAATCGTGACGCGAAATGCCCAAGGCGATGTTGTCTCGACTCGCACAGTAACCGAGAGCGTTGCCGTGCGTGAGAATTTCCCGCTGCGTTTTGTCGATGCCGTGAAGCAGAAGGCGCGCTGGATCGTCGGCACAGCCTTCCAGGGATGGCAGCATGGAGGTTGGTGGGGCTCCGCCGCCGTCCGCTACACACTCTTCCGCGACCGCCGCGCGCCGGTGGTGCATTGCATCAATGCCGCTGGCTACTGCGTGATGGGCTATGTGCTCTTTGAATTTGCCGTGCTCCACACGGACTTCCGCAATTGGATTTTTGTGAAGCCGCTCTTTGAAGCCGACAGCTTGCTCTGGCGCATCGTTCTCGTGTGCACCGCGCTCCTTGTTTACAGGGTTGGCCAGAAGGTGACCTCCGTGTCCAATGTCTATGGGATCCGCCAAGGCCTCTTTGCGATTCCTCGCTATCCGGTGGTGAATTTTATCAACATGGGGGCGACATTCCGCGCCGCCTGGCTCTACACCCGCCACCGCCTCTTCAATGCACCACTCGCATGGACCAAAACGAACCATGTTTTCCCAGGGGTGGCGGAACTTGAGGAATTCTCACGCACGATCGAGGATTTGCTTGTGGACGAGGGTTATATATCCCGTCCCGAGTTACAAGATATCCTCAGCAAACACAGGGGGCTCTCCGCACCACGGGCCCTGCTCGATATGCAACTCATCGACGAGGATCAGTTTCTCGACATCTGGGCCCGCTTCTCGCGGCTCAAGCCTGAGATTATCATTCCGGAAGATATCTCGAGGGATTCCCTTGATGGCTGGCCCGAGGCCCAAGCTGTGCGATACCATGCCATGCCATCCACGACAGGCGAGAATGGTGCTCTGGCATTCGCTTTCACCGAACCGCCCTCCGAGCAGGAAATCCAGGCCGTCGCTGAAATCGCTGGCGCTCCCATCGAAGCCAGGCTGCTCAGGCCTTCGAACCTCTCCGCGCTGCGAAACATGCTCTACCCGGCACGGCTTCTGGATGGTCAACCCCACCATCCGCTGAGAGATGATTTCGAGGCACTCTCCGAGAAGGATCGCCACCGCGTCCGGCAATTTCAGATAACCCGCTCGCGCACATTGGCGGATGCCATGATCAGCCTGCGATTGATCTCGACCGAAAAGGTCCGCCGTCTCGTGGCAGGCGATCTCGGCGTTACCGAGGCCGATTTCTCGCGTCTCACCATCAGCGTCTCTCTGATCAAAGCCCTTGGGGCCGTATTCTGTGAACTGCACGGACTCATTCCTCTGAGCGACGGGAAGATTGGCATCCTCAATCCGATCCATCCCAATGTGGCCTCCCGCATCCACGAGATTCTTGGCTCCGAGGTTTCTTTCTGCGCTGACGCACCTCCGGCCTTTGCAAAGCTTCACCATGACCTTGCGGCCTTGCGCTTCGGCGAGGATGCCCTCATTGAATACTTCGTCGACGCGGACGAACTCACTCGTGAACACGCCATGAGAATCCGCGATATGAGGAGAGTCATTTCCGGTCCGGTGGATCGACTCCTCATCCAACTCGGTCTCGTGAAGCAGCCCAAGGTCCTCAAGGCACTCCGGCAAATATCAGGCCTCGCCATGGCTAATGGGGCCGAAAAACCCGTCGGCCTCGAGGCCGAGGAACTTCTATGCCCGGGGTTCAGTGAACGGGCCGGTGTAGCCGTTCAGCAGATTCGCGATTCGGGAATCATCTTCCGCATTAACGGGCTGCTCTCGGAAGCCGACCTGCATGAAATCACCGAGCGCTGCGCCGGCATGCCATTTGAATTTCAACTCAGCCCTATATGACATCCCTTTCACCAAAAAAAACCATCGCTGTGATCGTCGGCACGCGCCCCGAGGCCATCAAGTTGGCCCCTGTGATTCGTAGCCTGCAGGCATCCAAGACGCTTCAGCCACTCACGATCTCCACATCCCAACACGCTGAAATGACGGCCCAGATTTTCCGCAGCTTTGGCATCACTCCCGACCTCGACCTCCGCGTCATGCGTCCACGCCAAAGCCTCTGGGACCTCACCGCCTTGCTCAGCACCAGTCTCGGGGAGCTGTTTAGTGGAAACCGCATCGACGCCGTTGTTGTGCAAGGTGACACCACGAGCGCCTTTGTGGGTGGACTCTGTGCATTTTACCATAAAATCCCCGTGGCACATGTGGAGGCGGGCCTGCGCTCGCACGACCGCTACTCGCCATTTCCCGAGGAACTCAACCGTGTCATGCTCAGCCGCCTTGCGAACTGGCACTTTGCCCCAACCGATTTCTCTGCTTCGCTTCTGCGTGCAGAAAACATCCCGGAAGACTCGATCTTCGTTTCGGGAAACACCGTGGTGGATGCCCTGCAGTGGATGATCAGCCATTCCACCTCCTCGCACCTCCCAGCTGGAGTGCCAGAGAATCCGCAAAAACTGATCCTTGTGACCTGCCACCGCCGTGAAAATATTGGCGCGCCCATGCGCTCGGTGGCCCTTGCCATCAAGCACCTCTCGGAAATGCACCCCGAGATTCACTTTCTCTTCCCGCTGCATCCGAATCCCTCAGTGCGTGAAAATGTGAGACCCGTTCTCGCCGATCAACCTGGCATCTCGCTCTGCGAACCTCTCAACCACGACGAGTTCCTCTCCGCTCTCCGTCAGTGCCGATTCGTCCTCTCCGATTCCGGCGGGGTGCAGGAAGAGGCCACCGCCCTCGGCAAGCCTGTCCTCGTCCTGCGGCGCGAGACCGAGCGACCGGAGGGCATCACTGCGGGCACACTCCGCCTCATCGGCACGGACGTGCAAGACATCATCCGCGAAACCGAAAACCTCCTCACCAATCCCGCTGCCTACCAGTCCATGACGAATGGTTCCAACGTCTATGGCGATGGCCATGCCGCCGAGCACATCACCCGCATTCTCGAAGAAAAACTCGCCCCGTCCGCGCCCGTTCGCGTCTCTGAAACCAGAATCGCAGCGTTTGATTTAATGCATTAACTCCTCCCCAACCATGAACACCGCCACTCTTCCTCCCATACTCTTGATTGATGACGACCCGCTCGTCCTGGAGACACTCAAAGACCTATGCGAAAGCATGGACTGTCAGCGTCAGGTGCATCACCTCGACACCTCGAGCGCATTCGATGCCGCAGCCGATCCCGAGATTGGGCTCATCGTCTGTGACTACCGCTTCCCCTACGCCAGCGGAGTGACCTTCATCGAACAAGTCCGCCGCCGGGGCATCGAAACCCCCGTCCTATTCATATCCGGCGCGCCAGACAGCGACGCCGTCATGAAAGCCTCCCTCCTGCCCCGCACCGCTTTCCTCTCAAAGCCCTTCACCATTCAAAGATTCCGCGACGCCATCACCTCGCTCCTCGACGCCCCTGTCTCGGGGACAAGCACAATTTAGCTGACTCTCCATGGCATTCGGAGGGTGACATGGATGGAGATGCGATTAGGTTGCCCGACATGATTCCCTTTCGCAATCTTGCCGAGACACGGACGCCGGACGGTGCTCGCTTTTCCCTTCATGAACACGACGGGGAATATTTTCTCAAACTCAATGGCCGACAGCTCATGGGCTCGAACTCCACGGTTTCGGAGCTCCTTCTGGCCGATGTGGCCTGCAAATTCCGGTTCATCCGCAAAAAGTGTGTTTAGCACGGTGAAGGGACAGGAGGCGGAGGGATAAGAAATGAAAGTCCCGGAGACCGTAATGGAGTCGTTGCATGGCACCGATTTTGTTGTTGATGCCTTCGAGT
>Ga0209085_1000698_pt1 | contig 23685 bp, 36 predicted proteins | sample C_131016_EF_Meta_FD_187310 | JGI IMG/M metagenome (GOLD analysis project Ga0209085, IMG submission 187310) | Freshwater microbial communities from Lake Croche, Canada to study carbon cycling - C_131016_EF_MetaG (SPAdes) (version 2) | ecosystem: Environmental > Aquatic > Freshwater > Lake...
CATATCGAGCATCTTCAATTTCTTTAAGCTGAGTCTCAAGAAACTCAATGATGTTGGTCGTTTTCTTGGCTGACATCAACGTAATCGGCCCGATTAGACCGTGCCGGCCCTGATAGGCTTCGGCAAAATCATCTGCCGCTTCAACGATCAATTCGTAAAAATGTCCAAGCGCTTTGTGCTTGCTGTAGCTGCGCGTATTCAAATGAACGCTATGCGCTACATCCCGCGCCAAAAACAAAAGCCCGACAAAATCCGCGCACTTCATTGCTGATACTCCGCTTGTTCCGGCATCATTTCCATAGGCTCACGCCCCGGCATTTCGGCAACCAGATCGCCGCTGGTAATCATGCCGTGCAGCGTACCCATAACAATATCTTGGATCTGTTCTTCGGACATACCCGCCTGCACCGCGCTAATACGCTGCGTTTCGGCCTGGTACGCCTTGATCTGCGCCTCAAAATCCTTGCGCTCCATGTCCTGCGCTTCCATGGATTTGCCGACATTTTGCAGCATCTGATGCAACTGATCCAACTCTGCCGCCATCGCCTGCATCTGCTGCTGCGCGGCTTGCAAAGCCGGATTGTCGTCAGCCTCTTGCATTAGCTTGGGATCAATGGTCTTGGCAAAGCGCTTCGCCATCTCGGCGGCACCAGGCCAATCCATGTTTTTAACGAACAGATCGCCAGCCACGGCCCACAACTGCGGGTTGCCCTGCAACAACTGTGCCATCGCCTCCAACGCTTCTTGGCGCTTGGTCGCGTAACCCGGGCCAGTGGCAACCACTACGTCGTACTTGCCGACACTTGGGTTGTAGATTTTGTCGATCACAATCCCTTCTTGGTTCTGGATCTTACGCACGGCCTCTGGCTGCGTAGGGTCAATCTTGACCATCTTCGTCTCGCCATCCAGTCCGATGATCCGAACAATGCGCTGCGTGTCGTAAATCTTAGGGATCAGGTCAACACATTGCCTACCAATGTGCCGAACAGCCCGCGCCAGGTTGTCTTGGTAATGGTAGGTACCAACGTCGCCCTCGCGCTGGCGAGCCAAAATAGCCCTGCCGGAGCGCTCATTAGACTGCTGACCGAGGCTTGCGTTGTACTGCCCCGTGGCGCTCTTGATGTCCTCGGAAGCCCCCATTTTGGCCTGTATCAGACCGGTCTGAGCCATTGGAGGTAGCGCACGTTGCGGCAGCGGTAAAACCGCGCCTTGCCCGTCCGTTACGTCAGGATTGACCTCCAAATAAGGCCAATTCTGCGTGTTTGCGGTCTTCCACTGGGTTTCGTAACCTTCAAATTGGCCGCCATAACCAATAAACGGAGCCTTCGGAGCCAGCGCCAGCATCTCTGCCTCTTGGCTCGTCCAGTAGTTGTACATCCGTTGTGCATCTTTGGCGTTACGAACCAAGCCGCTGATGTAAATGCGTCCCTCAACCTCGTATTCGTTGCCAATTACCCGCACAACCGGAATACAACTACCCGCCCATTCCTGTTCTTCAAGGATTTCGTAGCCGTTAATCTTGCACCACTTGATCTTCTTGCGATCTGCTTGGCGTGATTTCTTTGGTTTGCCGTAAACCTGGCGCAATTCCTTGTCTTCCGGCGTACCCTCAAAGGCAGTCACGTTGCCGGGATACAAATTCAGCGTCTGCTTGTCGTATTCGATATAAAAATACTCAGCAATACGGATCGTATCGGTATTGAGCCACTGGCTCAGGTTCTGATCCCCGACACCCAACGTCTCAAGCGTGGACAATGGCGACGCATTAGGGAAAAGCCGGTGGTATTCCTCTTGGGACAGATCCTCGGTGATAAAACACCACTTTGCGTCCGATCCGCATGGGTCTTGGATCAGCGGGTCCATGTAGACCGAGAAACTATTGCGTACCCGAGCGATCTTGATGTCCTGATCAAACGTATTGTCGTCGCAATACTCGGTCAGAATCCGAATATAGCCCTCACCGTAGGCCACCTGATTCTCGCAGGCCGTGTCATAGGCCACATCAGCATCCGAGATGTACTCAATATGCCGAATCATGCCGTTGAAAATCTCGGCAACCTCTATATCAGCGTCATCATTGACTGGAATGACCTTGACACTAGGCCGATTCTGGCGCTGATCATTCGTAATCTGGTGAACGTGCTGCGGCAGTTTGTTAATCGTCAAGCAGGGCCGAGCGTTAATTGTCTGCCCCTGCACCGCACCACGAGTTGCCAGCACATCTGCCGGCCATTGCCACTGGTTATCCGGGCTACCCGCATAAAAACGAAGGTCGTCCAGCTCGTCTTCGCGTGACTCCGAATACGCCGAAATCGCCATTGAGAGGCGATCCCGCGCTGTTGACAGCACATCCGAGTCGCTTTTGAGCGGCTTACCACCCAGTGCGACGTTGCCAACAGCGTTAATACCAGTGTAATCAGATGCCATCAACACTTCCAGCGTTTAAGTGACGCCTTAGCCCGCTCGGCATCGCCTTTGGCGTGGGCTACAACCCCTTCCATCCGGGCGCAAAAGCTGGACTTGCGGCCCTTGTCGGCCTCTGTCTTGGGGTTTGGAGCTGGTGCTTTCAAATTGCTGCCAGTCTCACGATTATACTTCTCTCGACCCTTCTCCGTCAGTCCAGCGCCCTTGCTAACTGGCAACTTCTCGCCGCGCCCAACGGATAACGATACGCCTTTCTTCACTTCTTCTTGGCCGTCTTCGCCGACTCTTTAAAGTCCTTGGCCGTTGGCGCACCAGCAGAACCAGGTTTACGCATCTTCTCGCCGCTGCCGGCCTTAATGCGTTCCTGCTTCGCGTGAATATTGGCGTATAAACCCTGTTTCATTTCTTCTTCGCCGCTTCGCGCTTGGTAGCGTAGGCAATCGCAACTGCTTGTTTGACCGGTTTACCGGCCTTGACTTCAGTCTTGATGTTTTCTTTGAAGGCTTTGGGAGAAGCAGATTTCTTGAGCATTTACGCACCCATCCAAGACCCAGACATTGTAGCCCCACTAGACCTTATGGTCCGAGGTGGCTCTTTATATTCCCGATGCGCCACCGGGTAGGCAAACGTCACGGCCAACGCATCAGCCGCATCCGGGCTTGCCAAACCCCTAGCCTTCATCTCTTTCTTTCCTTCCAGAAAGATCGTACCCGCAGAGTTTGGCTTTTTCATAGGGCCAATCAGATCCGCCTTCAATTGCCGATCCTTTGGAATGCTGGCAGATCGTAACCAATCACGCATCGCGCCCCACATCTCCGCCCGCTTATTGCCCCACATTACAGGATTCTTGGCCTTCCAGCCAAAATTAACCCCACGCACCTTATACCGTTGCTCCGTCAATCTGTCAAGCACACCATACCCCAAACCGCCCTCGTCAATTACCGTCAAAGTCGGCTTGTATTCCTCAATCGCGTCAATCACATTGCCCACCGTGGTCATCGTGTCATCACCACGGAAACGCTTAATCGCAATCAAATCCCGGCCTTGGCGCACCACAATCACCGTCGCATCCAAGCCGCCCCTCGCCGGATCCACACCAATCACAATCGGCGCTGTCTCATCCTTGTACTTGGCGCGATCCATCGCCTCATCCACCAGCCGCGGGCCAATAAACTGATCATCGCCACTGGCCGGAAACTCACCATAAACCTCAACCCGCGCCTGCGGCGAATCCTCGCCATACTCCGCGATGATCTGCTCGTAAGTATTCTTGTCCGTCCCTTCCACCTGCCTCGCGTCTATCTGCCGGCCCTTCCAGAAGTCGCGCTTGCCGTGGAATGTCTCAAAGAAATACCCCTGGTTGCGCCGAGGGTTGCTAAACGCAAACCAATACCGATCCAGAATATTTTCGGTAAAAAACCCAGCACCCACCGCCCAGATCGGATCCGGTATCCCGCTGGCCTCGTCAAAGATCAGCATCATTCCGTCATGGTTGTGCACCCCGGCGTACGCATCTGGGTTTTCTTCCGACCAGAGTTTGCCCTCTGCCGCCCAGTAGCGCGTACCTTTCTTCAAATCCCGCTCAACCAGTTCGGTCAACCACTGCGCCGGCACGATCTTGGTCGCGCTGATCTCCCACCAGTAGCTGTTGATGATCATCGCCTGCCACTTGGTGAGCTCGCCCCAGGTCACCGAGCGTAGTTGGCTCTCGCTGTTGGCGCTTACGATCACCGTCGAGCCGATCCTCGTGGTCAGCATCCACAAAATCAACCAGCTTACCAACGCAGACTTGCCGATCCCTCGACCGCTTGAGACCGCCTCGCGCAGCGTCTCCATGTCAACTTTGCCTTTGTTCGTTCTAATGTGCGCGGCGATGTCTCGCAGGATCTCACGCTGCCACTTCCTCGGCCCGTTGAACTTGGCGAGCGGCGTGTTTTCTTGGCCCCACGGGAAGGCAAACAGCACGAAGGCTTCCGGGTTGTCGGCGATCGTTGGCGACCAAAGTTTGGTCATCAGGATTTGTTCGTCTTCGGCGCTGTATCGAGTTTTTTGCATTTTTCAAAAAATAAAAAAAATTTATGCGGCCCCACCGTTACCGTGACCGGTCGCCCCCGGCCCCCCCGCCCCCTCGGCGCGCGGCTGGAGCGGCTGGCTGGCCCTCGGCGTGGGCGTCGGCTTGGCCCTAAGTCGTTGATTTCATTGCGTTTTCGCCGCGGCCATCGATTTTGCTCTCGACGTACTCAACCGTAACCGGCGTAACATCGACCGTAACAGCGTCTGTTACGCCTAGTAACGGCGTGTCCTGCTCGACGATCTCGGCCTCGATGATGCGAGCCTGCGCCTGCGCGAGCGCGTCGGTGATGGAGATATTGGCGCTCAGCTCGATCTGGCGCGGTGCTTCGGTCCAGCGCATTTGCGTTTTCGTCCACCAGATGAGCGAGGCGACGTCGCCGGACATGGCCTTTTGGTAGAGCGTCTTGCCGATGCCGGCGTGAGCTTTGGCGCGGCCTTGCTCAAGATTTTCCTTAAACCGCTCGCGCAAAGTCGACACGCCAATGCCGCCGCGAATCAGCGCAGCGATGTGCGCTTCAGCAACGCCGTAACCAGCCATTGCCTCGACTTGCTTGCGTTCTTCGTCCGTTGGCTCGAAGCGGGGGCGGCCCGAATTCGGCCTCGCACCACCATGTCGATTTTGTTGTTTCTGACTTTCAACTTCCATTTACCGATAACTCATTGAATGTTTTGGAGTTTTCCTGGCACACTGCTTGCTTTCCTGTGTAATCCTGCCATCTCTTTACTATCACGTCGCAATACTTCGGGTCAAGCTCCATCATCCTGCATTGACGCCCTGTCTTTTCGCAGGCGATCAGCGTAGAGCCTGAGCCGCCGAATAGGTCAACAACAATTGAACCAACGTCAAACTTTTTAAACGTCCATTCGGCAAGTGCAATCGGCTTTTGTGTTGGGTGTACTCTTTTTTCTTTGTCTTTCATGTTTTCTTGCAACATTCCAGACCACCGCCATTTAACCAATCGCGCTGCTTTTTTGTAAGTCGTCCAAGCAAGTTCGACGTCTGCAAAATCTGCATCGCCGTTGTCCTTGTCCCAAACAATCCAACAAGAGGAGGGAGGCAATCGATCAGCGTAGTAATTAGCCCCCCAAAAAACGCAAAATTCCGAAAGAGTCAATGCAACATTGATTGCTTCATAGGGGATACTTTTGTCCCACTCATTGACGCCGTAATCAATCTTTTTTGCTACTCCACCACCCTTGCCTTGTGATTGACTTCCGATGTTGATTCCGTAGGGCGGGTCCGTAAACACCATGTCGGCCTTGCCGCCATCCATCAGCGTATCAACCGCGTCAATCGACCCAGAATCGCCGCACATCAGCCGGTGCCGCCCTAGTATCCAAACGTCGCCCAATCGCGTTGTAGGCTCTTCTGGAGCCTCTGGAACGGCATCCTCATCCGTCAACCCGGGTTCAACCTCCAACGGCGTGAGCGCATTGATCTCATCAAGGGAAAAACCAGTCAAATCTAGGTCAAACCCTGTCTCGCCCAACTCCTTGAGTTCAAGGGCTAGCATCTCGTTGTCCCATCCGGCGTTTAAAGCCAATTTGTTATCGGCCAGGACGTAAGCCCGCTTCTTCGCGTCGCTCCATCCTCGGGCTACCATAACTGGCACTTCACGCATCCCTAGGCGTTTCGCCGCCATCGTCCTGCCGTGACCGGCGATGATCCCTCCATCCTCATCAACCAGCACCGGGGTAGTCCAACCCCACTCTCGGATTGAAGCAGCGATCTGCCCTACCTGTTCATCCGAGTGCGTCCTAGCGTTCCTCGCGTAGGGGATCAATTTTTCAATCGCCCATTTCTCAATTTTCTCTGCTGGATCGGTCATCTTCCGATTTTCCCCTAAAAGTGAAACCTTACCGTACCGTATCACTCCGCATCGTACCGTAACACCGTAACACTCTAAAGAGTGTGTTACGTTACGTTACGGTAAACTCGCCTTTGCCACCGTAACAATGTTACGCCATGTTACGGCTTGTTACGGTTGTTACGGACTAATTTTTAGAACTAAATCCCTTTCCCTTAGCCTAGTTTTTCCATGAACCTTTTGGATAGCACTGTATCTTTAACCACCCACCCCTTGTCATGCCTGCCTATAATTTCAGCATCCGTCAGATCCCTGATGATCATTCCCGGCCTGGCTGAAGCCTTCAAGTGCTGGTCTACCGAGTTGGCTTTGACGCCCTGCTCCAGCAAAAACGTCTTGAACGCCTCTCGGCTGACGTAAGGCTGCTCATCCGCAACTTCCGCGCCGCCAACAAACCAAGCCCGCTCCAAATTGGTTTTGTGTTCTGCCAGCTTGTCTTCCTTTGGTTGTGGTATCCGCAGATCGCCCTCGGCAAACATCTCAAACACCGCCCCAGGCAGCGGCAACCCATCCTCATCCTGCCAACCTAGATCCACTGGGCTTAAGCACCCATGCAAATCCTTCGGTTCCGGCGCGTCTTTCTGCTTGGTGCAGGACACGACGATCTCATGCGTCTTGCCATGAACCAGAATGCTCGCGTCCAATGCCCCGCGCCACGCGCTAGAACCCCGCGCACGCTGTTTTGACTCCGAGTTATGGCCTAAGTGGTGTATCAACATTGTCGTCGCACTAAGGGCCATTGAGACGATATTGCAGGCATTGATCATCGCCCTGGTGTCTTTGGCCGAATTCTCATCCCCTGACATATGGTTGTTAAGCGTATCAATGTTCACGAGCGCGACTGGCTCGGACGTTAACGCCCGCACGGCGGCGATCACTTCCGTCGCTGCGCCGGGGCCATCCAGATCGATTGCTTTGTTGCTGATCAACAGATTGTCGAGACTGGTTACGTTGTTACGCCGGCACCAGCTCGCGATACGCTGGCGCATCCCGTAGTTGCCTTCGCCTGCCAGGTAAACCACGATCCCGGGTTTGGTTCTGATACCGCCCCACGGGATACCGCTGGCAATGCAACAAGCCATGTCCAGCGCAACGAATGTCTTACCCACGCCTGACTCGCCATACATCATTGCCGTGGCATACGCCGGAAGCCACCCCTTCACAATCCACGGCACGGGGCTTGGTTGCCCCAGGAAGCTCGTTGCGCGAGTGAGGAAATAGTCTCGGGTGGGTTCGCCCTCCAAAAGCCGTTCTGCGGCCTCTGAGCCGATTGCACTGCTGGCTGCAACGTCCGTGTCCGGTTCGTATCGAGTGACTGATCTTGCGATCTGCTTGATCTCGCTCGAAGGCAAGGGGATCTCGCACCGCGTTTCGTTGGCGACGCTGATCGCGGCCAAAATCTCGGCTTCGGTCATGCCAAACGAACGCATCGCACCGGCCAGACTCGTCAGACCATCGTTACGGTTGCCTTGGATCAGCTCCCCGCTAGTGGTTGGCGTGGCTTTGCGTCGGCCTAGATGCGGCATCCAAGGCTCTGGTATCACACTAAGTGCTACACCATCAAACGGATCGCTGGAAGCCTCCCACTCGTAGCCTCGCTCCTCGATTGTTGATGGGTACACGATGAAGTAACGCCCGTCCGACAAAAGGTCGATACCGTCTGCCAGCTTGCAGGATCGAATGCCATCGAGATGCTTGGCAACGTAGTGCTGGCCTCCGCCCGCGGTGAGCGCCATTACGCCGTCACGGATTTGGCCGTGATCCGAGATCCATTGCTGCCAACTGGCGTCACCGCCGTTGCGTGGGTCAATATCAAACACCACGATCCCGCTGGCGCTACCACAAGCAATCCCGATATTTAGGTTCGGGTTTTGGGTCCACCAGCGCTTGATCTGCTCTGGGTCTTTGGTTGCGTCGTTAACCCCATGAGCGGTGGCAGGAACCTTGCCGTTGGGCACTACCGGTAGGACGGACCAGCCCCATTTTATATATGAAAGCGCTGCGTCAATCTTGTTCATGGTCTGCACGTAACTTGCCCTCGGTCTTGACTTCAATCTCGTATTGCCTGCCCATGGGTGGCCTGCCTCCCCACCTATAGATCACCTGGGGCCAGACCCCAAGCGCATCGGCGAGCTTTTTCAGCCCACCGAAATGCTCGATTGCTTCCTTGGTCGTCACTTTTTCCACCTTGGTTGAAACTTTGTGTTGACACTTTAACTGGAAAGGAGTAAAGTGGCAACCACTGCACGAACGGATGGCCCGACGGTGCAGCCAACAACCAAGGATAGTGATGAAGATCATTTTTACCAAGCGCGAGGTTGAGCAGATCATCCTCGGTCATGTGCATCGTGAGTTCTATGAGGAAGTCAACAAGGTCGAGCTTCGCTCATACAGCGAAGACGAGTTCGTGACCGTGAGCTGGTCGGACGAAACCGAGGAGGAAGACGGCGATGAATAAGTTTGAACCACGCGAAGATTCCCTTTGGGTCACTGCGCTGGCCTCGATTGCGGTGGGCGCGATGGCCGCGATCTGCCTGTTTCTGGCTTTAAGCGGGGGGCTTTGATGGCAATTTTATTAAAGAGAACCAAGGAGGCGACCGCGCAAGCGGTCAAGCTCTTGGTTTACGGTCAAGCCGGGGCTGGCAAGACCAGCCTCATCCCGACGCTGCCTGCGCCGGTCATTCTGAGCGCTGAGGGCGGGTTGTTGAGTATCGCTGATACCAACCTGCCCTTCATTGAAATTTCATGCATAAATGAGCTGCAAGAGGCCTATAAATGGCTCACGAGCAGTGCTGAAGCGACGGAGTTTGAATCGGTGGCGCTCGATTCAATCTCTGAAATCGCGGAAGTGGTCTTAAACGCCGAAAAAAAGGCGACAAAAGACCCTCGGCAAGCGTACGGCGCTATGCAGGAGCAGATGGCAGACATTATACGGGGCTTTCGCGACCTACCCGGCAAGCACGTTTACATGAGCGCCAAGTTGGAGAAGACCCAGGATGAAATGGGGCGCGTGTTGTACGCCCCTTCGATGCCGGGTAACAAGACCGGCCAGTCGCTGCCTTACTTCTTTGACGAGGTTTTGGCGCTGCGGGTCGAGAGGGATGCCGAGGGCAACACCCGACGCGCCTTGATGACGGACGGCGACGGGCTTTGGCTTGCGAAGGATCGGTCTGGCAAGCTGGATGTCTGGGAGGACGCCGATCTCGGCGACATCATTAGGAAGATACAAGCATGACAATCTTTGACGATATCACTTTGGACGAGCTGGCCGAGCGCTGGCTTGGGTATAAGGAGGCCGAGCGCATCGCGGTTGAAATGCGCCGGGATTGCGAAGACCAGATCCTGAAAAAGGTTCAGTTTCCCGAAACTTTTGAGGGAACCGATAACCTGGTGCAACCCGGATCGCCTTTTGGCATCAAGATCGAGGGACGCATCAATCGCACTGTCAACGCAGACAAATTGCTCTTGATTGCCGCCGAGGAAGGGCTTGACGAGCATTTGTCAACAATCTTTCGCTGGAAGCCAGAGATCAACATGGCGATCTGGAAAGCCACCGAGGAATCAATCACCAAACCGCTATCTGGCGCAATCACGGCCAAACCTGGCCGCCCATCTTTCACCATCACGAGGAAATAATCATGTTGTTAGACGAAACCTTTGACCTTGGCTCGCTCCCACAGTCCGATCGTAACTTTGAACCCCTGCCTGCTGGCTGGTATACCGCAATCATTACCGGAGCAGAAATCGTGCCAACCAAACTCGGCAATGGCAAATACATCAAGGTCCGTTATGACATCACCGGCCCGACTCATGAAGGGCGCGTGGTGTTTGGCAACCTTAATGTGCGTAACGCCAACCCAAAGGCCGAGGAGATTGGCCGCCAACAGCTTGGCGAGATCATGCGGGCGATCGGCCTTACCTCGTTGAAAGACACCGACCAGATGATCGGCGGCAATCTGTCGATCAAGCTTGACATTCGGATCTCGGAGCAATACGGCAACAGCAACGAGGTCAAGGGCTTTAAGGCACTGGCTGGTGCTGCTGCTCCTGCGCCGAAGCCCGCAGTCGCTGCGGTCGGTGCCGGAGTCAAAGCCGCGCCACCATGGGCTAAAAAGTAACAGGCAAAAAAATGCCCCGGTTCAGCGCCGGGGCAAAGTACCAAAGTACCAAGGGAGAGAGCAATGAGGATACCTGACGCGCAGTATAGCATTCCAGAGCTAATTGATAAATTTCACGAAAAAAAGCCGCAGCACCATCGAGATCACCTTGGTGCTTCCCTGCTTGGGCATCCTTGTGATCGTTGGTTGTGGCTGTCTTTTCGGTGGGCTGTCGCTCCGAAGTTTGAAGGTCGCACGCTGCGAATATTTCGCCGGGGCCAGCTTGAAGAAGCAACCATCAAGGATGACCTCCGCGAAATCGGCGTCCAGTTCAAGGCTGGCATGGCGCAAGAGCGGGTGGACTTTGGTTACCACATTGGCGGCAGCATTGACGACATCGCCTTGAGCGGCGTACCTGGCGCACCGAAGTCAAAGCACATTGTTGAGTACAAGACTCACAACAAAAAGAGCTTTGAACAGGTTGAAGACAAGGGCGTCGAAAGCGCCAAGTGGGAGCATTACGTCCAGATGCAGCTTTATATGCACGGCACTAAGATTGATCGTGCGTTGTATGTGGCGGTCTGTAAGGACGATGATCGACTGTACGCCGAGCGCGTTGAGTACGATCAGGATGTTGCTGAGAAAGCGCTGGCTCGTGGTAAGCGGATTGCATTGTCAGACCGGATGCCGGAGCCGTTAAGCACCGATCCAAGTTGGTATCAGTGCAAGTGGTGTCCGGCGCATTCGTTCTGCCATGGCGATCGTCTGACCAAAGAGGTTAACTGCCGCACCTGCGCCCACAGTACGTCAACGCCGGAGTCAATCTGGATTTGCGAGCGCCATGCCGGTAATGAGATCCCGGTGGAATGGCAGCGTGAAGGATGCGGTAGCCATGTCTTGCACCCGGATATGGTTCCGTGGCAGCGCAAGGATGCTCAGGATGAATGGCAAACCATCTACGTCATCAAAGGTAAAGACGTTGTGAACGGCGAGCCAGGTGAGGGCGTGTACGGGTCAAAGGAAATCGTTGCAAACCCTGATGCTTGCGCGGAGTCGGATGAGGGAATGGCGAAGTTGCGTCAAGCGTTTGATGGGCGGGTGGTTGGATGAAAGTTCTTATTGCTTGCGAATACAGCGGCACGGTAAGAGACGCTTTCATTAAAGCAGGACACGATGCAATGTCTTGCGATCTGTTGCCAACAGACGTAGCGGGGCCGCACCATCAGGGCGACGTTACGGACATATTGAACCATGGATGGGATCTGATGATCTGCCATCCACCCTGTACTCACCTTGCAGTCTCTGGTGCTAGGTGGTTCAAAGAGAAGCAGAAAGAGCAAGCAGAGGCTCTGGAGTTTGTCGAGCTGCTACTTAATGCTCCTATCCATCAGATCTGCTTAGAGAACCCTGTCTCAATTATCAGCAGCAGGATCAGGAAGCCTGACCAGATTATTCAACCTTGGCAGTACGGTCACGGTGAGACGAAAGCAACCTGCCTGTGGCTGAAGAACCTGCCCTTACTCAAACCTACCAATATTGTGGAAGGCAGAGAAGCGCGAATCCACAAGATGCCCCCCAGCCCCAACCGTTGGAAAGAAAGATCTAGAACCTTTGAAGGCATCGCTGACGCAATGGCCGCGCAGTGGGGTTGTTTATGATCCTGCGTGACTACCAGCAACGCGCCATAGACGATCTGTACGCTTGGTTTCTTGCCGGCTATTTGGGTAATCCTTGTCTGGTATTGCCAACAGGATCAGGCAAGAGCCACATTGTTGCGGCCCTTTGCCAAGATGCGTTGACTAAATGGCCTGAGACGCGGGTGTTGATGCTGACCCACGTGAAGGAACTGATTGAGCAGAACGCCGAGAAGATGTACACACATTGGCCTGACGCACCGCTCGGGATCTACAGCGCGGGCATAGGGCGGCGTGAGTTACACCAGCCGATCACGTTTGCTGGTATTCAGTCGGTGCGGGATAAGGCGGCGCAGATTGACCACGTTGATCTGGTGATCATTGACGAGTGCCATCTGGTTAATCACAAGGATACCGGCGGCTATCGTGACCTACTTCGCCAGCTCAAACGTATCAACCCCAATCTTCGGGTTATTGGTCTAACCGCCACGCCTTACCGCTTGGGCCATGGCCTGATCACGGACGAGCCGGCGATTTTTAACGCGCTGATTGAGCCGGTTACCATCGAGGAGCTGATCTATAAAAAGCACCTCGCCCCGCTGCGATCCAAGTTAACATCAACGATGTTGGATACCACTGGCGTTGCCAAACGAGGCGGTGAGTTCGTGGAAGGCGCTCTGCAACGAGCAGTCAACACCAAAGACCAAAATGTGCGCGTGGTGTCCGAAGTGATTGCGCTGGCCGAGGAGCGGCAGCACTGGTTATTTTTCTGTACCGGCGTCGAACACGCTCAGAATATTTGCGAGATTTTGAACTACTGGGGCGTGACTGCCGCCTGCGTGACCGGCGAAACGCCCAAGAAAGAGCGCGAGCAGATCATTGAGCACTTCAAGGTCGGCAAGATCAAAGCGTTGACCAACGCCAACGTGTTGACAACCGGGTTTGATTACCCCGACATTGACCTGATCGCTATGCTGCGTCCTACGATGTCCCCTGGCTTGTACATCCAGATGGCTGGTCGTGGAATGCGGCCCAAGAGCCACACTGATCATTGCATGGTGCTGGATTTTGCCAAGGTCGTTTCTACTCATGGTCCGATCACCGCCGTACAACCGCCCAAGAAAGGCGGCACAGGCGACGGTGTTGCGCCGGTCAAGGTTTGCATCGCCTGCAACGAAATCTGCGCTCTATCGGTGCGAGAATGCCCGTCCTGCGGCACGGAGTTTCCGGCGGCATCGCCCAAGAAGCTCAAGCTCCAGAACGATGACATCATGGGCGACAGCGGCACGGAAATGGCCGTGAGCGACTGGACCTGGCGGCAGCACGTTAGCCAAACCAGCGGCAAAAAGATGCTTTCTGTGACATATTATGGTGGTTTGAGCGGTGCGCCGATCACCGAATATCTTCCCGTGCTGCACGGAGGTTTTGCTGGAGAGAAAGCACTTGGGACGCTATATTATTTGGCGAGCAAGGCCAGCGTGATCCTGAGCGAGATGGCAAGGCTGGCCGATACTGAAGCGCTGGACTATGCCGTGATTGCGATGAACCAGGGGGAGCCGCCGGTGTCAATTGAGTACAAGCGTGATGGTAAGTTTTTTCGAGTGGTGGGTAGGAAATGGTGATGCCAACTGAACACGAAGAACAACGCGAACTGGTGCGTTGGTTTCGCCAAACCTACCCAGATGTTCGTATTTTTGCCATCCCCAACGGAGAGAAGCGCAGCATCAGCGTGGCCGGCAGGCTAAAGGCCGAAGGCGTCAGCGCTGGGGTGCCAGATTTGTTTGTCCCCTCGTGGGGTTTGTGGGTTGAGATGAAACGTCAAAAAGGAGGGACGATTAGGCCAGAACAAAAGGACTGGATTGAATACTTAAAAAACTGCGGTCATCGAGTCATTGTGGGATACGGATTTGAAGACGCAAAAACCAAAATTGAAAACCAAGGGTGAGAAATGAGTTTAATTAGCATCACGCATGATGAGCCGTACGCCAGAACCGAGTCTATGAGAATGGTTGAAGGCAAGTTGCTCAAGGCCAGAGTCAAAGGAATTCATTTAGACGAAATCAGGGAAATGCGTTTGGTTGACGTAGCGTTCAAAAGAAAGATTTTCAAGTGCTACATGGACTGCGTAACCGGCAGTTTGTATGACGTTAAAACCAAAGAGTGCCTGTCCAGCACAAACTTAAAAATCGCGCAAGTTAAACAATGAGAATCACAATAGATCAAAACCACCCGACGATTAGATACGTCTGGGAACACGGTGAGTTGACTGCTTACCAGATAGACCTACCTCAATACACGAGGTTCTCAATCGAGGATCACTTGCAAAAAGGGATTATTCGCAATCTACTGACTCGCCGCAAAGCGCCGGCTGAATTAGGGTCCAACAGAATGGTTTGGTTCTATCAAGTAGCCAAAGGCGTCTGCCCGGATGATCAAAAGGAAAAGTCAGAAGTGACTTATATCGGCGGCGAACCGGACTATGCCTATTACTTACGAAACTTTTTTAGGGAGGCTGTATGACTGACCGCAAATTAATGATTGACTGCCCCCGGTGCGGTCATTGTTGTCCACAGCGCCAGTGGGTCGGGCTGACTAAGGAAGAAGCAAAAGAAATTTCGATGGCGAATCGTCCGTATGTCATAGACATGATAGCCGCGCTTGAGGCGAGGCTGAAGGAGAAGAACACATGAAAACCAAAGAAGAAATTAAAAACGAAATCCTAGAACTGTACGGGGCAAACGAAGCCTTGCGTGCAATACAGAACATGATTCATGCACACAGCATGGAGAAAATGAAGCAGATGTTTGCGTTGAATCAAATGCTCAAAGACATGGGTGATGAGGAAAACAACACATGAGCACGCTTATTACCCCGCAACAGATGATTGAGCACATGGTGGACGCTTTGAATAACGCGGTCAAAGACTATCCCGAGGAAGAGCGAGAGGCTGCCAAAGCAACGCTACTGGATGCGTTTAGTGCGGCTATGTTTAAACAACCAATGGAGAAAAACAATGGACAAACCTAAATTCACTGTGCCATACGAACGTTTGCCTGAGTGTATGACCCTGCGCGATTACTTTGCGGGACAGGCAATGCAAGCGTTCATTGTCAAAGGAGTTATCCCTGCTGATCGGTTAAGTAGAAAACAGGCTATAGCATTCATGGCCTACGAAACCGCAGATGCAATGCTAGAAGCGAGGGAACAAGATGTTTAATGAATACGCCGGATTTCCCAATGATGGATTTTTTACTGTACTGCTGGATTGCATGGCGCGCAGCTCTGCTGACATGGTTTATTTTCTACTTGGTGACGGGCAGTGATTAGGTACGGCATCCTCGACGATGAAGGCAAGGTTGTCCGGTGGGTTTGGGTCAAGCCGCCCTACCCGCACATCGTCCAAAAACCTAAGCGCAAACCTAAGCTGGACTTCTCCAAATGCGACCCAGCACCATTTTGAAACCAATCATGGATAAATACGTTAACTGCCAACAGTGTCGAAAAAATATCGGCGTGCACAAAGTGCCAACGAGCAACGGCAAAGGTTTCCGTTGGAAATGCGAAACGTGCTTTCGCAGGAACCGACCAATGGGATTTAAGAATCGGTCAACGGTATAAATTAAACATGGAGGTCAAGCCACTTTAACAACCCGCCCGCCCCGCAAGCCACATTTTTTTGAGGATAGTATGGCCGACTTTTCGACCTGGCGTTACGAAAATCTAGTTAAGTTTGCACAAGAGGCAAACGAGCGTCTTAAGATTCTTGACTCAGAAGTCAAAGCTTTAAGCGAAGATCTCAAGATCGCGATCAAAGCCTACCGCGAGCTTAATACCAGCTTGCCTCTAAAGTAAGCATTATTGTCATCGCGCACCGCGCAAAACTCGGGATACAGCAGCATCCCGTTGGCCCAAGTGAGTACAACAAACCCGGATTGCCAGTTGAATCCGGGTTTGCTCAACCTGTAGTCAAACTCACTCTGATACTCATCTGCCAGCATCCCCGTCTTGATGCCGTAGTGGGTGTTTTTGAACCCTTTATGCGCCTTGGCAGACAGCTCGTGCGTGTGGCCGGTGATGACGTTGCAGCCGCCTTTAAGTACGTCATTCCAGCCGCTATGCAGGCCGTAGTGCCAGTCATGGATCACCACGGTGTCTTCGTTGATGTCAATACGTTCGGAATCTTTCCAACCCGGGATATGGTCACGCAGCAGCATCCCGGGTACGCCTTCGTACTCAGGCACCAGGTTAGCGAGCTTGGCGTCAAAGCGCATACAGTGGTTGCCGTAGGTACGCATTAACTTTGCGCCACGCGCTGCCTGCTCAATCTCGTGCAAGCGATCCATCACCGCTTCAAGTTCCTGCTTGACGGTCGGAGGCTTTTTCCAGTTCTGGCGACTGTGGCGGCCAATGCTGCCGCCATCTAGTATGTCGCCGTTCAAAATGACCGCCACGGGGCTTATTTCGGCGGCTACGGCGCACAAAGCGCGATGGGCTACTGAGATATGCCCTGGCGAATAATGCGCGTCAGAACCGACGATAATCGAGCCGTTCTGGATCTCTAGTCGGTTAACGTCTCGGCGCTCCGACATGACCATCACAATCGCCGGTGGCTGGACAACGCCGTTATTTGACTGGGTTGCGACAGGCAACAGGATTTTGTAGGCTTTCTCTATGTTACGCCGTCGCGTAAACACAGAACGAAGTTTGAGGTTCAGTTCCTTGGCGACTTCGGTGCCGCTTTGCAGCCGCATCCAAGCGTCAATAAATTCTTCGTCTGTAACCATGGACGCCTAGATAACACAGAATTATGACACTATTTAGACGCCACGCCTTTTGATTTCTCAAATGAGCGCATCCCGCCAAAGCCTAGCAGGCCGGCCAACAGAGTCATGAGTTGTTCAACATTGAGGTCTGGCGGTGCGGCCAGCCCCTTGGGAATCAGATCAACTCCTTGACCAAACGCCCAGCACCATTGCATCAAAGGGTAGCCAAGGAACTGGTAAGCCAAACCAAGTACGCCCACCCAGCCCACAGCAGGACGCCAGCCGCTAACAAATAGATTGGTGTTTGCAGCCTCGATCTTATTGATGTCCACCTGGGCGAGGTCGGTGGCTTGATCAATTTTCTTTTCCTCCAGATCGAGTTTGCGTTCTTCGATTGCGATCTGAAGACGTTCCTTGTCTGTTGTGATGAGATCGCCTGCAACCTTACCAACCCCTTCAATGATTGAACCAATTCCGAGCAGATCCACTACTTCAAACCTTTCAAAGTGCGATTGATCCAACCCAACAGGAATTTAGACTGCGGCTTGTTTCGGTTGCATATGTCGGCGTAGCGGGCGATTTTTGCCAGCGCGTAGGCTTTCTTAAATGAGTCCGCCTCAACGGCGTTAAACTTCTCAATGGTCTTAGGGCCAACAGCGCCATCAGGGGTCACGCCAACGATGAGCTGGGCCAGCTTGACCGCAACACTTAGGCCGGTGTTTACCGCAAAGTTGAAGATGCTTTCCGCAACAGCTTGCTGCGTAATTTCATCCCCTCGGATACGATCCCAAAACTCAACCCGGTAAAACTCACGCACGAACGAAGTAAGGAGCGGGCCTTTCTCGTCATGGTCGATAAGGTTCCAGCCGCCCCAGGTTGGATTTTTGTTTCTAGCAATTCCAGCATAGGTCATTCCACCGGCGTCGCCGGGCACGTTGTGGAGGACGTAGCCGCCCTCGTCCACAATCATTTTCTCAAAAGCGGCGTCAAAATCTGCCATTTAATTACCCCCCGAGTTCATCGGGGGGCCGAGCATTAGTCTTCGGTCTGCTCGTCGTAGTCTTCCGCCTCTTCTTCTTCAGCGTCAACCTCGTCGTCAGCGTGAGCTGCAAAGAGAGCGTTAACCGTCGAAGAAAACAGCGAGGAAAGCATAAACTTATTTAAGTTTGATGCTTTGGCGATCAGGAAAGCAACCGAGAACAGAGCGTTCAGAGCGTCAATTGGCTCTGAACTATCAATCGCGGCAAGGATGTCGTCTTTCATGGCAATACCCAAAAGGTTAAGGAGCCTTCAATCTACAAGTAGACGATGACCGTTTAATGACCTTTGATCAGCATGGTCAGCAGAAGCATGATGATCGCACCAGCGCCGCTTACAAAAATCTGCTCCAAGCGCTTGATCCTGGCATGGATACCCTTGGTTTCTTTCTCAATCCCCTCGTACCTGACGGCACAAATATCTATGTGGGAATCAATTTTGTGATCGACTTCGGATAGAGTAACCATCAGGGCACCAAATTAAGGTTGTTGGCTGTTTCCAGCTTGAGCGGCCATCAAAGCCGCCATTCTGGCTTGTTGCGGCGTCATGGGTATATTACCGCGCAACGCATTCAATCTTTGCATGGCCGGTGTTAAATAATTTTGAACTGGCGCACTTTGACCAATAGCGTTTGAGAATTGCCCCAAACCATATGCTGCCTCGCCCATCAATCTTGGGCTCATAAAAGGAGCAGCGGCAAGAGTCGTTGGGTTGGTCAAACCGGAAACCATGGTGCCTATACCAGCGGCTTGCCCCGCAAGATTGCGCGGAATCGGGCTGCTCATGGACTGACCAGCCAAGGCTGTCATAATATCTTTGCCGCCCTGCTGTTCTAACTCATTCGCCAACTGAATCCTTTGCCCGTAATTTGTGTTGACGTTATTGCGGGTCAGCGACTGCAACTTTCTTATCGCCGTGTCAGCCGAAGCACGTTTGTTAAGAGACAAAGCCCGCTCAATCTCTTTTACTAACTCAGAAGCGTCTTCATAAGACTTCATAACTTTTGAGTATTCAGGAGCTTGATTTACAATTTCATTCTTTACTGCATTGTAAATATTGCTGGCAACTTTTTGGGCGGTTTTTTGCTCAAAAGGAATGCCCTCTTGTATTGACCCAATCTTTTGTTTTAAGGCGTCAAGCCCCTCTGGAGTGTGAAACTCAACGGGGTCAAGTTTTTTCCATTCGTCAACAGCGGCTTTAATTTCTTGCAAAGCGTCAGCGGCCCTTTGGTTGATCGGCTGGCCTTTAAACTGCCCTACATCGGCTGCTTTGCTAATTGAATTGTCTATATTTGTAAAATCCAGCACCGTCTTGTCTTTGGCAACATTTGCCATGCCCGAACGGTATTGCGCTTGACTGTTTTGCCTGATGGTTTGCAGGTTTGCCCTAGCGTCGTCTAGCACATCTGTAATTGGAACATTTCCGCGCATATTTTCAAGAAACGCTTGATTACCAGTTTGACCAGAACGAAACGCGGTTCTGACCGTTTCTGGGCCAGCCCCGGTGGCTAAACCAATTACGGCGGCAGGTCCTTGCGTAACAACGGGTGCAGCAACTCGTGTTGCGCCAACCAAAGCGTTTACAGGATTTGTTATTTCAGATGTTCTTGCCAGTGCCTGCGCTGCTTGTGGCATTCGAGCCATTCGAGCGGCAGCAGACCCACCGCCAGCAAGCATGGAAACGTCACCCAAAACACGGAAAGGATCAGACTCCATTGTCTGCGCGAATCCACTTGGCGAACCATAAACCGAAGCATACTCTTGTCCAACGGCATATGCCGCTGCTCTAGCTCGTGCGGCGGCTTCTGGATTTGGATCGTACCTGTTGATATATCCTCGAACAGTGGCCGGCAACATATTTTGCAACCCGCCGGCAGCAACGTCTAAAACTCCAGTCGCGGTTTGTACAGGATTGGTAACCGCTTCGTACAACCCACCGAGCGTATTTTTCCACAAACTACCGGGGGCATTCATCACCATAGCTAATGGATCAAAACCTTTCTTGGGCTTTATCCCTAATTCTTCTGGCGTGAACTGCCTTGGTGTTACTCCAAGTTTTTCAGGTGAAAACTCTTTAGGCATGATTAAACCTATTGTTCAATGTATTTGCCATTTGGCTGAAGAACGTATGTTTTGCCGTTTTTTGTTACCTTTGGCGGCAACGATCCAATGTCGGCAGCGGCAGGTTTCGCAGCAGCAGGAGCAGCCGATTCGGAAGGAGCGTTTTGCTGTTTGTGGTACAAGCTAGGCTTGTAGCCTTGATCTGGACTGTAAAAATCCAAAATGCCGTTTTGATCGGCTTCAACTTTCGACCTTAATTGTTTTAATTTTTTAATTGCAGTTGCAGAGTCATCAGTTGCTTGAGGAATGAACGGAACCAAGCCGGGCCTTTCTGATGCGGCAACGGCAGCGCCGCTTCTGTCGTGAATTATTGCAGATCCAATTTCCGTAATCAAAGCACGAGTTTCAACGCCTTGTGGATCCATTCTATTCAAAACGGTTTGCGGCAAATTTCCTTTTATACCAATTGCATTTGGATTTTTTGCGGCGGCGTCTATAGCCTTATCAATTTGAGATATGCTTGATGCATTACCAGTCAGGGCTTTGTTAACAGTCTCAGGAATATTCTTCAGTTTTTCTTCAGCGCCCAAAGGCTTATAGCGATCTGGGTTGGCTCGAATGTCTGCACGATCAACAAATGCTAAAGAATTTGTCTTGGTGTCAAACGCTTGTTGTAAAGGCGGTTGTGCGGGCGGTTGAGCGGGTGCGCGGCCCCATGTTGCTTTATCCTTTACCCATTGAGTATAAGTTCCTTGATAGCCTTGAGCTTTCGCATATTCGTAAGACTGAACATCAGATGGCTTGCCCTGTGGGGCGGCTTCTTTGTTCCTAGTTTCCAATACTGTAACTTGTTTTGTGACCGGATCAAATGATTGTGTAATAACTTGATTGCCCACATCCACATTTGTGATAATTGGTTTGTTAGTTTGCGCCTCTTGATTAATAGCCGTAAACAATCGTGCTTTTTGTTGCTCAAGCTCACCAATTCTTTTTTGAACCCCAGGCAGCCCAGCGCCTTCAGAATTTACAAGCCTTGAAATTTCGTTGTTGACCGTGCTTAGTTCACTTTGCAGACCAGCCGGTGCTGTTATAGCCATAACAGCCGGCGGGGCAATTGCGGCGGTTTGTGAAGGTTCGACCATTGCGTTAGCAACTGCTTGTGCTTGCGGCGCAGTTGGAGCCAGAGCATTGTTAACTGGCACAGCCATTGGTTGAGTTGGTGTGCGGCCACCAAGAATTGCTTGTTCGCGTTCTTGTGCTAACAACGCTGGCATTTTATCTAATGCAGTTGTACTTCTTGCAATTAAACGCTCTAATCCCCCAGGTTGAGCAAGTTCAGCCATAATTTGAGCGCGAGAACTTTCGGCGGTAACACCTCGGCTTTTCAAATATTCGCCCAAAATGGGATCGGCATGATTGGCTTCATGCCATGCAATATATTGTTCTGGAGTTTTTACATTAGCCAGCAATCCTTTTGATTGTTCAAATCTTTGGTTTACAACTTTTCCAAGTTGTTCTTTGCGGGCCAATTGCTCCTTTTCAACCTCGGCGAGTTGTTTCTCAATCGCAGGAAGTTTTGATCCAACGCCCGCAGCGGCAATTTTTCCCCGCAACGTAGACAAATCAATTTGGCCTGTTTGTGGGTTGTAGGCTTCCATGTACGCCTTGTTCAAGGCGTTCTCTGATTCTTCGCCACGTCGGGCGGCAGCAAGAGTATATTGCGCTAAAGCATTTTGATTTTGCGCGTTCTGAATTGTGGCAAACTTTCCGTATGCCGACAGCGGGTCTTCAAGCTGAATTGGCTTGACGCCAAGCGCGATGGAGTAGTCTGCCATGATTACACCTTAACCCATGTCGCTCATTAGATTAAAATCACCGGAAACGCCTGGTGTGCCCCTATATACTCCAAAACCGCTTCCAGCAATCGGAAGCCGGTTAATATACTGCTGATTTTGATAAAAATTGGCCCCAGTGCCAAGCGCGGACGTTAATGCATTTGCCCCGCCAACATAACCAGACGCCCGAGCTTGCCCAATGTTGCCGTAGCCAGCAGCAAGATTTTGTCCCATTTGACCAGCAGCGCCAGTCAACGTATTGGTGGCACTTTGGCCCACCCCGGCCAACGATTGCAACGGATTAAGTTGAGCGTTACGTTCAATCTGGTAACGATTAAAAGCGTTCTGATATTCTTGCGATGCAAGATCTTGCCCGTAACGCTGCGCCCCTTTAAGCGTAGCGCCGGACAACAGTCCACCTCGCTGCGCGGCGGTGCGATCCAATGCCTTCATGCCTTCAGACAATCGAAAAGCGTAACCCGGATCGGTTTGGAATTGACTCATTCCAAACGGTGTGTAATTGGACGATAAAGGAATTAGCTTATTAAGCGCTTCTTCGCCAGCTTTGCGCCAAGGTTCTTGTAGTTGAACTTGGCGCTCAAACATTTGCTGTTGGGCGTCAATTCCCTGTTGGGCGGCGTTGGCTTGTGTGTTAGCAGCGCTACGCGCCGCTGACGCAGACATAGCCCCGCCAATGAGAGCTCCACCTCCAATAATTGCTGCTGCGACAAAACTCATGGCGACACCTCAATTTCTGCGTTTTTGATCTTATTGCCAATGGTAAATATTGACTTGGGATCGTCCTCAACAAGTTCCGACTCTGCGTCCTCTACTGTGTTTGAATCAACTCGGTGAAATGTCATGCAAAGCGCATCTGTTTCTGCAAATACCGCGCGTTTTGTCCCCGGTTTGCTACACAGCAACATTGGTCCGGTAATGGTTTGCAATCCATCATCAGTTGTTACTTTAACAGTGCCTGACACAACCATGTAAAAATGCTCTTTCTTGTGGACTTTGCCAACAATCAAACAACCGGCTGGACGCCACACTTGACGGCAATATATACCGCCATGAAATATATGTTTCGTTGGTGCCTCATATTGAGGCATCTTGACCATTTCGGCCTGAAGTTGCTCAATTTGCTCCCGCGAAGGAGCTATTTTAGCTAGATCGTTCAAGTCACTTCCCGCCCAGAAACCCGAATAGTAACCGCACTGGCCGTGCCTGCAATTGTGCTGATAAAGTCTCCAGTTCCTAGCACTTGGCCGACGAGCTCGGGAAACGTATAGACCTCAGACGCGGCGAGCGTTTTGGTCTTGGTGATCAAGTTGGTGTTGCCGGCAGACCCGGCGACGGTAACCAAGTTTACGGAGATTGTAGCAGCAGAACCGCTAATGTTGGTTACTGTAAACTTATCAATGATCGCAGTCACGCCGGTCGCTGTGTACTGCGTGGTTTGCGTGTTCTCGGCGTATTTTGCCGGGACTAGAACTTTGACGGTAACCATTAGTTACTCCAGAAGCAGAATATTGTTAGGCACATACTGCATCATTATCCAGTTTGTGCCGTTAGAAACAAGCGTACATTGATCCCCTGCGCTTGCCAGCAGGATTGAAGTGCCAGCAGCGCCGCCGCCGATTGCTACTACGTTGCTGGACGCTGAGATCAGCGTTTGCGCTTGGTAATTCTGGAAATGCAAAACTCGGCCTGAATAACTAGATGCGGTTGGCAGTGTGGCGGTGCAAGACGAGCCAGACTTGTTGTTGATGATCCATACATCTGTAGCCGCAACAGAAAAGTTTGCCGTGTACGTTACTGGTGCGGCAATAGGTTGCTTGTTGTTAAATGTGTTCCAGTCGGTGCTGCTCAAGTAACCGTTGGTAGACGTAGTGG
>Ga0209085_1000699_pt1 | contig 23624 bp, 18 predicted proteins | sample C_131016_EF_Meta_FD_187310 | JGI IMG/M metagenome (GOLD analysis project Ga0209085, IMG submission 187310) | Freshwater microbial communities from Lake Croche, Canada to study carbon cycling - C_131016_EF_MetaG (SPAdes) (version 2) | ecosystem: Environmental > Aquatic > Freshwater > Lake...
CAGTCACGGTTATGTGGCCCTGAGCCTGAACTACAAAAAATCCTACCGCACAACCTCCTCTGGCAACTGGTCCACCGCTTGGCCGCAAAACATCAAGGACGCAAAAACCGCCGTCCGCTGGCTCCGTAAAAATGCGGCCACCTATGGGATTGATCCCAACCGGATCGGAGCCATGGGATTTTCCTGGGGTGGTAACGAGGCGGCAATGCTGGCCTTGACGGATGGAGATGCGACGCTCGATCCCGCTTCCGAGGACGGCTTGGGTGTCTACTCCACCAAAGTTGCCTGTGCAGCCAACTTCTACGGGGCTGTCCAGATTCCTGACTACCACAACATGAACCAGTTCTCGGGCAACGGCGTTCCGGGCAGTGCCGGTACGATGGATTACACGGGAACCCCCAACAACTACCTTTCAGCCTCTCCAGCCTCCCGTGCGTCGAGTTTGGCCGCACCGATGTTACTCAGTCACGGCGATGCTGATCTGGAGGTGATGCCCAGCCAGAACTTTGCCCTCAAGGCGGCTCTGCTGAACGCGGGAGCAACGGTGCAGGGGGTGCAGTTGGTGCCCGGCGGTCTTCACTCCTATTACCTCTATGACACCGGGACCCATAACCTCAACACCAGCCAGATCACTGATGTACGTGCCAGCACCATGGGATTCTTTGACAAATATCTTCTACCGTTTGCTCCAGCTATCACCAGTTCGAGTAGCTTGAGCGGAGCCGCCGGGACAACCGTCAATTATCAGATTGCGGCGAACAATTCGCCTACGAGCTTTTCGCAAACGGGCCTGCCTTCCAGCATGAGCCTCGACAGCACCACCGGAATTATCAGCGGAACCTTACCGAGCATCCTAGGCACCACCGTGGTTAGCATCTCTGCCACGGGGCCGTACGGAACCGCTACCAGTACTGTGAATCTGGTAGCGACCGAGTCGGTTACCGTCACCACCACCTTGGAGGGAACTACTCCCAGCTTGCTCGGGTACAACTTGGGTCACTTCATGACCTCTGGAGATGCGGCTGACTGGTTCCGGTATGCAGGAGTAAAAGCTGCCCGCGTCTTCATCAGTGCCTCCGATCTTCAAGGGTCTACCTCGCCCGGTCGATCCAAGGTCAGCACTCTAGCTACCTTCAACAGCAACGTGTCGGCGGCACGAAGTGCAGGGACCGCTAGCACCACGTACATCAAGTGGTCGGATTACAACTACAACTATGACTCCACTGCCGGCAGTAATGACATCAACTACAAGAATGCCTTTACCGCGCTTACAGGGTTGGGTGTCGATATTCTCGTCAATATCACATGCAGTCCGGGGACCTTCCCTCTGACGAGTGCCACCGACTATGCTGGGTGGTGGGAAATCTGGCAGCACTACTATGCACAGGCTTATCTTCTTTCCCGGGACTATGGGATACGACGCTTCTCCATGTTCAATGAGCCGAATAACTGGACTGGAATGACCGAACCAGACTGGCTGCTGCGCTTGCGCATCTGCTCGGACGCGATCCAAGCCGGTGTGGCTGACATGAATGCGGCCACTGGGAGGAGTATTGTTCCTTTGATTTACGCTCCCAACACCGCCAATGGGGAGGGGAAATACAACACGGGGACAGAAACCTGGGGTCATGATGCGGTGGTGAATCGGCATCTCAAGCTGGATGGGACGACGAGTTCTAGTTGGCTTCTGATGAATTTTTACAACTATCAGAAATATTCGATGTACACAGACGATACGGGAAGTCTGACGGGCTATAATCAAGATATCGACGCCTTGGCTGGGTATATCGCGGCTGACATGCCGGGTGAAACGCCATTCCCGTTGGTCCTATCTGAGTTTAACGTCCGCACAGGATCTAGTTATGACGGGACTTCGAATAATCAGGACTCACCCGAGGATTATTCGGCCTTGGGAGCCAACTGCATCGCTTTGACTCGTCACTCAGCCAACCAGTTGTTCCTCTTTAAATTCGGCCAAACGGAAGACACCACCTCTCCATACGGATTGGCGAAGAACGGCACCCACTATGTGGATAATATCAATAGTGCAAGTAACTACGGTGGGTCGACCAAGGCGGCTGAGGTCTATCGCCTCTTCAACAAGGCGGCCCAAGGCGGGCGTTCCCGGTTTCTCGCCAATGCCTCGAGCGGGGCGGCGATGTCCTCCTCTTCCGGGGGTTCGGGTCTTTGGAGATTGGTCACCCAGGATCCCGCAACGGGGAACTACTATGTTTATCTGGCTAACAAGAAATCGAGCGGGATAACCTTCAGCCTGAATATCGCAGCTTGGTCGATCCCCGACGGGACTCCTGTGGTGGTGGAGGAGGTAAGTTCCGCATGCAGCGGAGGAGTATCCCAAGTGGTCAATGTGAAGAGCGGGCAGGCGTACTTGGGGACGATTCCAGCTCAGTCAGTTTGGCTGGTGACGATTCCCAATCAGGCCGCCGTATTGACCTCGACTACCGCAACGGAAGATACGCAGGTTGGCGATGGCACGAATTCAGGCAACACCGGTGGTGCGTTGACCTCCATGCAGGCTCGGGCGGATGGCACCATCGATGGGCGAAAGGCTGTCCTGCTTAAAATCCCAACCCCCGCGGCTTCTTCTTCGATTGTGAAATCCGTTCTGTTAGATCTGGGCGCGTCCACGAGTGCTGGTTCTATTGCGGTGCAGGCTCATGTTTACGGTTTGACCACTGACAGTTGGACGGAGGGATCCTCCACTTGGTCCTCCTTGGGAACCGTGTTGAAGCAAGGGACTTCGGCAGGAAGCCAGATTGCCCAAAACGTGGCTTTGAACATGGGAACGGCTCCTGTGGCCAAGATGTTGGGTCAGATCTGGGTGAACTCCACCACTTCATCCCGTCGCATACTGGATGTAACCGACTTTGTGAAATCCAGAACGGCTGGATACGCGTCCTTTTTGGTGGTGCAGGAACATCGCTGGAACTATTCCGCGGATCTGACCAACGTTCGGACGACGGGCGACATTCAATCGGCAGGAATGATCATTACGTCGAAGGAGAAAACAGGAGCCGGGGCCAGGCTTCTGTCGCTGCAGACCGGTTCAGCCTCGGCCGCTCCGGTCATCTTCAGTCAACCGCAGGATCAGTCGCTGAACCTCGGCGCCACCCTCAACCTGTCGGTCACAACGGACAGCTCCAGCGCAGTTGCCTATCAATGGAAAAAGGACGGGGGAGTGATCGCAGGCGCAACTGCACCCAGCTTGGTGATTTCAGGAGCCGGATTAACGGATGCAGGGACTTATACGTGCGAGGTGACCAACTCCTACGGAACCAGCACTAGTGCGGCAGCCACGGTGGCAGTCAGCGCTGCTCCGGTTATTGCGACGGCGCTGAGAAATACGACCGTGTATGTCGGCGATACGGTGACACTCTCGGCCGCTTTTACGGGTTCACCTGCCCCAACTTACTCGTGGACGAGAAACGGAATGCCGATCCCGGGAGCCACGGACTCCACCTATACCTTCATTCCGGCGGCCACAACGGAAAGCGGAACCTACACCGTGACGGCTCTCAACACCTATGGATCGCTCTCCTCTTCCGCCACAGTTACGGTGAGTGCCTTGCCGACCAGTTTTAAAAACATATCCAGCTCGAGTTTTACCTACACACAGAACTTTGACGGGTTAGAAAAAAGCTCCAGTTATAATATTCGTGGAACCACTTACGCTCCATGGGTGGATGGAGGAACCAACGGAAGCACTTCGTTTGAGGGTTGGTCGTGTACGTTGGATCAGGGTTTTCTTGGATATCGGTCACTGAATAATTCCAGCAGTTCGAATCTCATGTCGCCTCCACCGGAAGGCGAAATTGGCCTGCTAAGCATGGGATCAGCCAGCAGCAGCACGGATCGGTCTTTGGGTGGTCTTCCTTGGGCCAATAACAAGGTGTACATGGGGATGCGCCTTAAAAATGGAACAGGGAAAGTTATTAACGGCTGCACGATCTCCTTTGCCGTAGAGCAGTTTTCGTCCACCTCATCGGGTAAGAGCGATACCACCGTGACGTTTGCAACGCAGGTCAACGCCGCGTCCCTCAAGACGGGGACATGGGTTTCCCGAGGGGTGTATTTGCCGATGATCACCAGCACCTCCTATGCCAATCTCAATGGGGCCTCCAACTCGAATCGTACAACTCAGACCCTAGTGTTGAGCGGTCTGAACATCGGACCCAACGATGATCTGTGGTTACGGTGGACGGTTTCTTCCACGTCCTCCGAGCCTTTGGCTATGGGTGTTGATGATCTGTCGATCAACAACATCGTGTTGGTTAATCAAACCTTTACCAGCGCGATGGGGGGAGTTAGTCCGACGAGTGACTTAGACTACGACGGAATGAATGCCCTATTGGAATATGCTTTGGGCGGTTCGATGGAGCGAAATGATCAGGATCGAATGCCGGCCGTTACTTTTAGCAACAATGAACTGTCTCTGACCTATTTAGCCAGGACGGATGACACAAGTCTTTCTATCCTGCCAGAGGTGAGCATGGATTTAACATCGAACAGTGTTTGGATTGGTAGCACGAATCCGAATAGTGGCATTACAGTTACGATCTTGGGAACGGTTGACATCAATGGCACTACGTTCGAAAGGAGAAGGGCGACTGTAGCCATAGATAGCACTGGCGCGAAATTCATGCGGATCAAAACTACTCTGAATCAGTAAGGCTGTTCCATCTAGGAAAGTTCCATTACCATGGCCTCATGAAGAGATCACGTTCATTCAAAAGCACGGTTAAGAATCCGGTCGCTGATCCTCGATTTCTCCTCACATCCAAGACGGCGCAGAAGCTGTACGCAGCCGCTGCCCAAGAACCGATTTATGACTATCACTGCCACCTTTCACCCAAAGAGATTGCCGAGGACAAGAAATGGTCCGATCTGGCTGAAATCTGGCTGGGAGGGGATCACTACAAGTGGAGAGCGTTGCGGTCCAACGGGGTGCCCGAAAGTCACATTACGGGAAGTGCAAAGCCCTATGAGAAGTTTCTCGCCCTTGCCCGGACGATGCCTCGGCTCCTGAGGAATCCTCTCTGGCATTGGACTCATCTCGAGCTCGACCGAGTTTTCGGCATTAAGGAGATCCTGAACGAGGATACCGCACCAAAAATCTGGGCTAAAGCGAACGACAAGTTGAAGACTCTTTCTGCAAAAAAGATTCTCAAGCAGTTCCGGGTCAGGGTCGTGGGAACGACGGATGATCCTTGTGATGATTTGGCGGATCATCAGAAAATCCAAAAGAGCGGCATCGGAACCCGGGTTTATCCGACTTTCCGTCCGGATAAGGCGTTGTTGGTGGATCAACCTGCGATCTTTTTGGCATGGGTCGAGCGTTTAGAGAAAACTTCGGGGGTCGACTGCTCCTCTTTTAACGGATTTCTCAAGGCATTGGATCAAAGGCATGAGTATTTCCATCAGTTGGGAAGCCGGATTTCGGACCATGGAATGAATCAGACGTTTGGACGGGGCGGATCCCGTGAACAGGTGACCCGGATCTACACGGCTGCACGTAAAGGAGAGAGTCCGACCCCTGAGGAAGCGGAAGCCTATAAAGGTTTTCTGATGGTCTACTTTGGCGAATTGGATGCCAGAAGGGGTTGGACGAAACAGATCCATTTTGGTGCTCTCCGAAACGGCAATTCGAAAGGGTTCCGTGATTTGGGTCCAGACACGGGCTTTGATTCGATCGGCGATTGGCCCCAGATTGATCGTTTGGCGGGTTATATGGACGAGTTGGCTGGTCGGGGAAATCTTCCGAAAATGGTCCTCTATAATCTCAACCCGGCCGACAACTATGCAGTCGCAACCCTTTGCGGAAGTTTTCAAGGAGAAGGGGCTAGAGGAAAGATCCAGTTCGGAAGCGGTTGGTGGTTTCTGGATCAACTAGAAGGGATGAAGTGGCAAATCAACGCCCTTTCCAGTCTCGGTCTGCTAGCCAACTTTGTCGGAATGCTGACCGACTCACGAAGTTTCCTCTCCTATCCCCGGCATGAGTATTTCCGTCGATTACTCTGCCAGATTCTGGGCGAAGAGGTGGATAACGGCACCTTGCCGAAGGATATGAAACTGCTGGAGGGGATGGTTCGGGATATCTGCTACCGGAATGCCGAAGCTTATTTTGGAATGGAGCCGGGGAAGGCTTAAGAAACGTTTCGAAATCGCCGTGCGTTTGGTGGGTTTTTTGATTAGGATCCTTTTATGTCATCGGCCAATCGTTTTGATTTAAAAGGGGAGGTGGCTGTCGTCATTGGGGGGACCGGAGGCCTCGGCGGGGCCATGGCAGAAGGACTAGCGGAAGCCGGCGCCAAGATTGCTATTTTGGGCAGAAACAAGGAGAGGGGTGAGTCCAAGGCCAAGGAGCTTTCAAAGCACGGGCAGGCGATTTTCTTGTCTGTCGATGCCTTAGATCCAAAAGGCCTCGAACAGGCCGAACAGAAAGTGGAAAAAGAAATCGGGCCGACCACTATTTTGGTAAATGCCGCCGGAGGCAATCAACCTGCGGCCGTTGTGACGCCGGAAAATCCTATCACCAAACTTGCCCTTTCAGCCTGGAAGGAAAATTTTGATCTCAATCTCGTCGGTGGAGCCCTCTTGCCCTGTCAGATCTTCGGAGTCGGAATGTTGAAGCGGAAAAAGGGAAGCATTATCAACATCGCAAGCGTTTCCGCCCATATTCCATTATCCAAAGTGGTGGCGTATTCAGCCGCCAAAGCAGCGGTGATCAGTTTGACGCAGTTTCTTGCCAGGGAATGGGCTCCGCACGGAATCCGAGTCAATACAATCACTCCAGGTTTCTTTCCTGCCGACCAGAATCGGAAGCTTCTTTTTAAGGAAGATGGCACTCCGACCGATCGGGCAAAATCGATCCTTGGGCATACCCCGATGGGTCGTTTTGGCGAACCCAATGAGCTGATCGGTGCTGCGGTCTTTCTGGCCAGCCAAAAGGCGAGTGGATTTGTAACCGGCATCGATCTGCGTGTGGATGGCGGCTTTCTTTCCCAGACGATCTGATGGGCGATCAATCACTCTCTTCCGCGGAGGTAAGACAGATCCTCCAGGCAGGCTTGCCCCAAGCCGAATTCAAGAATCGAAAAGTCCTGGTGATCGTTCCTGATCATACGCGGACGGCTCCGGTCGGTCAGATGTTCAAGGAGGTGCACGCCTGGTTAGGCCCGGTGGCAAAGCAGATCGATGTGATGGTGGCGCTGGGAACCCATCCACCGATGAGTCAGGAAGCGATTTCCAATCGGCTGGATCTGACCCTAGCTGATAAGGAGAAGTCCTATCCCAAGGTTCAGCTTCTGAACCATGCTTGGGATGATGACCGGGCCTTGGTGGAGATCGGAAAAATTCCCTCTACCGAAATCCGAGATCTGACCGGAGGCCTTTTTGAGATGGAGGTGAAGGTTCGGATCAACCGCGCGGCGTTGGAGTATGACGAACTGGTAATTCTGGGGCCCACGTTTCCGCATGAAGTCGTCGGCTTTTCCGGTGGCAACAAGTATCTCTTTCCGGGGATCAGTGGTCCCGAAGTTCTAAACTTCTTTCATTGGCTCGGGGCGGTCGTGACCAATCCGGGAATCATTGGGAAGAAGTGGACGCCGGTTCGGAAGGTGGTCGATCGGGCGGCGGCTCTCGTTAAGACGAGGAAGTGGTGTGCTTCGATGGTGGTTCGACCGGATGCGTCCTTGGCGGGTCTGTTTGTTGGAACTCCCGAGTCAGCCTGGGAAAAAGCGGCCGATCTCTCTGAAAAGCTTCACATCATTCGGAAGAAGAAGCCGTTCCGCCAGATTCTCTCCTGTGCCCCTGAGATGTATGACGAACTTTGGGTGGCGGGGAAGTGTATGTACAAACTTGAGCCGGTATTGGCAGATGGGGGGGAGTTGATTATTTACGCGCCGCATCTGACCGAGGTGTCGATTACGCACGGGATGTTAATCCGCCGGATCGGTTACCACTGTCGGGATTATTTTCTAAAACAGTGGGACAAGTTTAAGGATGAGTCGTGGGGAGTTTTGGCGCATTCCACCCATGTTCATGGAGGCGGAACTTATGAGAACGGAGTAGAGAAGCCGCGGGCGCGGGTAATCTTGGCCACGGGGATTCCAGAGGCTGTTTGTCGGGAGATCAATCTGGGCTATCGGGATCCTAAAACGATCAGGAAAGAGGATTTCGCCAATCGGGAAGAGGAGGGGATTTTGTTCGTACCAAAGGCAGGAGAGAATCTGTATCGTCTTGAAGATGAACATTCTTCTTAACAAAAAGGCGTCATCCCTCTAGTTTGAAAAGCATTCATGAGCACAAAAATGAAGATTAAAACTGACGGGGCGTTGGATTTCCTTTCTCTGGGTGCACTGGTTCACCGGTTGGACCCCGGAATCATCCCTTTCCGCAAAGCGACTGAGTGCAAGATCCATGTCAGCGGAGGAGAATTCAATGTGGCGGCCAATTTGGCTGACTGTTTTGGGATGCGCACGGGAATCGCCTCAGCCATGGTCGAATATCCAATCGGGGATCTGATTGCCGAACGAGTCCGCGCGATGGGGGTGCGTCCCTTTTACAAAAAATTTAAGCACGACGGGGTAAATGGTCCGAACATGGCGGCGGTTTATAGTGATCAGGGACATGGAGTACGCGCTCCGGTGGTGTTCTACAACCGTTGCAATGAAGCGGCCGGACTTTTGAAGCCTGGTGATTTCGACTGGAAAAAGATTTTCGGAGAAGGGGTACGCTGGTTTCATAGTGGTGGGATTTTTGCCGCTCTTTCACAGACCACCCCTGAGCTGATCATAGAAGCAATGCAGGCGGCCAAAGCCGCGGGCGCCACCACTTCGTTCGATCTCAACTACCGAGCGAAGCTTTGGAACATCCAAGGCGGACACGACCGGGCCGTGGCGATTCTTGATAAGATCGTCAAGAACGTCGATGTCCTCGTGGGAAATGAGGAGGATCTGCAGATGGGATTGGGAATTCCGGGTCCAGATGTTCATTCGAAGTCGAAACTGGATCCATCGGCCTTCCTCAGCATGATGAAGAACGTTGCCAAGAAGCATCCGCATGTTCAGGCGGTGGCCACGACCTTGAGGGAAGTGCACACCACGAATCATCACAGCTGGAGTGCAGTGGCTTGGATCAATGGGACGACGCATCAAGCACCGACTTGTGAGCTAGACGTCATCGATCGCGTTGGAGGCGGAGATGGATTTGCTGGCGGGTTTATTTACGGACTCCTTTCCGGAACCGAACCGGATGACGCGGTGAAGCTTGGCTGGGCGCACGGGGCGTTGCTCACAACCTTCCCAGGTGACACCACTATGGCGACCGTGGATCAGGTGAAAGCTTTTGCGCAGGGCGGATCCGCCCGGATTCAACGTTAATTTATGGCAAACGAACCTCAAGGTGATCTGGCCCTGATCGGGCTAGCTGTGATGGGGCAGAACCTCATTCTCAACATGAACGACCACGGGTACACGATCGTGGCATTTAACCGGACTGTTTCAAAAGTGGACGACTTTTTGGCTAAGGAAGCCAAAGGAACCAAGGTTCAAGGCGCCCACTCGATTGCCGAGATGGTGTCGAAGCTTAAGAGGCCTCGTCGTGTGATGCTTTTGGTCAAAGCCGGAAAGCCCGTGGATGATTTCATTCAGGAACTTCTCCCTGTGATGGAGAAGGGGGATATTATTATAGACGGTGGAAACTCGCTTTTCGACGATACCAACCGTCGCCAAAATGAGGTGGAGGCAAAAGGTCTTCTCTATATCGGAACTGGAGTCTCTGGGGGTGAAGAAGGAGCCCGTCGCGGTCCCAGCATCATGCCAGGTGGATCACCTGCGGCTTGGCCGTTCGTGAAAAAGATTTTCCAGGACATCTCCGCCAAAGTGGACGGAGGGACTCCCTGTTGTGATTGGGTAGGGGAGCAAGGTGCGGGTCACTACGTAAAGATGGTTCACAACGGCATCGAATACGGGGACATGCAGCTGATCTGCGAGGCCTATAACCTGATGAAGAATGGCCTTGGGATGAGTGCGGATGATATGCACCAAGTTTTTGCTGAATGGAATAAGGGTGAGTTGGATAGTTACCTGATCGAAATTTCCAGGGATATTTTGGCCAAGAAGGATTCCGACGGATCTCCGCTGGTGGACAAGATTCTCGATACTGCCGGGCAGAAGGGGACAGGGAAGTGGACTGTGATCAATTCTCAGGATCTCGGCATTCCGATCACCCTGATGGCGGAGGCGGTCTATGCCCGTTGTGTTTCGGCACTGAAGGACGAGCGGGTTGCAGCGGCGCGGAAGTTGAAAGGGCCCAAACCTCTTTTGCCTGCAGCGAAGGATCCGGAAAAGAAGAAGGCCTTTATCTCGGATATTCGGGATGCTCTGTATGCCTCCAAGATCGTTAGCTACGCACAAGGCTATATGCTGATGCGTGCGGCGGCGAAGGAGTACAAGTGGAACCTGAATTATGGCGGCATCGCCCTGATGTGGCGCGGGGGTTGCATTATCCGTTCGCGCTTCCTCGGAAAAATCAAAGAGGCGTATGACAAGAATCCAAAATTAAACAATCTGCTACTCGACGACTACTTCCGTGGGGAAGTGAAGAAGTCGCAGAAGGGGTGGCGGAATGTGGTCGCAGCGGCGGCCAAGCGCGGAATTCCTGTTCCCGCTTTCAGCACGGCGCTGGCATTCTTCGACAGCTACCGGAACGCTGTATTGCCTGCCAATCTACTTCAGGCCCAGCGGGACTACTTTGGGGCGCATACCTATGAGAGGGTGGATAAGCCACGAGGCGAATTCTTCCATACCAACTGGACCGGACACGGCGGAACAACCGCTTCTTCCACCTATAACGTTTAGAGATTACCGTCAGTGCGGGCTTGCAGGGGAGGCCTTCTGAACGAAGATAGAGGTATTGCCGGCTTAGCTCAGTGGTAGAGCAGCGGTTTTGTAAACCGCTGGTCGTCGGTTCAAATCCGACAGCCGGCTCCGCAACCGATTTATGAGGTTGAATTAATTACTCTGGGCGGATTCAGGTGTTGACAACTAGCGAATAATTATTTACTTATTTATGCATGAAAAACACCCTCCGTGTAGCGATCCTAACAGCAATCGCCTTGGCTTCCCCTTTAGCCATGGCTGATTCCGGCACAAAAGGTAATAACGATGACTGCTCGGTTGAGCAGGCTTTCATTGCGATTCCCGATCTTTTGGTCGTGCGTCCGGTGAGCTTGGCTGGTTGTGCAGTGGGTTTCACCGCATTCGTGGTGTCTTCTCCTTTCACAGCCATGGCCGAATGTGTGGACGAATCCTGGGACACTTTGGTGAAAACCCCGGCTCGTTTTACGTTCGAGCGTGATCTTGGCGATTTCGACGACGTTAAATAAGTTTCCGACCGAAAAGGTCTGAGCATAGGGCGATCCTGAAAGGGGTCGCCCTTTGTGTTTATAGGCATGGGTTCAAGGAGTTAGGAGATTCTAGGTGTTTAGAGGGTTTGAGCTAGGCGGGGTTGGCAAGGACGCTCTACCTTCGAAGGATGTTTGGGTTCTACACGCACGATTTGAGTCCGTTCCTGATTCAGTTTGGGAACGGTTGGGGAATTCGGTACTACGGAATGGCTTATGTGGTGGGGTTCTTAGCCTGGTTCTATGGGCTTCGTTGGTTTCGAAAGCTGGGTTGGTCGAAGCTCAACGACGACCAGATATCGGAGCTTCTTTTTTATACCGTCGTGGGTGTTTTAGTCGGGGGCAGACTGGGCTACTGCTTGCTTTATGACTGGGCCGAAACGATCCGAAATCCAGTCAGTATTATCGCTTTTTGGAATGGGGGGATCCGAGGAATGGCTAGCCACGGAGGGATCATAGGATCCCTGCTAGGGTTCCTTCTCTGGGCAAATAAAAACAGGGCAGATGGTTGGGCGGTAGCAGATAATGCTGCCGTTCTTGCACCGGTCGGAATTTTCCTCGGCCGAATTGCGAACTTTATCAATGGGGAGCTATGGGGAAGATCGAGCCAGGTTCCATGGGCGGTAATCTTTCCTGACGCAGATGGACTTCCCCGCCATCCGTCCCAGCTCTATGAGGCGGTCGGGGAGGGGCTTGTTTTGGGGTTGGCGATGTTTTGGATTCGGTCTCGAAAATCGGAACCGAGCGGTCAAGTGACTGGATGTTTCTTCATGATTTATGCGCTCATTCGATTTGTTCTCGAATATTTCCGTGAACCGGATGTGGGTGACCCGTTGATTCTTGGAATGAGTCGGGGACAGATGTTCTCCGTTGCGTTGGCCGTGGCAGGATTTGCCGTTTGGAGAATACGCTCCAGGGGACGCCTGACCCGCAGTTCTTAACGGCGTTTGTTCTTCACTGGAACATGGAGGGTTTGTCCTGGGACAAGAAGATCGGGGTCATTCATTGGGTTAAAGAGAAGGATGTCCTCGACTCCAACTCCAAATCTTTTTGAGATCGTGCTTAAAGAATCTCCTCTTCGAACGGTGTACAGAATCGGTTCCGGTTGAATATCGACTTCAAAGGAAGTAGAGGCGGAGGGGGATGGGGATGGTGTCGGGTTGGCGGTGTTCTGGGCTGAGGGTTGGATTTTTGGGGAAGGGAGAGGGGGGAGGTTCGCAAAGCCATAATCGAAAAGCATTCGGGTGTCCTGCCATTTATTGGCACTTTTGAGGAGCGTCAGGCGGAGTTCCCGGCCCTCTCTGGTGGCGGATGCGGCAAAGGTGTGTCGCGCCTCATAGGTCCATCCTGTTTTGGCTGGGCCCATGCCGGGATAGGCACCGAGGAGTTTGTTATGATTTCGCATTCGTTGAACTCCAATCGCTGTCCGAAGGTTATAGATCTGAGTCTCTGCCATCTGGCGTAGGGTCGAAATAGAAAGAAAGTGGTTAAATAGAGTCATCAGATCACGGGCGGTGGTGCGTTGAACCGTTCCGGGAAGGCCATGGGGATTCCCAAAACGGGTTTTCGACATTCCGAGTCTGGCCGCCTCTGCATTCATTTCGGAGACAAACTGCGTGGCCGAACCGGAACTAATGCGGGCTAGAGCCATGGCGCTGTCATTATCCGATCCGATGATGATAGATCGGAATAGTTCGCTAACGGGAACGGTTTCCCCCGGACGAAGAGGCACGGTGCTGGGTTCCACCCTGACATCTTCCGAGGTGATTGTGGCCATACCTTGGCCTCCCGTTTTGCGGTAGGCGACGAGTGCAGTCATTAGTTTGACTGTGCTGGCGGGAGGGTAAGGGGTATCGATATCGCGGGCATAGAGAACCTCTCCGGTCATCGGGTCAAGAAGCAGAGCCGCTTTTGCCAAAAGATCATCGTTTACCTGTTCGAGGGTTGGAGGTTTCGGTGGAGGAACTGGTACTGCGGAGTGAAGCAAAGATCCTGTTCCCAGAAATAAAAGAAAACAGAAGGAGGGCAATTTCATCGGATTTCCCAATAGTCGGGGAATCGGGTCAATTTCTTTGGACTACCCCGGCGGATAAAAAATACATCTTCGATTCGGACACCGCCGATTCCGGGCACGTAAAGACCGGGTTCCACAGTGAGGATGGTGCCCAAGGGAATGGAAGAGATGGCGTACCGGGGGGCTTCATGGATTTCGAGGCCCAAGCCGTGTCCGACACCGTGAAAGAATCCAGTCCAGCGACCTTTCTTGATTTCTGTTGGGTAGCCTTGTTGTTGGAACCAGTTTCTAAGATCGTTTTGGATTCTTTCTCCGTTTGCGTGGGCGCGGGTCTGGCGGAGGGCCTTCTTTTGGCCGAGAACTACGGTGTCGCGAAGGTGTCGGAGTTGTTCGGATGCACGACCTTTCACAAGGGTTCGGGTGATATCGCCAAAGTAGCCCGTTTTTGTATTTCTAGGAAAAATATCAAGGATGATGGCTTGGTGCGCGCGGAGGGGGCCAGATCCCCGTTCGTGGGGGTCGCAAGCCTGATTGCCGCCGCTGACAATCGTGTCACGGGCAAGGGCACCATGGCGTAAGCATGCGATCTCCATTTCGGTCCTAAGTCGTTCCGATGTCAGGACACAACCATTCCAGGCAAGGGTGTGATTACGTCGAATCTTGGTGGCTTTAACAATATCGACGGCTCGGGTTAAACCGGCTTCAGCTGCGCGAATCGCTTGGGTAATATAACGGATTTCCAAGAAGGATTTTTTGAGGCGTTTTGGAAAAAAGGGCTCGGGAACGGATTGAAGTTTGAGTCCTGCTCGGGTGAGGCTGTGGGCCAGGCCAATCGGAAAAGTGCAGGGGATTTCGGCAGATCGTATTCCATGGCGTCGCAGGACGTTGGCGAGAGTCTTGGGATAAGGGTGCTTTCCCGAGCCCATTCGTTTTTCCTCCTCAGAAAGGTCTAGGCACTGGTCGACCCTCCCGGTCTGGCGGGCTCGGTCGATTTCTAATGGCCCTAACAGGGCAAAGGTTTTGCCTGAAGCGGTCTGGAACCATGCAAAATCGTCCGGGACAAAAAGCCCGGTGGCATAGGTGAGATCGGGGACGCGATCGGTATTTCCGACGAGAAGACGAGCGAGACGGGCCACGGCTACGACGATTTTAAAAGGGCGCCGGCAAGGAAGCCGCTAAGGAGGAAAGCGAGGAGAATCATGGGGGTTCGCACTTCGAAGCCAAAAAGATAAAAGTCGAGATGGAGGAAGCCTGCCTGGCGGGCAAGGAGGGCGACAGCGGTAGTGAGGATTCCTAGGGAAACAAAGCGTTGGCGGTTCATGGTTGGACTTGGAAGACAGATTTCATGGGGTAATTGTGGGGGATGTCAATTACGACCCGAACTGGGGATGGGGGAAGCACGGCACTAATGTATGGCAGAAGGGTGTCCAAGGACAGCCCTCGCGTGGAAGCTTATGGGGAGGTGGATGAGTTGAATGCTTGTCTTGGCTTGGCTCGAGCCCATTCGGGCAAAGAGGGTAAGGTGTTGATTGAGACCATTCAAAGGGCTTTGGTTGGGCTCATGGGAGAGCTGGCGGTGGCTAGGAAGGATCTTCCGAGATACGAAAAGGACGGATATGCGAGGATCAAGGATGAGGATTTGTATTTACTGGATCGAAAGATTGCGGCTTTGGAAAAGGCCGCTCCCAGAGCAAAAGGGTGGTCCACTCCTGGCGGGAGTTTGACGGGGGCAGCTTTAGCTCTCGCGAGAACCGTGTGTCGCAGGGCTGAAAGAGGGGTATGGAAACTGGAAAGTAAGGAAGGAAAAGTCAGGAATTTGATACCCAAGTACTTGAACCGGCTCTCCGACTTGCTCTGGCTTTTGGAGAGGTCGTCCGATACGAAGAATCCCAAATCAAAAAAGATTAGGAAGTCCTGAGGATTTCCCACGCAGCATCGGGCCCCAGGTAGACCATGCCTGTGTAGATCTGAATGAGGTCGGCACCAGCCGATCTACGAGACTGGTAATCGGCGGCGGACATGACTCCGCCGACTCCGATGAGAATCTGGTCGGAACCGAGGAGTGGGCGGAGGGTTTCTGTCATGGCTGTTGCACGGGCAGTAAGGGGCCGTCCACTTAACCCTCCTGTCTCCTTGGGATCATCCGGGTCGCGATGAAGAGTCGTATTCGTGGCAACGATACCTGCCAACTGAAACTCCCGAGTGATCGCTACGATTTCGGGAAGAGTGGAGAATTCAACATCGGGGGAAACCTTTAACAGGAGGGGTTTGGTCTTAGAACAAGAGCGGTTAAAATCCTGAAGCGTCGAAAGAAGGCGCCTCAGGTCGTCCGGTTTCGCGAGGTCACGAAGACCAAGAGTATTGGGAGAGCTGATGTTGATGACAAAATAGTCGCCGAGAGGTTGAAGAAGTTTCAAGGATCCGAGGTAGTCGAGGGGTGCCTGATCGAGGGGGGTGATTTTCGATTTGCCCAGATTGATGCCGATAGGGAAATCCTGAAGGGCATGGCGATCTCGAAGACGACGAATTCGGTCAGCGATAGACGACGCACCCAGATTCGGAAAGCCGAGGCGGTTGATCAGAGCCTGTTTGGATGGATAACGAAAAATACGGGGTTTTGGGTTCCCAGGCTGAGGATGAAGAGTGACGGTGCCGAGTTCAGCAAAGCCGAACCCAAGATTTCGCCATGCGAGCGTCGCTTCAGCATTCTTATCCAGACCGGCGGCAATTCCGAGGCGGTTCCGAAAGGGGAGATTAAGGAGTTTGACGGGATCGTTGGGTGCTTTTCGGCCTAGGGCGAGCAGCTTTGAAAGGAGAGGAATACGGAGTGAGGCTAGCGTCAAGTGATGTGCCAGCTCCGGATTGAGCTGAAAAAGCAGGGGGCGGGCGAGAGTGGAGTAGAGGTTCATTTTCCAATACAAAACTGCGCGAAAAGACGGTCGAGTACATCCTCCGATGTGCCGACGCCTAAAATGGATTCAAGGGCTTGAAGAGCGAGACGAAGATCCGAGGCGATGAGCTCCGGGGCGGCGCGGTTGAGCAGGGAGGCTGAGGCACAAGCGAGGGCTTCGGTGACCCGACGTAGGGCATCCTCATGCCGAGCGTTGACGGCAATTTCGTCTGATCCAGGCGCGTGGAGATCTGCCTTTAAGTGTTGGATGATTTTTTTCCTTAGGTCATCCAGTCCAAGACCGGTATGGGCAGAAACGGTGAGACCGGAAAAGGAGTTGGAACTGGGGAGGTCCCCTTTGGTTAGAACAGGAATGACTTTTGGACCGTATGAAATCCAATCTTTGGCGCAGGGATCATTCGTTTGGGAGGAGTCGATCAAGGCCAGAATCAGATCTGCTGAGTCCATGGCAGCTCGTGTTCGTCCCATGCCTTCGAGTTCAATCGGGTCGGTCGATGAACGGAGACCGGCCGTATCGATGAGGCGGACAGGAAAGCCGTTCAGGACGATCGATTCTTCAACTGTGTCGCGTGTCGTGCCGGGGATTGGACTCACTAAAGCACGATCCATGCCGAGAAGGGCGTTAAGGAGTGTTGATTTTCCGGCATTGGGAGGCCCGGAGAGGACGAGCCGATAGCCTGATCGGAGACGTTGACCAAGGGGAGCTGTCGCCAAAAGGGAGGCAGAAGATTTGAGGAGATTGCTGATTTCGGAACGAAATCCTTCTCCCACTTCCGGTTGGATGTCTTCCTCTGGAAAGTCGATCCAGGCCTCCATGCGGGCTAGCAACTGTAGGAGGGATTCTCGGTCGGCCATGAGTCGGCTGCTCAATTTCCCGGCAAGAGCACGTTGTCCCGCGAGAAGTGCACGTTCCGACCTAGCATGGATGACATCGAGGACTGCTTCCGCCTTTGTCAGGTCGATCCTGCCGTTGAGAAAAGCACGTTCGGTAAATTCGCCCGGGCGGGCGGGTCGGGCACCCAAGGAGCAGATGGCTTGAAGGATCGATTCCACGATCAGGGGATTTCCATGGCATGAGATTTCGATCAGATCTTCTCCAGTATAGGATTTTGGGTTTGGCCAAGAAGTCATGACAACTTCGTCAAGGGGGGATTGGTTGTGATGAAGTTTAACGAGAACTGGTGATCGGGGTTTGAGAGGGGACTGGGACAACTTTTCGGAAATCGGGACGGCTTGCGGTCCGCTGATACGGATCATTGCGAGGGCTGAGACGCCCGGTGGGGTGGCGCAAGCCGAGATGGTATCATTTTCAAACGCCATAGCAGATAACACTTTCGCAAATTTTGGCGCCCTAGGGCGAGTCCTACTTATAGGCTCAAAGCCCATCACAGGGGCTGGTCTAGGATGACTTGGGGAGGTATGAAGGGATATGGGAATTGCAACTGAAGCGATCTTGGTTACGGGGGGGTGTGGTTTTATTGGATCGAACTATGTGAGGCATCTTCTGGCCTCGTCCCCCGATGTGAAGGTGGTGGTTCTGGATAAGCTGACATATGCGGGGCATCGGCCAAATTTGGAAAAAGAGGAAAAAGGGGGCCGTTGCGAGGTGGTCGTGGGAGATATCGCGGATGCCAAAGTTGTGGAAGCACTTTTAAGCAAGCATCAGCCGGAATCGATTATCAACTTTGCCGCAGAGTCTCATGTAGATCGCTCGATTGATGAACCTGCCCCTTTTCTTCACACCAATGTTACTGGAACTTTCACCTTACTTGAAGCGGCCCGCAAGTATGTGGGAGCTAGAAAGGGGAAGGGTTCCGATTCCTTCCGTTTTATCCACCTTTCAACGGATGAAGTTCACGGCTCTTTAGAGCCTTCGGATCCACCTTTTTCAGAAGGGTCAACCTTTGCTCCGAATAGCCCTTACGCAGCTTCTAAAGCTGCCGCGGATCATCTGTGTCGGGCCTATTTCCGCACCTATGGATTGTCGACGGTGGTATTGCGGCCTTCAAATAACTTTGGACCGTTTCAGTTTCCGGAAAAACTGATTCCTTTGGCAATTTTACGGGCTTTGGCAGGTGAGAAGATTCCGGTTTATGGGGATGGAAAACAGGTCAGGGATTGGCTTTATGTGGAGGATACGGCACATGCCGTCGAGGCGGCTCGACAAAAGGGTGGGCTAGGAGAGCCTTATCAGGTCGGGGCAGATGCGGAAAAGGATAACAGAACCGTCCTGTTGGCTATTTGCCAGATACTCGACCGTTTGAGCCCTCAAGCTAACGGTCAACCCCATCGGGAACTTATGGAAACGGTGGCCGACCGTCCTGGTCATGACCGTCGATATGCAACGGATGCGTCCAAATTCAAGAAACAGACCGGTTGGGCGGGAAAGACCACCTTTGAGTCCGGCCTTGAAAAGACGGTGCGTTGGTATCTTGATAATCCCGCTTGGTGTCAGGCTGTGCATGCCAAAGGTTATGCCGGCCAAAGACTCGGCCTTTCGAAGGGCTAGAACTGGTTTTTCGTGGTCGAGAAATACGATTATCTCGTGGTCGGTGCGGGGTTTGCAGGCACTGTGCTTGCCGAACGTTTAGCCGAGGAGTCGGGAAAAACATGTCTGGTCGTGGACCGGAGAGATCACATCGCAGGAAACGCGTTCGATAAGGTGGATCCATCGGGAATACTGATTCATACCTATGGGCCACACTATTTTCGGACGAATTCGACGCGTGTAGTCGATTATCTAAGTCGGTTTACCCAATGGCATCAGGTCACGTATCAGGTCCTTGTTTGGACGGACGGGAAATATTGGCAGTTCCCGATCAACCTCAACACGTTTGAGCAGTATCTAGGGCGCCCATCAACCACTGAGGAGATGGAGGCCACTTTAGCCAAGTGGCGGGAGGATTTTCCGAATCCAAAAAACTCCGAGGAGATGGTTCTGTCCCAGGTGGGGCGAAAGTTCTACGAAATGTTCTTTAAAAACTATACGAAGAAGCAGTGGAAGCGGGATCCCTCCCAACTGGATGCATCGGTTTGTGGTCGAATTCCGGTTCGTACGAACCGCGATAACCGATTTGTTACGGAAACCTTCCAAGCACTTCCCCAAGATGGGTATACGGCGATGTTTGAGAAAATCCTTCGACACCCGAGGATCACTGTCCGACTCAATACGGACTACCGTCAGTTGCCCCCGACAGTAAAATACGACCAAATGATCTACACGGGGATGATTGATGAGTTTTATAACTTTTCAGAAGGTCGTTTGCCTTACCGATCGATGCGATTTGAGGCCGAGACACTTCCTCAGGAATTCTTTCAACCGGCCATGCAAGTGAACTACCCAAACAATCATGAGTATACCCGTGTGGTCGAAATCAAACACGCCACGGGCCAGAAATCTCCCGTCACGACGATCGTACGAGAATATCCGGAGGACTTTGGACCTGGGAAGGAAGCCTACTACCCAGTGCCTGCTCCCGATTCAAAGGAGCTATATGAAAAGTACGCGGCCAAGGCGAAAATCGAGAAGAATGTTACCTTTGTCGGCCGTTTGGCTACCTATCGGTACTATAATATGGATCAGGTTATCGCGATGGCGTTAACCGAGTTTGATAAGTTGAAAGGCTCCGAAACAATAAACTAGCGCAGTCCGGAGCCTTGGTAGCCGATTGGATCGAAATCAACTTCAGGAAAGCCGGTGGCTTGGAGTTCATGAGTGAGAGTTTTTCGAAGGTTGGAATCCTTGAATCGGGCAGTCTCAGCTGGGGATACTTGGACCAAGGCTTTACCTCCAAGATGGCGAACCCGAACAATTCGAAATCCGTGATTTCGGATAACTGCCTCGGCCTTTTCGATCGTTGCGAGCCGGTCCGGAGTAACGGCAAGGCCGGGAGCAAGTCGTGACGATAGGCAAGGGGCTGCGGGTTTTTCTGCGACATCCAGTCCTGCATGGCGAGCAAGAGCACGAACATCTGCTTTGGTCAGGGCAGCTTCCCTCAGGGGGGCAGCCACATGAAACTGAGTTGCGGCGGTTTGGCCGTGGCGGATTTCCTGAGAATCATCAAAGTTCTCCCCGTACGCAAGCACAGCAACCTTTCGAAGCCGGGCAACTTCCTCCATTCGTTGAAACAGCTCGGATCGGCAAAAAAAGCAACGATTGGGAGGGTTGGAAGTGTAGGAGGGGTCCTGTAGCTCGAGGGTCCGAAGAATTTCGACCTGAATCCCATTCTTTTGAGCGAAAGCCAAGGCGGCAGCATGCTCAGAGCGGGGAAGGCTGGGGGAGTCGCCCAGGATTCCTGTGACTTTCGGACCGAGAATCTGGTGGGCTGTCCAAAGAAGAAAGGCGGAGTCGACCCCACCGGAATAAGCTACGAATGCCGAGGGCCAATCTTTGATAAGGTTTTCAAGGTGGCTCTTTTTGGCCGATAATTCCTTGCTCAACAGCATAAGGTATCTTACGACATCGGAAGTTGTTATGGAATGTTTTCTAGTCAACTGGGTCAAAGTACAGCCTTTGTGTCATCGTGGGTGGGCATCAGGGGGCGAGACGTGCTAGAGTGCTTGAAATGAACGAAACAACAAATCTTTCAGATTTGAGAAAGAGCTACGAAAAAGCGCAGCTCGATGAATCGCATTCTCATGCCGATCCGTTTCAGCAGTTTGATCAGTGGCTCAAAGAGGCAATTCGCTCCGAGATTCCTGAGCCTAATGCAATGACCCTCGCAACGGTTTCACCTGAGGGTCGACCCAGTACTCGTCCTGTTCTGATTAAAGGCTGTGATTCTCGGGGGATTGTCTGGTACACGAATTATGAAAGTCGGAAGGGGATCGAGTTAAGCAAAAACCCGTGGGCGGCTTTGCAGTTTCACTGGGTGGAGTTGGAGCGTGTGGTTCGTTTGGAGGGGAAAGTGGAGAAAATCAGCCCTGAGGAAAGTGATGCGTATTACTGCTCCCGACCCCTTGATTCAAGATATGCAGCATGGGCGTCGCCTCAGAGTAAGGTGATTCCGAATCGTGGAGTCCTAGAGAAGAGGTGGGCAGAACATGAAAAGGCCTTGGGTGCCAACCCATCTCGGCCTCCGAATTGGGGAGGATTTCGTCTATCACCTTCGCTTTGGGAGTTCTGGCAGGGAAGAAAAAGTAGACTCCATGATCGACTCCGATACCGAAAAGAGGCAGAGGGCTGGGTCAGGGAGAGGTTGGCCCCCTAGCTTGGAAAGGTTCGTTCTAGGGGAGAGGGAATTGCTTTTGAAGATCGGAACAGAAGAGCAATCAGGAATGTCGTTAAGGTTCCGAAGGTAATTCTCCAAGGGAAGGCAATCAAGGGTAGCCAGTCGGGTCTGGGAAGGGGCGGAAATCCGAAAAGTTTTAGAAGATCGGAGGGAAGACCTGAAAGAATGGCCACAACAAGGAAGCCGGTCGCCATGGCGAAAAGATTGCCACGATCGCAACCCCGGTTCTTCGTGAGTGCACCTAATAGAAACACGCCAAGAAGGGAGCCGTAGGTGTATCCAAATATTCCCAGAACGATCGGAAGAATTCGGGATGTAGGATTCGTAATGACCATCCAGGCGGTTCCTGCACCGATCAGAACAAGAATGCCCGAGAAAGTTATAGTACTCCATCGTGCGGCCCGGAGGGAGTTAGGGCTCTTGCATCGTGGCGCAAGAAAAGGCTCATACCAGTCGCGGACCCAAGAGGTGGCCAGTGCGTTGAGCGCTGTACTGAGAGATCCCATCGTCGTCGCAAAAATCCCCGCGATGAGGAGACTTCGAAGCCCCGGAGGAAGTTCTTCGAGAATGTAAAAAGCAAAGATATGGGCATTTCGTTCGGGAAGATGAGGGTTAGGGGAATACTGGTAGTGAACCCAAAGCAGAATTCCGATGGTAAGAAACGCCATCACGATGGGAATATCGGCTAGTCCGGAGGCGACCAAAGCCAAGCGACTTTTCGCCGGATTCTTGGCGGTCAGCATTCGTTGCACCATATCCTGATCGGTTCCGTGGGTGGCCATAGTAACAAACGTTGCAGCAAAAAATGCTGTCCAAAGTGTGTACTCGCTTTCGAGAACAGATTTTAGGTTGGCGAAAAGGCTTCCTTGATGAATCTGACCGAGACTCCAAACAGTAAGGTCGCCTGCTTGTTGTAATTTGGAATGAAATCCCTCCCAACCACCGGGTATGGAGTGAGCGAGGTGCCAAAGAACAAACGCAAGCCCTGAGAACATAACGACCGACTGAATTAAATCGGTCCAGACAACCGCTTTGATCCCACCTAGTGCGGTGTAGACGGCGGTGAGAGCAACAAGAAACAAGAGGGAGGCAAAGGTTATTGTGAGTTCTTGGGTGTGGGTCGGGCGTGTTCCTGTGATCATTTCGTATCCCAAAACCAATATAATGGCAGCGACGTAAAGACGGGTGCCACTGGCCAAGGCGCGGGTGATTAGGAAAATAGCGCTCGCAGCCTGTCGGGTGGTTGGTCCAAAACGAATCTCAAGAAACTCGTAAATCGATACTACCCGATAGGTGTAGTAAGGCTTGATAAAGATCCAGCTCACGAGAACACGCGCAAGGATGGTTCCCAAAGCAAGTTGTGCATAGGTGAAGTTCCTTAACTCGTAGCCTTCGCCAGGAGCTCCCAAGAATGTGGCTGCACTTATCTCTGCTGCCAGAATAGACGCGAGGACCGCCCACCATGGGATGGATCTTCCACCCAAGGCGTAATCCTGAAGAGAGGATTGGCCCCGAGAGGAATAGAGACCGATTCCCATAATGGCGGCAAAGTAAGTAGCCAAGACAAGTGCATCCAAAAGAAAGGGATTCATGAAGATGTTTTAGGGAAGTTTCCAGGATTCTCAGGGAAGTTTCCAGGATTCTCGGAATCGAGCATACTCATCTGCGGGAAGAAGAACATAAACGGGTTGATCTGCCGGTGTGAAGGAACGAAGAAGTTGCCGAAAACTTATTTCCTCCATTGAGGTACACCCCGTTGTCACTGAATCGTGGCTACGGCATAAGTGAAAAAAGATAGCACTCCCGGAACCTGCTTTGACCTCAGGCGGGGCGTTATGGCGGATGAATAGTTTCAGGGAGTGCGCGGGGTCTGCTTGTCGCATGAGGTGGTACTGTTCTGATGGAGGGAACGGTTCGTGGGCCGAAAGAATCAGATGCCGATTATAAAGAGAGGACGACGGATCCTCGATCCAAAGGTCTCGGTCAGTTACCTGACGGTAGCGCCAGCCTGGCAGATTCGACTTTTTGTCGTATCCGTAAAGG
>Ga0209085_1000704_pt1 | contig 23568 bp, 20 predicted proteins | sample C_131016_EF_Meta_FD_187310 | JGI IMG/M metagenome (GOLD analysis project Ga0209085, IMG submission 187310) | Freshwater microbial communities from Lake Croche, Canada to study carbon cycling - C_131016_EF_MetaG (SPAdes) (version 2) | ecosystem: Environmental > Aquatic > Freshwater > Lake...
CGTTTAATTCAAATTACAGCAGCAGGCTTGCAAGAAAGTCATCCACATGATGTTTCGCATGTTGCTGATGCTCCGAATTACCAGAAGAAGGGCCGCTAATGAATAACATCGAAATCGCACCTGGAAAACGTGCCCGTACCGCTTACTCTTTTGACGATATTGCAATCGTGCCCAGCCGCCGTACCCGCGACCCTGAAAACGTTTCTACTGCGTGGCAGATTGATGCCTATAAATTTGAACTTCCAATGATGGCCGCTCCCATGGACTCAGTTGTTTCGCCCGAAACAGCAATTGCTATTGGAAAGCTTGGTGGATTAGGTGTTCTAAACCTTGAAGGATTGTGGACTCGTTATGAAGATCCACGAATTCCATTGGGCGAAATTGCATCAATGCCAGATAAGCATGCAACTAAGCGCATGCAAGAAATTTACAACGCTCCAATTCGTCCAGAATTAATTAAAGAGCGAATTCAACAAATTCGCGATGCAGGCGTAACGGTTGCAGCATCGCTATCACCTGCGCGCACCGCCGAGTTTCATAAAGCGGTTATTGCAGCCGGTGTGGACATTTTCGTAATCCGCGGAACAACTGTTTCTGCCGAACACGTTGCCGCAGAAAATGAAGCGCTCAACCTTAAGAAGTTTATTTATGAACTAGATGTGCCTGTCATTGTTGGCGGAGTCGCAACATCAACAGCTGCGTTGCACTTAATGCGCGCAGGTGCTGCCGGAGTATTGGTTGGATTTGGTGGAGGCGCAACGCATACAACTCGCAAGGTTTTGGGTGTTGAAGTCCCTATGGCATCTGCAGTTGCTGAGGTCGCATCTGCTCGTCGTGAATATCTGGATGAATCAGGTGGGCGTTATGTTCATGTGATTGCCGATGGTTCAGTTGGTCGCAGTGGAGACATTGCAAAGGCGGTTGCATGTGGCGCCGATGCAGTAATGATGGGATCTCCACTTGCAAAAGCAATTGAAGCACCTGGTCTTGGTTGGCACTGGGGATCAGAAGCGCATCACCCAGTTTTGCCTCGCGGCGAACGCGTAAATGTTGGAACCGTGGGAACTCTGGAAGAGATTTTGCTTGGACCATCGCACACTTCAGATGGTTCAATGAATTTGTTCGGTGCACTTCGTCGCGCAATGGCAACATGTGGTTATTCAGATGTAAAGGAATTCCAGCGCGTAGAGGTTCTTATTCATCGTGGCTGAATCGCGCGGAGTCCTGGTTGTTGATTTTGGTGCTCAGTACGCGCAGTTAATTGCTCGACGAGTTCGCGAAGCACATGTCTTCTCTGAAATTGTTCCATCGTCAATTACTGCTGCTGAAGTCACGGCCAAAAATCCCAGTGCAATTATTTTGTCGGGCGGACCATCAAGTGTGTACGCAGATAATGCGCCAAAAGTTGATGCTGGAATCTTTTCTTTAGGAATTCCAGTTTTTGGTATTTGCTATGGTTTTCAAGCAATGGCAGCGGCCCTTGGTGGTGTTGTAAGCCAAACAGGTAAGTCTGAATTCGGTCGCACCGAAACGACTGTTCAGCCAACTTCTAAAGTATTTACTGGGTTGCCACCAAAGCAAAAAGTTTGGATGTCACATGGCGATGCCGTGACTCAAGCACCTGCGGGATTTACGGTGTGTGCAGTAACAGAAGATACGCCGATTGCAGCATTTGAAGATGCAACCGGAAAGTTAGCAGGCGTTCAGTTTCACCCAGAGGTTTTACATAGCGAACATGGTCAAGCAATCTTGCACAACTGGTTAGTCAATATTGCCAAGTGTGAAGCAACATGGACAACAGCAAATATTGCAGAAACTGAGATTGCAAAAGCTAAGCAAATAATTGGTAACAAGCGAGTCATCTGTGGACTCTCAGGTGGTGTTGATTCGGCAGTTGCTGCCGCAATCATTCAAAAGGCGGTTGGCAATCAACTGACATGTGTTTTTGTTGATCATGGGTTGTTGCGCAAAGGCGAAGCAGAACAAGTTGAGCGCGACTTTGTAGCTTCTACTGGCGTGAAGTTAGTTGTGATTGATGCAAAGAATCAGTTCCTTAGTGCTCTTAAAGATGTTACAGATCCTGAAGAAAAACGAAAGATTATTGGCCGCGAGTTTATTAGATCCTTTGAATCTGCAGCCCGCGATATTGCAGCTGGGGGAGATGTTGAATTTTTAGTTCAAGGAACTTTGTATCCTGATGTTGTTGAATCAGGTGGTGGAACAGGGACGGCAAACATTAAGTCGCATCACAATGTTGGTGGGTTACCCGATGATTTGCAGTTCACATTAATCGAGCCGCTGCGCACACTTTTTAAGGATGAAGTTCGCCACGTTGGTTTAGAACTTGGTTTGCCTGAGGAAATTATTTGGCGCCAACCTTTCCCAGGTCCAGGACTGGGAATTCGCATTATTGGTTCAGTGACGCAAGAACGTTTAGATCTTTTGCGTGAAGCTGATGCAATCGCTCGCGAAGAATTAAAATTAGCTGGACTAGATCGAGAAATCTGGCAGTGCCCAGTCGTGTTACTTGCAGATGTTCGAAGCGTTGGCGTTCAGGGCGATGGTCGTACCTATGGCCACCCAATTGTTCTGCGCCCGGTCTCATCCGAAGATGCCATGACCGCCGACTGGTCTCGTGTGCCGTATGAAGTACTTGAGAAGATTTCTACACGCATAACGAACGAGGTCCGCGAGGTAAATCGTGTAGTTTTGGATGTAACAAGCAAGCCACCTGGCACCATTGAATGGGAATAAATTAAGGGTTTTCACAGGATTTAGATTTATCATTTACGTATGTCAAAGGGAGTCACAGTGAAGCGCACACTTATTGCAGTTCTTGCAATTAACGTAATGCTTGCGCCAACTGCTTTTGCTGAAGCAAAGAGCAAAGCAACAAAGTCTGTAGCCCTTAAATGTGCACCTACAAAAGCAACTGGACATACTCCAAAAGATGTAGCACCTGCGCAAAAGCTTCCAAAAAAATTACCTCAAACTTTTACCTTTGATACAAATTGCGGAAACATTGTTGTCACAACTGTTGGGGCAAAGGCACCAATTACGATCACGCAACTGGCTACTTTAGCCAGGGGCGGTTACTTTAATGATTCTTTATGTCACCGACTAACCACACAAGGTCTTTTTGTTTTGCAGTGTGGGGATCCAACTGCAACAGGTACTGGCGGTCCCAAGTTCACGTATGGCGATGAAAACTTACCTGCAGCAACTGCAAATAATTACCCAGCTGGAACAGTTGCTATGGCTAACTCAGGTCCAGGAACAAATGGAAGTCAATTCTTTTTAGTTTTCGCAGACACAACCCTTGGTGCTAACTACACAATTTGGGGAACGATTACTCAAGGTCTAGATATTGTAAAAGCGATTGCAAAGGCTGGAGTTAAAGGTGGCGGTGCCGATGGCACTCCTAACCAAACAGTTGCTATCAATCGGGTGATTGTTACTAACTAGAAATAAGTTTTTAATTAGTTAGTATTAACAATCTTAAAAGCTTCAGCAATACGACCTTCTGGTAGACCACCCATTCCGGCATTACGTTGACCCCACTCGCGGACCATATTTTCTAATTCCTTATTGTGCGCAGTTTGAGATGCATGTGCATGCAGCGCTGCAATCTTTAAATCAAATGTGTCGGTGATATCAACCCAGTGATCAGGTTGAGCAAATCCAGAGACCCAGATTTCCTTAACACGCCAAGGTTGTAAACCTTCTTTTTCAAGCAAGTCAGTAAATGCAAATGGATTACGTGAATCAGGATAAACAGCCTGAATTGTTGCTTCTCCCGCAGCCAAGTGATCTGGATGGCTTGCACCAATTCGATCCCAATTGCGCTCTGGGCTTTGGCACACCATCCGGTCTGGCTTAGAGATACGAATCTGTCGGACAATGTCTTTGCGTAATTCGATAGTTGGCATTAAATGTCCATCAACATAATTCAGGAAAGTTATATCCGTGACACCAATTGCTGCACCAGCTTCACGTTGTTCGCGCTGACGAATTGCAGGCATCTCTTCCTTAGTGAAACCAGATTCTTCGCCACCTTGATCACCGTTAGTGCAAAACACGTAGGCAACTTCAATTCCCTTTTTCACCCATTGGGCGATTGTTCCGGATGCTCCAAAATCTGAATCATCGGGGTGGGCGCTAATGACCAAGACGCGCTTGATCTCGTTATCTGCAATCGGTTCCATGCATGAAGCCTAATAGACTCATCCTCATGAATGAAATCGATCCATTACTTGAGGGACTCAATCCTCAGCAATCGGAGGGGGTTACACATTCAGGCGGCCCATTATTGGTGGTTGCCGGTGCCGGATCTGGAAAAACTCGAGTCTTAACTCGTCGCATCGCGTATTTAATGTCTAGGCGAAATGTTGCCCCATATCAAATCTTGGCAATTACCTTCACGAACAAAGCAGCTGGAGAAATGAAGGAGCGAGTTGCAGATCTAGTTGGCCCGATTGCTAAATCTATGTGGGTCTCAACTTTTCACTCTGCATGTGTTCGGATCTTGCGCCAAGAAGCAACCCGTCTTGGGTACAGCAACTCCTTTAGTATTTATGATTCAGCTGATTCGCAACGGCTCATAACTATTGTCGCTAAAGAACTGAATTTGGATCCAAAGAGATATCCGGCACGTCAATTTCAATCAATGATTTCCAATGCAAAGAATGAATTATTGGGGCCGCAAGATTACTTAAATGCTGCAAGCAATCAATTTGAGCAAGTTGTTGCTGACGTTTATGCGGTATATCAACAACGGCTGATCCGAGCTAATGCAATGGATTTTGATGACTTGATTCTAAAAACCGTTGAAGTTTTGCAACGATACCCAGAAGCTAAAGCCCGATTTAGATCACGGTTCCGCCATGTTTTAGTTGATGAGTATCAAGACACAAATCATGCCCAGTACATTTTGGTAAAGGAGCTTGTAGGTACTGAACTTGAGGGCCAGGCACCGGCAGAGCTGTGCGTAGTGGGCGATGCTGATCAATCTATTTATGGCTTCCGTGGTGCAACTATTCGCAATATTTTGCAGTTCGAACTGGATTACCCAAATGCCCGCACAGTATTGCTCGAACAAAATTATCGATCTACTCAAAATATTCTAAATGCGGCAAACGCAGTGATAACTAAAAATGAAAGCCGGAAAGAAAAGAATTTGTGGTCTGATGCAGGATCTGGGTCACCACTTACAGGTTATGTTGCCGAAAGCGAACACGACGAGGCAAGTTTTATTGCAGATGAAATTAGATCTCTTCAGCGAGAAGGAGTTTCAACTCCAGGAGATACCGCAATTTTCTACCGCACTAACGCACAGTCTCGTGTGTTTGAAGAAGTATTTATGCGTAACGCTTTGCCATACAAGGTCGTTGGAGGTTTGCGATTTTATGAGCGCCGCGAAGTAAAGGACCTATTGGCATATTTGCGGGTGCTGGCCAATGTAGAAGATGAAATCTCGCTTCGAAGAATTATCAATGTACCGAAGCGGGGCATTGGTGATACATCTTTAGATTACGTCGATGAGTTTGCTCGTAATAACAACATCTCTTTTTGGCAAGGTTTATTGCGGGTCAGTGAGAATGGAGCTGTACCTTCTCGCGCTGCACAAGCAATCAATGAATTTACATCGATGGTTAGCGCCTTAGCTGTATTAGTAGAGGCAAAAACTAAGCCTTCAGTAATAGTTGAGGCGGCACTTGAACAATCAGGTTTGTTGAAAGAGTTAGCAGATAGCACCGATCCGCAAGATGAAGTTCGGGTAGAAAACTTAAAGGAACTAGTAGCAGTTTCTATGGAGTATGAAGAACGTCCATTTGAGGAACTTGGTGAAGATGAAGAAATTTCACTTGCCGGTTTCCTAGAAAAAGTTTCATTAGTTGCCGATGCAGATGAGATTCCAGAAGGTGAAGATCATGGGGGAGTTGTCACGATGATGACTTTGCACACCGCTAAAGGACTTGAGTTTCCAACTGTGTTTCTTACAGGAATGGAAGATGGAATTTTTCCTCATTCCAGAACTCTTGGTGAAAAAGATGAGATTGAAGAAGAGCGCCGTCTTGCATATGTCGGTTTAACACGTGCACGTCAGCGTCTTTATATTTCTCGGGCCGAATATCGCTCTACGTGGGGCGCTCCAAATTACAATCCACCATCACGTTTCCTTGATGAGATTCCAGAAGATGTAATTGAATGGCGCAATCAAGGAAAATCATTATCGCCATCACTAGTTACGCGCACTCGTACTGTGACTACTCCACCACCACGAGCCACAGGTAAAAAGAGTCTTGCGATGGAGCTTGCAGTTGGTGAGCGTGTGTCACATGACACATTCGGATTAGGCACTGTTGTGGCTGTTGCAGGGGCTGGAGACAAAGCCGAAGCGACAATTAATTTTGGCCAATACGGCGAGAAGCGTTTACTGCTGCGTTATGCACCTGTTGAGAAACTATAGGATTACCCCGTATATAAGCCGGCCAATAGATTGTGAGCCCCAGTGGATCTCTTTGAATACCAAGCCCGAGATATCTTTGAAAAACATGGCGTACCTGTTTTAGCAGCAGCTATTGCAACAACAGCTGATGAGGCAGAAAAAGCTGCAACAACAATTGGCGGCAAGGTTGTAGTCAAAGCACAAGTCAAAGTTGGTGGACGTGGAAAAGCTGGTGGAGTAAAGCTCGCTGAAAACCCTCAGGATGCTCGCGAAAAAGCTGGCGCAATTCTCGGAATGGATATCAAGGGTCACACTGTTCGCACAGTGATGATTGCAGCAGCAGCACCTATTGAGGCCGAGTACTACCTTTCAATTTTGTTGGACCGTTCAAACCGAACATTTCTAGTAATGGCATCTGTTTCAGGTGGAATGGATATCGAAGAAGTTGCACGTACAGCACCTGAAAAGTTGGCAAAGATTCCGGTATCTGCCGTAGATGGCATCTCAGTTGCTAAAGCTCAAGAGATTGTTGCAGCAGCAGCATTTCCTGCAGATGTTGCTGACCAAGTTGCACAGGTATTACTTAAGTTATGGGATGTATTCCAAGGCGAAGACGCAACTTTGGTTGAAGTTAATCCATTAGTAAAAACGCATGATGGAAAAATTATTGCGCTAGATGGCAAGGTAACTCTTGATGAAAATGCTGATTTCCGTCAGCCAGATCATCAAGCACTCGTTGATCAAGATGCAGAAAATCCGCTTGAAGCTGCAGCTAAAGAAAAAGGCCTTAACTACGTCAAGCTTGATGGACAGGTTGGAATCATCGGTAATGGTGCAGGACTTGTTATGAGCACGCTAGATGTTGTTGCTTATGCAGGTGAAAAGCATGGGGGAGTACGCCCAGCAAACTTCTTGGATATTGGCGGTGGCGCATCTGCGCAGATTATGGCCGACGGTCTTTCTATTATTTTGGGAGATGCCGATGTTAAGAGTGTTTTTGTCAATGTATTCGGTGGAATTACAGCATGTGATGCTGTTGCCAATGGAATCGTGCAAGCCCTTGAATTACTTGGTCCAAAAGCAACAAAACCAATTGTTGTGCGCTTAGATGGAAACAATGTTGTTGAAGGACGAGCAATCTTGGCAAAAGCTGCGCACCCATTAGTTGAGCAGGCAGACACAATGGATGGAGCAGCAAATCGCGCTGCAGAATTGGCGGCTAAGTAATGTCTATCTTTATTAACGATGCAAGCAAAGTAATTGTTCAAGGAATGACTGGTTCTGAAGGAACTAAGCACACCCGTCGTATGTTGGCTTCAGGCACAAAGATCGTTGGCGGAGTTACACCAGGCAAGGGTGGGCAAGTAGTTGACATCGATGGCCACCAACTGCCTGTATTCAACACAGTTGCTGAAGCAATGGCTGCAACAGGTGCAAATGTGTCGGTTGTGTTTGTGCCACCTAAGTTTGCAAAAGCTGCAGTAATTGATGCAATTGATGCAACGATGCCATTGGTTGTCGTGATTACTGAAGGTATTCCTGTGCATGATTCAGCCAGCTTCTATGCATACTCACTGACAAAGGGAACAACACAGATTATTGGCCCTAACTGCCCAGGATTAATTAGTCCAGGAAAATCAAATGTCGGAATTATTCCTGCTGACATCACCGGTGCGGGCCCAATTGGTTTGGTTTCAAAGTCTGGAACACTTACTTATCAAATGATGTACGAGCTCCGTGATATCGGATTTAGTACTGCAGTTGGTATTGGTGGAGATCCGGTGATTGGAACAACTCACATTGATTGCTTGCGTGCATTCCAGGATGATCCTGATACAACTGCGATTGTCATGATTGGCGAAATTGGCGGAGACGCTGAAGAGCGGGCAGCTGCGTTTATTGCTGAGTATGTGACAAAGCCAGTTGTTGGTTATGTTGCAGGCTTTACTGCACCAGAAGGCAAAACAATGGGTCACGCAGGTGCAATCGTTTCTGGTTCGTCAGGAACTGCGCAAGGAAAGAAAGATGCATTAGAAGCAGCCGGTGTAAAAGTTGGCCAAACTCCTAGCGAAACCGCGCGTTTGTTACGCGCAATAATGGGTCGATAACAATGATGTCGCGGGTACTTGGTGCAGCATTGCCCCAGGTCCTGCGTAGCATTGCTTGGCTTTTACTTCCAATATCTTTTATAGCACTGCTCGCGTGGGCTACCGCAGGTAGTGCCACAGGAAATACCGGAGATCCTTTACGTGCAGCGCTCTGGATTTGGATTGGTGCGCATCAGATTCCTTTTTCATTGGCGTTACCTCCATCAGGTTTAGATGGCTATCTTTCATATCTCCCACTTGGTGCAATTATTTTCCCTGTGTTAGCGATCCGCAGCGGAATAGCACGCACAATTGAACGTTTAGATCATGATTCATCATTAGTTGGTTCAGCACGAGCAGTTTTTGCTATCGCATATACCTTTTTTGCCCTCCTTGCTTCACTCTTTTCAAGGACTCAGGCAATTAAACCAGTCTGGTATTTCGCAATTCTTTATGTATTACCTTTCACACTTTTGGTTGGCGCAACCGTTGGACGCAAAGTTGCCCTAGGTCAAGGATTTCTATTTGGATCACGCATCATCGCGCTCTTGCTAGGTGTTGCATCATTCGTCTTTGGCATTTGCTTGTTATTAAATATTTCAATGGTAAAGAACCTAACAACTGTATTGCAGCCAGGAATCTTTGGTGGCCTCCTTTTGTTGCTGCTGAATATTTTGTACATACCAAACGCAATTGTTGCCACCCTTGCTTATTTCTCAGGTGTCGGCTTTGCTGTTGGATCAGGGACTTTAGTTTCCCCACTGTCATTTCGTTTGAATAAAATTCCGGCGATGCCTTTGTTGGGTGCTTTACCTGAAGGTAAATTTACTTTTGCATTAATTGGAATCGCCTTTGTTATCTTTGCCGGCGCGCTTCTTGCTAGTTGGACTGTCGCCTTAAACCTCAAGGTATTACAACAAAGTCTGATCGTTGCAATAGTTATTGCCGCCTTTATTGGTTATTCGGCAAGTGGAGCATTAATCACAGATGCGATGTCTGCTGTTGGTGTATCCACCTGGAAGTTCACGCTGGCAATAGCTGCAGAGTTAGCCGCGGGTGTGGCTTTAGCGCTGTACGTACCCCGATTGTTTAAACGCATATGAGAAAACCAATTCGTCGCGCGTTGGTAAGCGTCTATGACAAAGATCGACTAATTGAGATTGGTAATGCGTTAAGTGCTGCCGGAGTAGAAATCTTATCTACTGGCTCAACGGCAAAGAATTTAGCTGAAGCAGGAATTGCTGTGACTGAAGTCAGTGACTACACAGGCTTTCCTGAAATTATGGATGGACGCGTAAAGACACTTCACCCACGTGTTCATAGTGGAATTTTGGCGGATCAAAACAATCCTGACCACTTAGCTGCAATTTCCGAATTAGATATCAAACCTTTTGATTTGGTGATCATTAACTTGTATCCATTTGCAGCCACCATTGCATCTGGTGCAAATTTTGAAGAAAGCATCGAGCAGATAGATATTGGTGGCCCATCAATGCTTCGTGGGGCTGCTAAAAACCATGGATCTGTAGCTGTTATTTGTCAGACTTCTCAATATGACCAGCTGCTAGATGCAATCAAGACTGGTGGATTCACAGAGGCAGAGCGTCGTCAATTAGCACTAGAAGTTTTCCGAACAACTGCTGAATACGATTTAGCTATCGCAACATGGTTTGGTAATTCAGAAGGAAATGATTTACCTGACTGGTTTGGACATATCTGGCATCGCGAAAACTCATTGCGATATGGCGAGAACCCGCACCAAGCTGCTGCCATCTATTCAGGGGGTTCTGTTGGGATTGTTAGCGCACAGCAATTGCACGGCAAGGAAATGTCATTTAATAATTACACAGATGCAGAAGCAGCATGGCGAGCAGTGCTAGATCATCGTGATCCTGCTGTTGCAATCATGAAGCATGCAAACCCTTGTGGCGTTGCCGTATGTGAATTAGGCGTAGCTGTTGCGTATCAGCACGCTCATGAGTGCGACCCAGTATCTGCTTTTGGCGGAGTAGTTGCAGCTAATCGAAAAGTTGATCTGGCAATGGCCGAGCCGTTATCAAAGATTTTCACGGAAGTATTAATTGCACCGGATTTCGATAAGGATGCCCTAGAACTTCTTATGAAGAAACCTTCAATTCGGATTTTAAAGTGTGATGTGACTTCAATTAATCCATTTGAACTTCGCCCAGTTTCTGGGGGAGTGCTGTTGCAAGCCACGGACTTAATCAATGCTGATGGTGATTTGCCCATCAACTGGAAACAAGTCAGCGGTGAACCAGTGGATATCCAGACGATGAAAGATCTTGAATTTGCCTGGAGAAGTGTTCGTTCAGTAAAGAGCAATGCGATTTTATTAGCAAAGGGAACTGCTTCAGTTGGAATTGGTATGGGACAAGTCAATCGAGTTGATTCTGCTCGTCTTGCTGTCTCGCGTGCAGGTGATCGTGTTAAGGGATCAGTTGCTGCTAGTGATGCATTTTTCCCATTTGCAGATGGGTTACAGATCTTGATTGATGCAGGAGTCACCGCCGTTGTCCAACCTGGCGGAAGCGTGCGCGATGACGAGGTTATTGCAGCAGCACAGCTGAGCGGAATCGCAATGTTCTTTACCGGCACCCGACATTTCTCTCACGCGTAATTGAATAGATAGGCTTGGCTCATGAGCGCACAGATTTTGGATGGGAAGGCCCTGGCATCTGCCATCAAAGCCGAACTTACAACACGTGTTGCAGCTCTTAAGGCTCAAGGAATTACGCCAGGTCTTGGAACTGTTTTAGTTGGAGATGATCCAGGATCACATTCATATGTGGGTGGAAAGCATCGCGATTGCCAAGAAGTAGGAATAAATTCAATTCGAGTTGATCTGCCAGAAAGTGCAACCGAAAAAGATGTCTTAGCTGCAATTGCAGATTTAAATTCAGCTAAGGAATGCACTGGTTACATTGTGCAGTTGCCATTGCCACAGGGAATAAATACGCAAAGAGTTTTAGAAGCAATTGATCCGGACAAAGATGCAGATGGTTTACATCCTTTGAATCTTGGTCGTTTGGTGGCGGGATACGACGCACCGTTGCCATGTACTCCACGAGCGATCGTGGCGTTACTAAATCACTACAAGATTTCAACTAAGGGCGCAGAAGTTACTGTGATTGGACGCGGCTTAACTGTTGGTCGTCCACTTGGCTTACTACTGACTCGCAAGCAAGAAAATGCAACAGTAACTTTGACTCATACAGGTACAAAAGATTTAACAAAACATACAAAAAATGCTGACATCATTGTTGCTGCCATAGGACAGACACACTTCTTAAAAGCAGAAATGATTAAAGCTGGCGCAGTTGTAATTGATGTGGGGATTTCACGTACCTCGGATGGATTAATGGGCGATGTTTGCCCTGGAGTATTTGAAAAAGCTTCATATGTTTCGCCAATGCCAGGTGGGGTTGGGCCGATGACTCGTGCCATGTTGCTGACAAATGTGGTTGATGCGTGCAGCTAAATAATCGGCTTCTTTCGATAATTAGTTACGCCGCGGTCCTGATCGGTGTGCTTCTTGGAGCCACTGGCATAGTGCGAGGTGGATCACTTTTTATCGCTGCAGGTACCTTGGGGATCGCACTCAAATCCGGTAATTTTCGCCGCATCGAGTTTTATTTACCCGTTGTTATCGCAGTAGCCCTTTTCACGCTGGCTATTGCACTTCCTCGCGGACGATAGAGTTCACCTATTCGCAATTACGCATGAATGGAGTCGCTATGGGTGGCAAAGTCACAGTAGTCGGTGCAGGTTTCTACGGTTCAACGACAGCTCTTCGCTTAGCTGAATACGATGTTTTCGACACTGTAGTTTTGACAGATATTGTCGAAGGAAAGCCCGAAGGTTTGGCTTTAGATATGAACCAATCCCGATCTATCGAAGGTTTTGAAACAAAGATTGTCGGTGCTACAACAACTGCTGAAGGTGCAGGCTATGAAGCTACAGCTAATTCAGATGTAGTTGTTATCACTGCAGGACTTCCTCGCAAGCCAGGCATGAGCCGAATGGACTTGATTGGCGTTAACGCCGGAATCGTTCGCGGAGTTGCTGAAAATATTGCAAAGCATTCACCAAATGCAGTAATCATCGTGGTTTCAAATCCACTTGATGAAATGACAGCACTTGCACAGATTGCAACAGGATTTCCAAAGAATCGTGTCATGGGTCAAGCAGGTATGTTGGACACTGCGCGCTTTACAAACTTTGTTGCAGAAAAACTTAAGGTCAAGGTTAGCTCAGTTAAAACTCTGACACTTGGTTCACATGGCGACACTATGGTTCCAGTGCCAAGTCGTTGCACAGTTGATGGCAAGCCACTAAGTGATCTTCTTTCACACGAAGAAATTGCAGATCTTGTTGATCGCACACGCAATGGTGGTGCCGAAGTTGTTGCACTTCTAAAGACAGGTTCTGCCTACTACGCACCATCTGCAGCAGCAGCCCGGATGGCAAAAGCTGTCATCGAAGATTCAGGTGCTGTAATGCCTGTTTGTGCGTGGGTTGATGGTGAATACGGAATTTCGGGCGTGTACCTTGGCGTTGAAGCCGAGATCGGTCGCACCGGTATCAAGAAAGTTGTAGAAGGCGCATTGACTGATTCAGAGGTTGCAGCCCTTAAAGAGGCAGCAGAAGCAGTTCGCGCAAAACAAGCAGATGTCCAAACGCTCTAAGTAATTTCAAAGAATAAATAAGGGGAGACAATGAGCAAGATCAAAGTAACGGGCACAGTCGTCGAACTAGATGGCGATGAAATGACACGCATTATGTGGCAGTTCATTAAGGATTCATTGATCCTGCCTTACTTAGATGTGAATCTTGAGTACTACGACTTAGGTATGGAACACCGTGATGCAACCGATGATCAGGTAACCATCGATTCAGCCCGTGCTATTCAAAAGCACGGTGTTGGTATCAAGTGCGCAACCATTACTCCAGATGAAGCGCGCGTTAAGGAGTTCGGTCTTAAGAAGATGTGGAAGTCTCCTAACGGAACAATCCGCAACATTCTTGGTGGCGTGATCTTCCGCGAACCTATCATCATTAGCAACGTTCCTCGTTTGGTCCCACACTGGACCAAGCCAATTGTTATCGGCCGTCACGCATTTGGTGATCAGTACCGTGCAACAGATTTCAAAGTTCCTGGTCCAGGAAAGCTAACAATCTCATTTGTTCCTGAAGATGGATCTGCGCCGATAAATACGGAAGTTTTCAACTTTGAATCTTCTGGAATTGCAATGGCGATGTACAACGTCGATGATTCAATTCGCGATTTTGCACGTGCATCACTTAACTACGGACTTCTGCGCAAGTTCCCTGTTTATCTTTCAACCAAGAACACAATCCTTAAGGCATACGACGGTCGCTTCAAGGACATCTTCGAAGAGATCTACCAGGCAGAGTTCAAGACACAGTTTGAGGCTGCAGGTATTTGGTACGAGCACCGTTTGATCGATGACATGGTTGCTATGTCATTGCGTATGGAAGGTGGATATGTCTGGGCATGTAAGAACTATGACGGCGATGTTCAATCTGACACCGTTGCTCAAGGGTATGGCTCACTTGGTTTGATGACATCTGTATTGATGACTCCAGATGGAAAGATCTGCGAATCAGAGGCTGCTCACGGAACAGTGACACGTCATTACCGTGATCACCAAGCAGGCAAGGCAACATCTACCAACCCAATCGCTTCTATCTTTGCGTGGACTCAGGGTCTTGCACACCGTGCCAAGTTGGATAACAACCCAGAGCTAGCAAAGTTCTGTGCAACTCTTGAGCGCGTATGTATCGAGACAGTTGAGCAAGGAAAGATGACTAAGGATCTGTCACTTTTGATTTCAAAGACTGCTCCGTACCAAACAACACAAGAGTTCTTGAACTCAATCGACGAGAACCTCAAGAAGGCAATGGCTTAAGCCTTTTTGACCTTAAAGCATAAGAAAAGCCCCGCTGATTTCAGCGGGGCTTTTCATAATTAATAAGAATTAAACGCGCTCACCTGTTGTTGCATTGAATAGGTGAACAGATCCCTTAACAGCTTCGACAGTAATTGTCTCGCCTGGCTTTGGAGGATTCTTTGGATCCCAGCGAACAATTACTTGTGCGCCTTCATCTGTTGCATTAGCAAACTTCACTGATGAATCTGCTGGCTTTCCGTATACGAAAGCATCTGATCCAAGTTCTTCAACAACTTCTACGAGTACATGGAAGCCCTTTGATGATGGTGTAAAGCCTTCTGGGCGAACACCAACGGTTACAGATGATCCTGCAGATGCTGGAACATCAATCGCTAGATCTCCAAGCATTGCCTTGCCACCGCTAACAGGAGCGATAAGTAGGTTCATTGCAGGGGAACCAATGAATCCTGCTACGAATGCATTTGCAGGATTGTCATAAAGGTTACGAGGTGTATCAACTTGTTGTAGCAAGCCATCCTTAAGTACTGCAACGCGATCGCCCATAGTCATAGCTTCAACCTGGTCGTGCGTTACATAAACAGTTGTGATTCCTAGGCGACGCTGCAATGCAGCGATCTGTGTACGAGTTGCTACACGCAACTTCGCATCAAGGTTTGATAGTGGTTCGTCCATAAGGAAAACCTGAGGCTCACGAACAATTGCGCGACCCATTGCAACGCGCTGACGCTGTCCACCTGAAAGAGCTTTTGGCTTGCGCTCTAGGTATGGCTCGAGGTCAAGCAACTTTGCTGCTTCTAGAACACGACGATCGCGTTCTTCCTTTGGAGTTCCTGCGATCTTTAATGCGAATCCCATGTTCTCTGCAACTGTCATGTGTGGATACAGTGCATAAGACTGGAACACCATCGCGATGTCGCGATCTTTTGGTGCAACATTTGTTACGTCGCGATCGCCAATTAAAATACGGCCGCCATCAATTTCTTCAAGTCCGGCCAACATACGAAGTGATGTTGACTTACCGCAACCTGATGGACCAACAAGAACTAAAAACTCTCCGTCATTAACGGTGAGACTTAACTTGTCGACCGCAGGTGCTGTTGTTCCTGGGTAGATACGTGATGCGCCATCAAAAACTACTGATGCCATGAGATTGCTCTCCTTCTCCGGGCAGGTACGTGCCCGACGGTCCGAGGATGAAGGTGATGGCCGGTTGGCCAACGGCGCAAGGTTACGCATAATCGCCGATTAAGGGAAGATCTGGCTTCGCGCCGCGACCCATTTCATGAGTTAGGCGAGAGATCGTATACTTCTCACATAATGGAATCTCACTCGTTAGGTTCACTTTTCGCTGATTTAGCAACCGTTGCCGGACTCATTCTGCTCGCAGCCCTTTTCGTAGCTGCCGAAATCGCACTTATTTCTCTTCGTGAAAGCCAAGTTCGTCAATTGGCATCCCGCGGAAAACGAGGCGCTCGCGTTGCCAAGCTAGCTGAAAACCCCAATCGCTTTTTAGCCGCCGCTCAAGTCGGAGTGACTGTCAGCGGTTTTTTATCAGCTGCCCTCGGTGCCGAAAAACTTGGCGGCTATGTAATTCCGTGGCTTGAAGGACGTGGCCTTTCACATGGCTGGAGCACGACGATGTCACTTGTCGGAGTGACTTTAGTAATCGCATATTTCTCATTGGTCTTTGGTGAACTTGTTCCAAAGCGGCTTGCCCTGTTTCGTTCGGAAGAAATCTCAATGGCATCTGCTGGAATCATCGATGTCGTGGCGAAGGTCTTTCGTCCAATCATTTGGCTACTGTCAAAATCAACTGACTTTGTGGTGCGCGCATTTGGAATTGATCCTAAGGAACAACGCAGCCAAATGTCTGAAGAAGAGTTGCTTGATTTAGTTGCTGGTCATGCCGCACTAACTGCTGAAGAGCGAGACATTGTTGAGGAAGTCTTTAATGCCTCAGAACGCCAAGTGCATGAAGTTATGGTGCCTCGTACAGAAGTAGATTTCATGGACTCTTCGCTAACAGTTGGTAAAGCAATTGAGTTAGCCGTTGATAAAGCACATTCACGGTACCCAGTTGTTCGTGGGTCATCTGATGAAGTTGTTGGTTTCATCCATGTGCGCGATTTGCTAGACACCTCACTTGCCAGCAAAGGCACCAAGATCGTTGAACTAGTACGAAACATTATGTATTTGCCGGGGACCAAGGGAATTTTGCCTGCACTGACTGAAATGCGCATGCAAGGTCAGCATCTAGCAATTGTTCTAGATGAGTACGGCGGAACTGATGGCATCGTGACTTTGGAAGATTTAGTTGAAGTACTTGTTGGCGATATTCGCGACGAGTACGACGATCACGAGAATGAAATTTCACATGAGGAACGCACTGGAGATTTCGAAGTAGATGGCCTTATTTCTATTGAGGATTTAATTGAGCAGACACTGCTGGATATCCCTGAAGGTCCCTATGAGACTGCCAGCGGATTTGTCATGCATTTCTTGGGTCGAATCCCACACGAGCATGATGTTGTTAACGTCAACGGCATCCGAATCACGGTGTTGACCATGGAAGGCAAACGCGCAGGGCAGTTATTGATCTCTCGATCTGCATAGGTGTGAAAGAATTACAGCTATGACGCAGAAGCGAGTTCTATCCGGCATTCAGCCAACCAGTGACTCCTTCCACCTGGGTAATTATTTAGGTGCGCTAAAGCAATGGGTAGAGCTGCAAGAGGGCAATGATGCTTTTTACTGCATCGTTGATCTGCATGCTTTAACTGGTGAAATCGAACCGGCGTTGTTTCGAAAGCGCACATTGGCATCGGCTGCTCAATTAATTGCACTCGGTATCTCACCTGAAAAATCAACACTTTTTGTGCAGTCCCATGTTGCAGAACACAATCAGCTTGGCTGGATTATGGAATGTCTTGCTGGTTTTGGTGAGGCAAGTCGTATGACTCAGTTCAAAGACAAGTCTGCAAAGGGTGGCGCAGACACAGCTCGTGTTGGGCTTTTCACGTACCCAATGTTGCAAGCGGCAGACATACTTTTGTATCAAGCACATTATGTTCCGGTTGGTGAAGACCAACGTCAACACATTGAATTAACCCGCGATTTAGCGACTCGGTTTAATGCACGATTTGGTGAAACCTTTAGATTGCCTGAAGGTTACATTCTCAAAGCTGGTGCCAAGATTTATGACCTGCAAGAGCCAACAGCAAAGATGAGTAAGTCATCTGGTTCTGTTGCCGGAGTTCTAGAACTTATGGACACACCAGAGGCGAATACAAAAAAGATTAAGGGTGCAGCAACCGATGCTGGTCGCGAAGTGAAATTTGATGAAAAAGAAAAGCCAGGCATTAGTAATTTGCTGACAATTCATTCATCGCTTTCAGGAACTTCAATTGCTGATCTTGAAAAACAGTTTGATGGCAAGGGGTATGGGGACTTTAAAGGCGAAGTTGCTGAGGTAGTAGTCGAGTACTTCCGCCCTATTCGAGCCAAGGCTTTGGAGCTGCTAGAGGATGAAAAGCACCTCATTGATCTTCTGCACGAAGGTGCAGACAAAGCCCGCGCTGTGGCCTCTTCAACCCTTCAGGACACCTACAAAAACCTAGGTTTAGTGAAGTAATTCAGCAATTATCTCAACCCTTGGTTGAGAGTTTTCCAAAACGTTACACCGCCGACATCAAAACCAGCGTCGGCATGTTGAGTTTAATCAAGGGTGAGTAATAGGCTCCCAATCACACAAAGCTTCTGTAATTGCCTTTAAAAGCAGCTATTGAAGATCCCCTTGAATCCTTGGAGGAAAATTGAAGAAAGCATTTCGTCTTATAGCAGTAGTTGCTGCAACTGTTTTGGCTGCAACAGCATTTGTTGTTCCATCAGCAACAGCAGCATCAAAGGTAAAAGTTGGCCTTGCTTATGACATCGGTGGTCGTGGCGATAAGTCATTCAACGACTCAGCAGCAGCAGGTCTAGAAGCAGCAAAGAAGAAGTTTGGCGTAACAGCTAAGGAAATTACAGTCACACAGGGAACAGACTCAGAGCGCGAAGACAAGCTTCGTTTGCTAGCTAAGGCTGGTTACAACCCAATCATCGCTGTTGGTTTCCTATATGCAGGACCACTTAAGAAGGTCGCTGCTGATTACCCAAACACACAGTTCGGTATCGTTGATGATTCATCAGTTGATCTACTGAACGTTGCAGGTCTTGTGTTTTCTGAAGAGCAGGGTTCATACCTTGCAGGTGTAGCAGCAGCTCTTGCATCAAAGTCAGGCAAGGTTGGTTACATTGGTGGAGTTCGCATTCCTCTACTACAGAAGTTTGAAGCAGGCTTCGTTGCTGGTGTTAAGGCAACAAAGAAGTCAGCAACAGTTGATGTTAAGTACGTAACTGAGTTCCCTGATTTCTCTGGTTTCAATGACCCAGCTAAGGCAAAGGTTATTGCTAAGGGAATGATCGATAAGGGCGCAGATGTAATTTACTCAGCAGCAGGCGGTTCAGGTGCGGGTAACTTCGCAGCTGCAACAGATGCTGCAAAGGCTGGCAAGAAGGTTTGGACTATCGGAGTTGACTCAGATCAGTACCTAACAGCTTCAGCTGATGAGAAGAAGAACATGCTTACATCAATGGTGAAGCGTGTTGACAATGCTGTTTACGATGTAATTGCAGCGTCAGTTGCAGGTTCATCTGTTAACGACGTACTAGACGAGTCAGGTATCTACGGTCGTCGTTACGACCTAGCACTTGGTGGCGTTGGCGTTTCATACTCAGGTGGATACATCAACAAGTACAAGGCACAGATTGATAAGGCAGCTGCTGGAATCAAGTCTGGCAAGATCAAGGTTCCAACAAAGCCATAAATCAGTAAAAGGTAAGTGGCATTTGGCCCAACAATGGAGTTAAATCTCCTTGTTGGGCCAAATGTTTTCCTCAGAAAGTAATTAGTCAAAGGAGATTTTCTGTGTCAATTGCAGTTGAACTGCGACACATTACTAAGCGCTTTCCAGGCGTAGTAGCTAATAAAGATGTTTCAATGAAGGTTGAGACAGGCACGGTCCACGCCCTTGTCGGTGAAAATGGAGCTGGAAAATCTACCGTCATGAAGATTTTGTACGGGATGCAGCATCCAGATAGTGGCGAAATCTTGGTAAATGGTAAGACTGTTAACTTTAAAAACCCCAACGATGCGATTGAACTAGGCATTGGCATGGTCCACCAACATTTTATGTTGGCAGATAACTTCACAGTCTTAGAAAATATTATCCTCGGCGCAGAACCAAAGCACGGCATGACAATTGATTTCACTGCTGCACGAGCAAAGGTTATGGAAATGGCTAAGGCTTATGGCCTTGAAATTGATCCAGATATTTTGGTAGAAGAACTTGGCGTTGGACAACGTCAACGCGTTGAAATTTTAAAGGTGCTATATCGCGGTGCAAATATTTTGATCTTTGATGAGCCAACAGCTGTACTTGTTCCACAAGAAGTTGATGATCTGTTTGGCGCACTTGAAGGCCTGCGCGCAAAGGGGATGGCAGTTATTTTCATCTCACACAAACTAGATGAGGTTTTACGTGTTGCAGATGATGTAACTGTTGTGCGCGCCGGTGAAACAGTTGCCGAAGTAAAGTCTAAAGATGTGACAGCGCGTCAATTGGCAGAGCTCATGGTGGGTAGTGAACTGCCTCAGCCAACAACGCATGGCGATACTCGCCGGGCTGAAGTCACTTTGGCACTTAAAGATGTTTCGATTCCAACTGCAACCGGTAGCCGTGATCTGATTTCACATATTTCTTTTAACCTACACGCTGGTGAAGTTGTCGGAATCGCTGGTGTCGAAGGAAATGGCCAAGCCGAACTTGTTGAAGCAATTATGGGGCTGCGCGAGTACACAGGATCTATCGAGTTTCAGGGCTCAACAATTGACCATATGAGCGTGGCTCATCGTCATGATTTAGGTATCGGTTTAATCCCAGAAGATCGCCAGCGGCAAGCGTTGATGATGAACTCTCCCTTGTGGGAGAACAGAGTTTTGGGGCACCAAAGAGGCAAACCTGTCATGCACGGTTTTATTTTGGACAAGAAAGCAACTATCGAAGATACAAAGCGCATCATGGAAGAGTTCGATGTTCGTGCGCCAGGACCAATGACCGCTGCCGCGGCATTATCGGGCGGAAATCAGCAAAAATTTATTGTCGGTCGTGAAATGAGTAAAGCTCCGGCGCTCCTTGTTGCTTCACACCCAACACGTGGCGTTGATGTGGGTGCACAAGGTGCGATTTGGGAAGTACTTCGAGAAGCACGTACAAAGGGAATGGCAATTGTTTTAATTTCTGCGGATCTCGAGGAACTTGTGGGAATGTCTGACAGATTATTAGTCATGTTACGCGGTGCAATCACCGCAGAACTTGATCCACAAAAAACAACTCTTGAACAACTTGGTTCAGCAATGACTGGTGCAGCATGAAGCAACTAACACCTCAGAAAGTAGCTCTGGCGTTGGTAGCACCGCTTGCCGCAGCTGTTGTTTCAATTATTGTCTCAAGCCTTGCAGTTCTTGCTTCGCATAAATCTCCAATTGAGGCCTACAAAACTATGTGGGAATTTGGTACGCAAGGTGCCTCACTTATGGAAGTCTTTAATACGGCAACTCCGTATTACATCGCGGCTATTGCCATCGCGGTTACATTCCGCGCCGGCTTGTTTAACATCGGTGTTGAAGGACAACTTCGCTTAGGTGCTTTGTTTAGCGCCTATGTCGGTGCAATGTTTACTTTGCCGCCAGCATTACATGTTCTTGCAGTATTTATTGTTGCAATGACAATTGGTGGGTTATGGGCATCAATTGCTGCCTATTTAAAAGTTAAGCGCGGTGTGAACGAAGTTATTTCTACGATCATGTTAAACAGTTTGGCTGTTGGTGTTACCTCATTCCTGTTTTCAAGGTACTTCGCGGTAATTACCGAAGGTTCGAATAATCTATCTACCAAAGAGCTTCCAAAATCAGCGTGGTTCCCTGACTTAGTGCCCTTGCTGACAAAACTAGGAGTCCCGAAGCAACCTGGTGGACATGTAAACGGTATGTTAGTAATTGCGATCGCTCTTGGAATCATTTTCTGGTTTGTAGTTAACCGCACGCGATTTGGCTTCGAACTTCGGGCATCGGGAGCGAATCCAATTGCTGCTCGAGTAAGTGGTGTAAATTCAAAGAGAATGACATTTACCGCTCTTGTTATATCTGGTGCTATTGCCGGACTTTCAGGATTGCCGGCAGTCCTTGGAGAAGCTCACTCGTACAACATGGGATTCCGATCAGGTATTGGATTTTCTGCTATCGCGGTTGCACTTCTTGGTCGTAACTCGGCAGGAGGAATGGCATTTAGCGCACTCTTGTTTGGTTTCCTCGAAGTGAGCTCACGCGCACTTGAACTAATCGATATCGCTCCAGAAACGTATGTGATCATGCAGGGTTCAATTTTGCTCAGCTCTGTTATTGCCTACGAGGTAGTGCGAAGATTCAAATTAACATTACAGAGTAAAGAGCTGGCAAAGGTGGTGGCAGCATGAAGACTAAAACCACTAAGTTACTTCTTAACGCAACTTATTTACTATTACTAGTTTCAATTATTCGCGTGATCACTGGCGCGACAGATCTAACAAGTGTTGGTACTGCATCTGCAGCATTGCTACTTTCGGTGCCAATTATTTTGGCCGGACTGGGTGGTTTGTTCTCAGAACGTGCCGGCGTAGTAAACATCGGACTTGAAGGAATGATGATTTTGGGTGCATGGGCTGGTGGCTTTATCGGTTCTAAGCACGGACCTTGGCTAGGTTTGGTGGCTGCAATTATTTTTGGAGCTGTTGGTGCGCTTTTACATGCAATTGCAACTATTTCATTTGGAGTTGACCATGTTGTATCAGGTGTTGCAATCAACATCATGGCTGCCGGCTTGGTTAGATATCTTTCAACACTTTTGTATAAGGGTGGTTCATGGCCAGGGCCTTCGCAATCTCCAGATGTAAAGGGGATTTCACTTAACGGTCTACCGGTGCTTTCTGGTGGTCATTACTTTGGTTGGCAAAGTCCCGATATTTTGACTCCAATCGCAGAAAAACACTGGTTTTTAGTCTCAGATCTGATTGGAATAATTCGAGGAATAACCGGGGATCTTTCCTATGTAACCCTAGTTGCTGTCCTGTTTATCCCACTGTCACTGTTTATTTTATGGAAGACATCATTTGGCTTGCGTTTGCGCAGTGCCGGTGAGGCACCAATTGCAGCCGAATCTCTTGGTGTCAATGTGTATGCCATGAAATACGCAGGAGTTTTAATTTCGGGTGGGCTTGCAGGTCTTGGTGGCGGTTTCTTAGCAATAGTTGCTGCAAATCACTATCAAGAAAATCAAGTAGCAGGCCGAGGTTACATTGGTCTGGCAGCGTTGTTGTTTGGAAATTATCGTCCAGGTGGAATCTTGGCAGGTGCTGCATTATTTGGTTTTGCTGATGCATTGCAGCTCCGTGATTCTGCATCTATCCGTGCACTGATCCTATTGATTGCAGCGGTCCTTGCTTACCTTGTTTACCGAGATATTAAGCGTGGAAAGATGTTGAGTGCATCTATTAGCGCGGTAATGGCTGCCGGATCTGTTTGGTTCTACTTTGCGGTGAAAGAGTTACCAGGCCAATTGGTAAGCATGACTCCGTACATTGCAACTCTTCTTGTAATGGCACTTGCATCCCAACGATTGCGAATGCCCGCTGCAGATGGAATGCCCTATAGACGAGGTGGCTTGCGATGACCCAGATCAATTGGGATCAGATTCATCAGGAAGCAATAGGTGCGATGAAAAAGGCGTATGCGCCTTATTCAAAGTTTCCAGTTGGTGTTGCTGCCCTTGTAAGTGATGGTCGAATCGCAACTGGTTGCAATGTTGAAAACGCTAGTTACGGTGTTGGGTTATGTGCCGAGTGCGGATTAGTTTCTAATTTGATTTCAACAGGTGGCGGACGATTAATTGCAGTCGTATGCGTTGATGGTCAAGGAAATTACTTGGCTCCATGTGGACGCTGCCGA
>Ga0209085_1000706_pt1 | contig 23532 bp, 51 predicted proteins | sample C_131016_EF_Meta_FD_187310 | JGI IMG/M metagenome (GOLD analysis project Ga0209085, IMG submission 187310) | Freshwater microbial communities from Lake Croche, Canada to study carbon cycling - C_131016_EF_MetaG (SPAdes) (version 2) | ecosystem: Environmental > Aquatic > Freshwater > Lake...
GGAGATGATTCGCTGCCTTTCTAAAATGTAGAATAAAATAAATTTTTTAGTTACCATTTTAGTATTTATATTTGCGTATAAATTTTTTATTATGGTAACTAAAATATGTTTTAAATGTAACTTGGAAAAGCCCTTGTCCGAGTATTACAAACACAAGCAAATGGGCGATGGTCATCTAAACAAATGCAAGGATTGCACAAGAAAAGATGTAGATATTAGAGAAAAAGAGTTAAGAAAAGACCCTAAATGGGTAGAAAAAGAAGCTAAACGAGCAAGAGAAAAATATTATCGTTTGAATTATAAAGAAAAAAACAAGCCAACTTATGAAATGAAAAAAGTTGCTATGGATAAATACAATAGCAAGTACCCTGAGAAAAAATTAGCAAAAAAATTTTTGGGTAAAAAAATTAAATCAGCACTTGGAAATTTACACCACTGGAGTTATAACAAAGAACACTATTTAGACGTTATTGACTTAACAATTAAAGAACATATGAAAGCTCACAGGTTTATTATTTACGACCAAGAACGCATGATGTATCGAAGGATAGATAATAACCAACTACTTGATACAAGAGAAAGTCATTTAGCTTGGATAAGGTGGTGCATAAATAATAAAGAAGATTAAGCTATCATACACCACTATATTTTATTCACATCAAAGCCTCCAATCGGGGGCTTTTTTGTTAAATACGCTTAACCAATTTATATTATTGAAACTACTAAGTTACATTTGAACTATGGAAAGAAGATATACTAACGAAGCTAAAACAAGGCTTCAAGACAAGCTAAGGCTAATCGGTAAGCAATCAATAACTGAAAGCATAGTATTCAACAAGAGCGACAAAGAGTTATTCTTAAGGCTGCACAATTACAGACAAGATAAGCACAATGCTAAAGTACTACGCGAACTAATAGACTTAGGATTAAAACAAAAAGGATACTAAATGACTCTAATATTAGACAAGCAACAAGTAGCTATCATACAAGAAATAAGACCTGACATGATAGAATCTCAAACTAAAGCTGGTATGTTTATCAAGTGTACCCTCAAGAAAGGAACTACCACATATGATATTTATATGTTAGGACAACAAGTTCAATCAATCATACAACAAATGAAAAAGTATTAAAGATAATAGCATACCTATGATAAAGAACAACTCTTCACCTTCGGGTTCTTCATCGTTCATGCCGCTACTTAAATTAAACATTCCCATTATTTATGATTCGCGATTCGCGAATAGATTAACTCTTACACTATCCTCTTTATCACTCAGTATCATATCTAACAACACAGCGTAATTAGCTAAGTATAAAATGCTATCCCTAACACTCTCATTATTGGGTTTACTCTCACTATTTAACAACACCCCTAACCTTGCCACTTTAGTAGCTATCATGCTCAAGCAATTCATCTCAGCGTTTAACCCTACTATACTACCAGCTAACTTAAAATTGGAGAGCCTATCTGTATTAGCATAGTCGTTTCCTTTCTTTAACAGCACTTCTTTCATGCTTGTTACAAAACCCTCAAAGTGCTTCTCTTGTTGTTCTCTTGTCATACTCTTTCTTTTGCTATTTTAATAGATTGCTCGGCTACTAAAGTAATGTATTGCTTAATATCCGTATTATAATACCTAGCACTATCATCCGATTTATCCTCTACCTCGAACTCTATTTCCTTAGTTTTAATCCTTAATTTCATAATACTTTAGTTTTGCGTACTTGGACACAATGTCCAACTTCTTGTCATTATTTCTTATCTATAAACACATTCCCTATTACCTTATACTTCCTGCCAACAGAATCACCAAATGGCTCACCATCGCTAAAAGAAAACCCTATACCACCAACGCTATCTTCCATGCCATCGCAACCATCGTACTCCCATTCCCATACCCCAAACCTAACCTCCGTAATACTTCCATTAGCAGCTACTAACCTATCCCCTTCATAAATCTCTATGTCACCCTCAGCTATCACCCCAGTAAACATACCGACACTCTTAGGCACTACCCTACACCAATCACCATTATCGAAAATGTAAAAAAACTCCTCTTTCGATAATAAAGACCCATAAATCCACTCCTGCGACTCAACACTCCAACCTCTAAACTTAATTTCTCTCATATTGCTATTTTTTATACCACAAATCTAAAACTATACACAAAACCAAAACAACACTTAACACTACTTAACAAGATTTATAACTTATTATTATTTATAAATTAAAATACATATATTTGTAAAAATATTATTAATCATGGAATCAAAACAAATATTAATTACTTGTTCAGCAACACAAGAACATAAAAGATTAGCTAAGGCACTTAAAGCACACGTAAACCTATCAGAAGAAGTAAGAAAGCTAATTGAACAGCTATCTATCAAATACAATGTAAAATAAACATTGGGTAGAATATCCCTACAACCAATAAAACAAGAGTTAGAATCAATCCCTAACCCCCTTGCCGAGCATCTAAAAGTCAAAATAAAAAAAAGACCTATCAAGAACGCTATCGACCAAGATGGAAACCCTATTACAATAGAAGTAGAAGATTTCAAAGCTATTAAACTATTTAAAGCTAAATCAACTAAAGACGCAATCCTGCAAATCAAATCATCCCCAACACTAAGACTATACCTACTCATAATCTACAACATCCAAGAAAAAGAAGACTACATCAGACTTAACCCCACTCTAATAACTAAGAAACTACAAATATCTAAATCAGCACTACGTAACGCTATCAAAGAACTATCATCACTTAACTTTATCGCCAAATCCCCAACACAAGACTATTACTGGATTAACCCTCAAATATTCTTTTTCGGTAGCAGAAAAAACAAATACCCAAATAACACCCACGTGTGCTTTTAATCATATTAAACACACCCACGTGCGCATACTAAAACCTCTACAACCCCAATAAAATCAATACTCATAGCAATAATACACTAAATTAAAATGGTGGATTATTTATACAAGTAATTTATATCTACGATAAAATATACTTAATAAAGGATACGTTTTATATTTTAATTATTTACGTAAAAAACCTCTACAACCCCAATAAACACTAACTACTCAAGCATTTTTATAAGTGATTTCTGTGCGCACCCACGTGTGCAATATGTACCCATATGTACTCAAATGCTAAAATAACACCCAACATAATTACACATTAACAATAATTAACAACGCCTAAAAATGATGGCGGTATGTCTGCAAGAAATGGTGCTAACGCCCCCTATCCTCGCGCTACGCCCCACGTTTCAAAGTGTCCCCGCCACACTAAGCAAATTTTCAAAACTCATTTTATAGGCTCATTGCATTGTTTATGCTTGCTATTATTGATTTATTGCATACATTTGGAGCATCAACCTACATACGATGGTTCGATTGTATATAAGATGAATAAAATACTACATTCGATTGCTTTACTCAGATGAAAAAAAACGTGAATACCTATTTTTATTTTGTATGTGTGAAAATGAAAGTGTAATAAGTACACTAAAGAACGCAAACCACCTACAAAACAAAGTTTAGTTTATTAAAATTCAAATTTGTTACTATGGATAACAATTCTAAAGATTATACATTCAAAAATAATTTTGACAAACAAATGTGTATAATATTGGGCAGAATAGTTTTAAACGAATTACATAAACAAAACTTGAGCAAAGTTGATTTATATAAATTGATAAATGATAAAGGTTATAAACTAAGCAAAACAAGTTTATATAATAGCTTTGACGGTGCTAATTTTGGCGCGTATCATTTTGGCTATTGGATGAAATTATTTAGTGTTTTAGGCTATAATTTAAACGCTGAAACATTCGCAAATGATTATTTAAAGGCAAGTGAATTTTTCACTAAATACAAGCAAAAAAGACAAATTAAACTTTATTAGATTGAAATTAATTCGTTTGAAAATCAAGCGTTTATATATTTTTTTGATATTAATAGTAAAATATATTTTATTATGTGAAATGTGTTTATACATTTGTGCCCAACAAACAAATAAAACACATACAAAATGAAAGTTACAGAGCTATTTTTAAAGGCAAAAAAAGACAAAAATCTAACATCTATGTTAGTTATTCAAAGAAATTTACAGACGTTTATTCGTTTGTGTATTAATGTAAAAAATAAATATAATTCAAACATTGAAAGCGTATTTATTGAAACAGATACACAAATAAATGTTGATAATTACAAACCTATGAATGAAATAAATGAAATATGTTTTCATGTAAGTAATTATAATTATAATTCAATTCAAGTTTTTTTGAATGCTATAAAAAAAGAAAGTGAAGTTAGTTTTAAAGTGATTGCTTATAATTCATGTGAAACATGGAACGAATGTAATTTGGTTTCACATTCGCTTTATGGCTTAGTAGATAGCAAAGTGTATTTTTTATCTCAATATGTAGGTAAAAACAATTTGGCTTCACCTGTTAGATAATTTTAAAAACACATTTTAATATAAACAAATAAAATTTACATTATGAACACATTAAACAAACTAAACAACACAACAAAACTTGAATTAATCAACTTTACTATTGATAGATTAAATGATTTATTCGATAGCAATGTTTATGGGTGCGATTTGCACAATGAAATTTTCAACACTGATTATTATATAATTGGGTCTTTTAAAGCGGAGCAATTTTTACAAAATAGTGGCATTGGCATCTTTGGTGCTATTGATGTTATTAAAGATTATGAAGAAAATATGTTTGGCGAAGTTAGCACAGATTTGAGCAATGCCGAGCGCGTATGCAATATGTTTGTTTACATCATTGGTGAAGAGATTTTAAGTCAATCTCAGCATCTTCAAGATGTATGGGATAACTGCCTAACAAACGAAGATATTGAAACAATTATAAATGAACTTGAAAACATTTAATACCATGCAAGAAAATAAAAATACAAACGAAGAAGATTTTATTTGCGTATGTATCGCATTGTCTTTTATGATAGCTTTTATAGGCTTCTTTTATTAGTTATACTGATGAGGATTAAATATCCGAAACGCGTCGAAAGGCGCGTCTATAACAAACAAATATTTTACAAAATGAAAGCAACAAACAAAACATTTAGGGCTTATTTTTTCACTAAATACGGGCAAGCGTTTAGAGATATTAAAGCGGAAACATTTATTCACGCTTTCAATAAGTTGCCACAGAAGTACAAAAAAAATAATACAAGTATTGAAGACTTAGAAACAAACGAAGAAAAAAGTCTGCAAGAAATATTTGAAGGATTAACAAACTTTTTAAAAACAAACTAAACAAATTTAAACAAATAAAAATGAAGTCACAAACAATTCAAACAGACATTAACAACCTAGAAAAAGCGTTGAAAATCATTGAAAAAACTGAGTGTTATTTATTATTTAATAAAGCACATTTAATTTTTGAAATGTGCGAACAAATAAACGTTTTACGCGAAAAACTAGACAGACAAGAAACGTTTTTAAACTCAATACAATAGCACATGAAAACACAAACGAAAGTTAGCGAATTACTACCATTTTTGCGCATTGTAGCGCATCAAAACAAACTTAGGTTAAACAGATACAAGGAATTAAAAAAAGCCTTGCAAATATTAGAATTATCAATTTTTAATAATTAACAAACAAACAAACAAGTATTATTATGAACACAAAAGAATTAAAACGCCGCGTATCATTTGGCTTCGCGGGGCATGGTCACAAAAACGTGACAATTTTATACAAGGGTAAAGAATACACTTGTACTAGCACAAATGTATGTGCAACCGACCGAATTAATAGTGACGAACCCGAAACACATAGAAGGTTTATGATAGGCACACTTAAACAAGCGTATTTAGCTTTATGGAACGAATGCAAAGCAAAAAACAACCTCAAGTAAACATGAAGCAAGTAATCAAACAAATAGACGCTTTCACGAATGAAGTAAAGCTATTTAGTATAACAACAGGCAAACCTATAAAGGAAGCCTCAAATCAAACAAAACAAGGCAAAAATCAAATAAAATTATTTTAATCATGAATACACAAACAAACGAAGTTGACTTATTTGATGATATTGAATCCCTACCCGAAGAAATGAAGAAACTATTGAATGAATATAGTATTAAAGAAAACACATATCAAAATTGTGCTGAATTGCAATCTATGTGCGAATATCTAGGCTATACATTTGAATATGGCTTAGACGCTGAACCATTTAATTTAAGAAAAGTATAAACAAACAAAACAAGCGAAAATGAACTTACAAGGACTTTTTACACAACATTTGAATGAAGATGAAATAGATTGGAAGAATGAAAAATCTTGGAATATTAAAGAGGTTTCACCAATTGAATTGTTTGTCGAAAAATCATGGACAAATACATATTACATTGTCAAAGCACCATCAATGAAAATTAAATATGAAACATGGGAAGACTTAAATTTACGCGATGTTGTTGATATTTCACAATATGATTTTATCAATGGTGAGGCACGTTGGACATCTTACACGTTAGAAGACATAAAAAAGTGGGAAGAAAAAAATAAAGATAGAATTACAATCAATTATTCTAAATTAAAATAGGAATTTTTAAACAAATAAATACAAATGGAAGCACAAACAGAACTACAAGCATTACAAAATGCAGCTAATGCGACAAACATCATAGGGCTTACAATTTACGAACGTATAACAAATGACAAACGTAAAACAACCAAAAAATACTTTGCTCATATATCTGAATATGGCACAATAAGCCCAAGTCTAGACTATGAACAACTAAATCATTTCTTGCATGGAATGAACAAAGGAATTAAATTAACAAACAAATTAGCAATATGAAACGAATACTCAAAGCATTTAAACACGATGTACGCAAGGATTATTTTTGGTGGAAAGTAATCAAAGCTATTGATGCTTGCATCATCATTCCAACCACTAAAGTCTATCAATACACAATTGTATGTGTAGACAAATTAAACGTAGTAATGGAAAAGTATAACTTTCCGCCTTCAAACCCTTTAGCTATGGAATACGCTTATGAACTGCATTATCTGAATAAAATTAGTACAGCAATGCGAAGGAAGCATATCATTGAATGTAGCAGACGCAAACGAATGAAGGTAGGAATAGTGACGATTAACACTAACATAATCAACCCGATTTATGGATATGGAGGATAAATATATTTTAACAAATCTAACTGCATTTATTGTGGTATTGTTTTTAACATTTGTAACCCTTATAATGTAATGATGGAAGTAGTAAATGTAAGAACTCAATATGAGTGGAACGAAGTGATAGAAGTAATGAACCTAAAGTTTAATGCTGACTGGAGTGAATACAAACAAGACTCTTGTATTAATATCTCAGCTAATGGTTATGCAGACTTAGATTATTACAACAGAAACGGAATTAGTGTAATGTCATTTGAAGAATGGTATTTAATATATAGAAATTAACAAAATGAAAATAGTTTTAATAAAGAAAGGAGAATTAAGACATCACTTTACAGACATAACAAGTCAGTTTATGATGTTCAACGTAAACATTTTAGTAAAGGGAGATATAATCAAGGACACGTCAGGAAACGAGTACAGATTTGATTCTTTTGGGATAACAAGCAGAACAGTTTTAGTTTGGGAGGTATAGTATGTACGATTTTAGAGAGATAATTAAACGAGAGCATGATTTTTGGATAGATTCACTGAAGATAACCATGCAGATGAAGAAGATAACCTATCAAGACGTTGCTGATGTGTTAGGCATTACCAAACAAGCAGTATATTTGAAGGTGATTAAGAAGAAGTCACCTATTACTGCAATAGAAAAAGAAATACTAAATCAATACTTAAAAATTAAAACATCATGAGTTCAGTAAACATGAAGAATAAAGGATGATTTGTAAAATTGCACTAAATTTATTTACAACAACACCCTTGTAAATCAAAAATAAACGATTACATTTGACACGTTTGTTTAATATCATAGTTTCGTTTGTAAAACATTAGAGCCTCTTCATTGAGGCTTTTTTGTTTCAAATAAAAAAGGAGGTTATATCAACCCCCTCTCCTTAGACCTCCTTAGCATAGTATCTATATTAGACCCTTGCCATACCCTACCTTTCTTAGTGAGGAATCCTTCTTCATTTAGCTTTCTTGCCACTACATATGCACTATTGTTCTGCCTTAACTCATTCATGCGTATAATAGCTTTTATTTCGTTTTCGTTTACTACCTCTATACCATCCTTTCCTTTACCTACATTTGTGTAGCCAAACTTAGGGGCTGAATTAGTCTTGCCATTCACTCTTCTGTTTTGTAAGCCATCCTTAGTACGCTGACCTATCTGACGCTTCTCTAAATGAGCAAAAATAAATGTTTGATATAGCATAGCCTCCAGCATATAGTTTTCAAAGCTAATAGGCTCTTCATTAAAATTAATGATGTATAACTTAACTCCTTTATCTACTAAGTCAATGGTGGTGTTTACTGCATTTCTAAAAGAGCGATACAAACGGTCTGACTTTAACGTAACAAGCACATCTCCTTTTTGTAAGTCTTTTAGCTTGCTTCCTTCAGGTCTTGAGTATAACGCTTTGCCTCCACTAACATCTGAATCAGATAAGTGAATGACATTATTAAAGCCCTTGCGTTCGCAAAATTCAATTAGCTTTTTTTGTTGTAAATCGAGTGAGTTATCTTGCTTGTCAGTAGATACTCTTGAGTATGTGTAAACTTTCATGCCTACAAAATTAGTTTTTATTTGGCAAAAATAAATTACTTAACTTATTTTAATTAGACTTTAACAAGGCTATCTTTTTTCGGTAAGCGTCTATCCGCTCTTTAATTCAGGTATGGTAACTTTAAATTCCTTGTGCCTTGTGTTTTCTAATTCCTCTTATAATTGCCAATTTTTATAGGCGTATCTATTGCAACTTCTGGATTCCACCCTCTTTTAATTCTGCCTCTTATTGCGCCCATGCTTGAAATAAGTAATTTATCTTCTAAAATAAACATTAACGCTTTTTTTTCGCCCTTATAATCAATAAATATTGTATTATCCCGATTATTATTGTTTACTTTCGATGTTACCCACCTGCAATTTGTCTTGCTATATCCTTTGCTATTATCCTCCCTATCTAATTGAAGACCCTTTGTGTACCCATTTTTTAAACTCCAATCACAAAATAAATCAAAACTATTTCTCCATTCATCACTAACCGTAATACCTTTTTTGTAATAAAGATGATTTTCAAAATAAGATTCACTACACCTATTATTCATTTGCCTCCACACCTTTCTTAATGCAGGGTTTTCGCTTACTTTACGTGGCGACCTATAACAACCGCAACTTATGGTTCTATATCTAACTAAATGTAGCAATCTAATTTCTTTTTTAGTTCCACAATCACACTTACATAACACAAACCTATTTGGCTGTCCGCTTGGCAAGTATCTTCTACTTGCTTCTTTTACTATTACAAGTTTACCGTATCTTTTGCCAACTTCTATTTCAATATTCATATTGCAGTTTATTTCTGCAAATTTAATATATTGTTTTTTAATCTCCAAATTTTTTTGTGTAAATACCAATCTGTTCATTAAGCACATCTCTAGCTTCAATAGCGTCTTTAAATTGCACCTTGTCAAGTCCTCTGATTATCTTCCTAACTATTGCCAACTTCTCTACTATATCGTGCGCTGACAAATGAATTTCTTTGTAGATTAAGGGTAGTTGATTAACTACATAGTCTTGGTATTCTATTCCGTAGCGTGTAGCAAGTCCTTCTTTGTAGCCTGTAATATGAGTATTTGAATAATCATTGCAATATGAACTGCCACTATGGATATTCGCCAAATTATACCTCAAAGAAGCGTTAGAACCTGTACTGTGGTAGTGGCAACCATCACATTGCGCCCCAAACCCTCTATGGCAACAAATACAAGTTTCGTAACCAAATTTAGCGTCAATTAACCTTGCTAATTTATTAATTTCATTTTGTAGATATTTTTTATTTTCTTTCAAATAAGCAGTTGCGCCCCACTTGTCCATCAAGATTTTCTTTTCCTTTACGTTCTTTACTCTAATCTCTTTCTCTCTCTGATTAACGTAGGTCTTAGACTGAATCAATTCAATGGCACACTCAACAGAACAACATACTTGCCCTATTCTTTCAGGCTCAAACTTACACCTCTTGTCAAAATTTCCTTTATTGCATTTCTTATTTTTACATAGCATACGCAAATATGTGATTTAATGTTGTGTTTGCGAAACTTTATCAGACAAAGCGATTAGTTAGTGGCAAGTGCTACTTTCCGTTTCCAAATTCAACTTTTGCTTTAGCAATCAACTCATTTAAGCATTCTTCACATATTGCAGCACATAAGCCATTACCTTCTCTTTTAAATGTAACTACATCTTCATAAGGGTATCTCAATCCATTATGGTATTCATTCAGTTCTCCCTTATTGCAAAAGTTGCAGGATGTTGATTGCTTTCTAACATTTTCTCTTTTAACTAACATTTGTCTTTAATTTACCGCACCAGCCACTAACAGTGGTTTTGTGCTATTATTTTGGCTATTAAGTTTGTGTTTAAAGGCAAGTGTCTGCAAGCCAAAATAACAGACACAAAGCCACAAATCGTTACCTACAAATGCGTGTCAAGTAACTCAAGCACAGCAAGCCAATTCTCTTTAGTCTTAAAGTAAATTTCCATAGTGCTACTACCCGCCTTCTCCCTAAGCAAATAGATGTCAATTCCATACAAACTTGTATCGTCCTTGTAAGCATAGTACCCCAAGAAATCAATCTGATTAAACGAGAACATTACATACCCATCTACATAAATCTTTACTCTACCATTGTAGATTTTTAATTCGCGCTTATGTGTTTTCATATTTTTTATTTTGCTAACTAACTCTATTTTAACTTACAAACCCCAATTCTTTTCTTAAAATTTGCAAATATTGTTTTTCATCTATGTAACTCTTCCAAGAGTCTATGATTTTTACCTTGTTTTCTTTTATCTTATCAACTAAAATATCTTTTTGGTATATAACTACCATTGGTAATTTATAATCGCTTGTAATCAATATTTTATATTCTATTGATTTTAGCTTTACCTTTTTTGATACCTCGATGAAAGTGTAATGCGTTTCTCCCCAAATAAATATGGAACAACACCAAAAGTATCGTGGCTTGTCTGATATAACTTCTAATATGCAGTTGTGGTGTGGCTTCAAAAGGGTTGATTTTCTGTGGGGGTGAAACTAAATGGCACTATCTCTATATTGTCTGACTCAAATGATTCGTTGGGCTTCATGGTGGTAGCTTGAAACATACTTATGCTTGTTCCGTTTATGCGATGCCACTCCGCTACTGGGTCTACTCCTAATGAATCTTGAAATCTACACAACCCTGCTTGCATTGATAAAATATATGGTGCTTCTAATGGCGTATATCCTCCACCCGTTTCAATCTCTTTAACTTTTCTTACGTGCAACTCAGTATTCATCCATCTGCTTGGGTCTTGCAACTCTCTGTGTATTGTTACAAAATCATCAGCCTTATTAGCAAACTTACCTCCACCCTCAGTATCAGCCTTAGTTGGTGGTAACTTTAACCTCATTGCACTTGTTACAACGTGGCAATTTAAATAAACGCAAATATCGTGTTTCTTAGCAAACAACTGCATCTCACTCGCTGCTTCGTAATGATACTCATGTGTACTTAGCTTGCTATTGTCAGCCAAATCTATTTTTAAGGAATTATAAGGGTCTAATAAAACGCCATCTAATTTTTCATGTTTCATGACTATTTCGGTCATTGAGAGCATATCTTTAAAATTAAACATCTTTTCGTTTTTGACTATCTTAAAGTGTTGGTACAAAAAATCATAAGCTACATTGTATTTCATCTCAGTTAGCTTGTCAACTTTTTCGCCCCAATAAAACTCAATCAATTTCTTAAAAATGCTTGCGTGTTTATTTTCTGACGAATATATCATCCAAGTCCAACCATGATACAATGATGAAAGTAGTGCTAAATACCAAATGGTAGTTGACTTACCTACATTGTCAAAGCCATTGAATACATTAAAATTCCCCCTTTTAAACCTAAAATACTTATCCAATGATGGTAAGCCAGTAGTAGAACCTACTTGAAACGTGCCATTTCTCCATTGCATTAAGTAATCGTCCATGTCTGCTCTTGTAGCAAGGAACTCTAATGGATTGTCTTTGTTTTGCGTTATATTGCTAGGTATTTCATACTTTACAGGTTTCCATTTTTCATACTGAATAACCTCAATAGGAAATTGCTTACCATACTCAATTCCGTTTTTAATAGTTCTTTTTGCAAGACCCATGTCACCAACATTCTTTAATGATATTTCTTGTTCCATTAAACGAAAAGCCTCAGATTCATCAACAACTCCCGAAGCAATGTAACCTCCTATCAGTTTAGATGCCTTTAGTAATGTGTCATGCTTTTGTCCATCAATACTATTTCTAATCATCTCTAAAGCAATATTTACCTTAGCGTAATTTGTTGTTATGGCTTGCGCAAATTGCTTACTCGACACTTTTACTTCCTCTTGTAAATCTACATAATCTGTAAATTCAATAGCAATGGGATTTACCCATAAATCACTATCGCATGATTCGTAACATATCCTTGATTCGTTTCGGCTTGTTGGGTCGGCATCAGGAAATACCCTTAGTAATCCATGATAATAGCCTCTGTGTTTTTTTATATCAGCAGGAATCCTTACAATAGCCTTTACGCCTGTTCCACTTGGACTAATAAATGCCGAATAAATATATGGATACTCTTTGAGCCTATCTCTAAAATCTGCTGGACTACCAACATCATCAAAGTCCATAATAGCAAAACCGCTATGCTTCACAATAGACTTGTCTGTTCTTTTTTTAAACTCACCCGAAAAGCAAATACATGGCAATTTATTCTTTTTTTTAGTAGCCAATTCTTTATCAGTAGTAGCCCTTATATCTTGAATCTGATTGTTTAGATGACAATTCTTTATCCTATCAATTATCTTATCAATGCCAATATAGTGTGGCTCAGTTGAAAAAAAGTCTTTAAATACGGTAATTGTCATATGTTTATGATTTTAATGGGTTTGCTATGATTTTATTTTTTACATTGTCCTTATCCATTTCTCATTGCTTCTATTTGGTCTGCTATTGATGGAACAAAATCTCTATTAATAACATCAGGTGCAAATTTCAATTTACCCACTTTAGCGTCTTTTGCCTCCCAATTACGAATCGCTGCAACCCAATCTACTTTTTTATTTCCTTCATTACTCCAAGTGTTTGCAGCCTCGTAATAATATCTCAACTTATCCCTACTCCAATCTTTAAAATTTTCTGAAAATATTTTTCTATCATAAATAGCAGAGTCTTTAAAATAAACTTTCTTACTTACTTTCTTATGTTCTTTGTTTATTGTTTCTTGTTTATCTATACTATCAACGCTTTGTATCACGCTTTCACTTTGCTTTATATTGTGCTTTACTAATGCTTTGTCAAGTGCTTTATCGCTTGCTTTATTAAAATTTGATATAGCAATAATGTTTGATGAATATTGATTTCTTGACTTTTCAATTAATTGAATAAAGCCAAAATCAATTAAGTCGTTAAATGCTTTAATGTATGTATTGTAAGAATCAACTCCAATAGCTTCTTTTGCCATTGATGTTGGTAGTCCAAATTTTTGCTTCCACCCCAATCGATTACAATGCTCAATGATAAAAAAATACAATGCAGTATGAATAGGCTTAATTCGCTCTGGATTTTCAAAGCACCAATCAAAATATTTTCGGCTTAAATCGTATGAATTCATTTTGATAATTTTATTTTTAATTCATTAAATTTTTCACAAACCTCATTAATATAGGAAATTGAGTAGCATTCAGTTTTTCCGCCAAAACTAAAGGATGGTAAATAAGAATATTCTGATAATGATTTATGAAGTTCTTTTTCGTTTTTTAAAGCTACTTTTTTATAATTTAATTGAATGGTATCTAGAAATTTAACATCAATATAGTCTAACATAGAATTAAACCTAGATTCAATGTCTATTGTAAATCCAATCTTTAAAAATTCCTCACCAGTAAATTTATTATTTACCTTGCATAAGTAAATTGTATGCGGTTTATTTTTGGGGTTTAAATTAATAACGCCATAGGCTAATTTGCAATATGTTATTGCTTCTGTTTTTTCAGGGAAATATTCTATGCCATGAGATGATAGAATTATATGTTTAAAAACACATCCTAAGTCTTCGTTGGATAATACTTCTACATACTTTTTAAATATATCTGTATCAATTATAAGTTCATTTCTTTTTATCATGTGTTAAAAACGCAAAAAGCCCCAATAGGTGGAGGGCATTCCAACCTATCAAGGCTCTGCAATTTTGCGATTACTCGCAATATTTTTAACTGATGTATGCCCACATCGTTATATACTACCTATAAGAACTGCGACAAATTAAATTACTTTATTTCACATTTCCAAATTAATATTCACTTGTTGTATATTTCCATCATTAACGCCTTATTTGTGAATTAAAGTAGCAAATACCCAACACTATAAAATTATAGCATACCTATCTGACTATTCGCATCAGGAAGATATATTCCAAACATATCCATAGCATATCTTTTCACATCCTCAATAAACTCACTCATCTCTTCTTTATTTAACTCAGATGTCTTACGCACGTATGTACCTTGTATCTCACCTGTTTCTTGGTTTACAATATCCTTGCTTAAAAACTTTAGCTTACACATTACTTTTACCTTCTCCAAGTCTAAGTCTTTATCGCCAGTTAGGTCGATTAACTCATTAGAAAAGATAGTAAGTAAAAGATGTAAATAAGCGTTTTGAGGATTGCTTCTCTTGCCATGTAGCTTCTCAATAATAATCTTCACTCTCTTATCATTGAAATAAGGTAGCTTCTCAGCTATCTGCTTTCTGACGTTCATCTGAAGAGTGCCATCGTTTACGTTAGATATAAATAATAGTTGCTTCATTACACTTTTCCGAACCTATAAATTTCAGTTTCGTAATCCCAACATAGGTAATAATAGCAATCGTAATCACTTACTTTGACTACGTTAGAGCATATAGAAGATGTCTTGCCTAAAGCAATGAAATACTTAGCCATCATCTTTACGTTTTGTTTACCTGCATATCTTATTCCTACTCCAATAAATTGCGACAAAGCCTTTAAGATGTCCTCATCTGACTTAGAAGTAAAGTCTAGTAAAATATATTCTACTAGACTTATTTCAAACTTGACTAATACTTTAAGCACCTTTCAATTCTTTTAGTTTTACACTTAACTTTTCAGAGTAAGCCTTACTCATAGCAAAGCCAAGTTTACCATTATACTTCTTCATTACAGTTTCAATGCCTTTTACATCTGAAGCTAAGGTCTTGTTTAATTGCTCTTCTGTAAGCCATGTCACCTCTTTCTTTTCAGGCGTTGGTTGTGGTACGGGGATTGATTCAGAATGAATGCTATCTGTATCATCAATCTTACCAACAGGGGTTAAGAAAGTATAAAGCAAGCAGTTCTTTAAAGCGTAAGTTGTTGCCTTACCTGCACCTTTGTCTTGGTTGTCTACGCCATGACCATATCCTGCGAGTTCAACACATTCGCCTGATTCGTGCATAAGTAAGTAAGTTGTTACAACCTCAGTAAAGGCAGATTGCTTCATCTTCACTCCATAGTTAGTTGTTTCTTCCCATCTTTCAACCTTTACACTTGGTTTGATAGAGGTAGGCACAATACATAAGCCATGCTTAGTAAAAGCCTCATTGAAGATTTCTTTTACATCTTGGTCTTTTGTACCATTGTAAGCCATGTTGCCCTCACCTACGCGAGAGTTCTTTTCCATTCCTTTTACCTCTTTCATTACAGAGATAATAGCCTTTGCTAATTTAGCACCGATTACATTCATTGTTTATCTATTTGATTTATAAATTTATTTAGTTCTTCTATTGTAATGCTATTGAAAGCTATCTGAGTTAATCTATCGCTTTCTTGAGATTCATCAATGCACTTTATTTCACGTAAAGTAGTGTCGTTGTTCCTCATTAAATGTAAACAACTTTTTAGTTTTTCTATTAATATTTGTTCCATGCCGCTAAAGTATGAATAATTTATAATTGACAAGTATAAAGTTGTTAAATTACTTAAATGTCTAAATATTAGTTAAAATGTATAATCTTTTATTTGCCATCTAATAAATAGTATTATCATTGCAAAAAATAAAATTATGAAGATAGCACCAAAAGATAGCAAGTTCACCGATATGGGGATTGAGTTACTAAGGGTTAAGATGATGCAACCAGAGCGCAGCATGAGAGAGATTGGCGAATCGTTTGGATTAAACCGATATGAAACTGAAACCGCGTCAATCACTGCCCAATACTACTTGGGTATTGTATTGAAATCGCAACCCGACAAAGGGCATAACAACCCATACATAAGAATTACTGAAGTACCACCTGTCGCAGTTAATTTCGGTGATATACCCGACTTGTACTTAGCACCCGAACCCGAATGGATGAAGTCAGTAAACTTGAACAAATTGGAAAGGACGAATGACGATAAAGCGTATAATTACATGATGAATAAATTTTAATAATATGCCTAAAGTACTAACTAACAATAACAGAAGCATCGGAAGGATAACGATGAAAAACATAACCGAAAGGCAGGTGAAATGCCTCGCCAAGAGTAAAGGTGTAACCCTTGCAGGCAAAGACTGCAACAAGTGGCTAAGTGAGAACCTGCACCTATTTATCAACGAGTTTATAACGCATAATTTAATAGACAATGAATAAAGAAGAACCTAAAAAAAATAAATGTTATTGTGGTCATACTACAACTTGTGATTGTGGACCATTAGAAGTCTCAGATGAGGCTAAACAAAGAGCAGTTAACTATATGTCATTAAAAGGTGCATTAGAACCTAAAGATGTAGTGTTAGGATATAAAACTTCTTTAGATGCTCAAATGCTTGATAAGATAGAACCTAAACAAGAAATTTGGAAGGACATCCCTAACTATGAAAGTTTGTACCAAGTTAGTAATTTTGGAAATGTAAAGTCTTTAGAAAGATATGTAAAAGGTAAAGTTGAAAATAGATTACAAAAAGAAAACATACTTTCAAAAAGATTAGTTGGAGATAAAGGTAGTCAATATTATGCTGTAACTTTATGTAATAATAAAGATAGAAAACAAATTAAAGTTAGTGTATTAGTTGCTATGGCTTTTTTAAATCATATTCCAAATGGTTATGTTGGATTTACAGTTGACCACATAGATAATAATCCATTGAATAATAATGTAAATAATTTACAAGTAATTACTAAAAGAGAAAATTCTTCTAAAGATAGAAAAGGTATATCAAAATATACAGGTGTTACTTTTAATAAAAAATCAAATAAATGGAGAAGTCAAATATGGATTGATGGTAAAAATAAAACATTAGGTAGTTTTGATGATGAATTAGAAGCACATAGAGCATATCAGAAAGAATTACAACAACATTTAAAATCTTAATTATGGAAAACAAAGAAACACTTGAAGAAGCTGCTTGTAAAGCATTAGGTTATGATTACAACGATTGGGTTTCATTATTCTCTAAAGATAAATCTACAGTTATTTACAGTGAAGTAACTAATTGGTGTAAAGGTGCTAAATGGCAACAAGAAAGAAGTTATAGTTGGGAAGAAGTTAAACACGCATTTTTTAGTGGTTGTCAAAGTGAGAGACAAATAAAACCAAGAATAAAATCTTGGGAAGAATTTATTGAACAATTTAAAAAGAAAAACAATGACTAAATTTACTAAACAACATGGAATCGCATTCCTAATCAGCGCAATAGCACTATTCCTAATTATTCTATGCTGCGATAAGTGCAGATGTAGCAAGGGTGTAACTCCAGTATCGGACTCAAGTATCCATGTCAATAATTTTAAGAAGTCAATACTTGACGAAGAAGTGAAGATTTTGAGAGATACCCAAAGGATATACATAGACAAATGGCGCACTAAAGTGATTAAGGGTGATAGTGTTTATATTTACGTTAAAAGCACCGCACCCGATACTTGTAAGTCTTATATCGACACTTTAAGGAAGTATCACCTAATCGAAAGAAATGCGGCAATTTTAGTGCATGAAACAGATAGTGCAATTATCTACAACTTAGACAGTCTTAATAAAGTGAACGATGCTATCATTGCAAGGTATAAAGATAAAGTAGTAAACCTATGTGACTCAATCAGTAAGCACAAATGCGGAAAGATTAAAGCATTTAGCAAGGGTGTTGTTGTTGGTGTTGCCGTTGGTCAAGTGTTACAATTAATTAAGTGATATGACAAAAAAAGAAAAATCAGAATTTAAAGATATATTATTGAGTGAGTTTAGAAAACTTTATCCCGAATATATTAATTCACCAATTACTGAAATAACATTGTACGTTGCATGGCTTGAAGAAAGATTAATTGAGGCATACAATGCATGGTTAAAAAATAAATTATCAAAACCAACAGCCACGCAAGGTGTTGATAAAATAGATGGGGATGGGTGTTAAACCTCATCCTTTTTACCATTTTTCAACTCTGCAAGGTACTTCAATAGTTCAGGAATGGTAACAAGTCCCAAACACACAAGCGCAAAAACTAACCAAGTGATTGTCATTTCAAGAACGTTGGCAGTTGTGGTGTATTTGTAAGAGATATAGGTGGATACAACAACAATAGCCCAAAACGCTGAAATCTTGCGACCACTGACCGCATCTTTAGAGTGTTTAAAGCTATTCCAAATGTCTGTTAGTTTACTCATTATTCTTTTATTTCAAAGTGCATTGTATCGTAATTCTTAGTTTTGCCTAAATTAATAAAGCCATTACGTTCAAATATTTCGTGCATTTTAGCGTACTCAGGCTTACTAAATTGACTTTGTGCATAGTTCATTTGTAAAGTGTTTTTTTCGGGATTTAAATCAATAGCTATTGCCCAACTATGCCTACTAAAATCAGAACCGCCTCGCATTGCTCTAAAGTTAAAACAACCGCCAAATATATCAATTTCTAATCGTTGCAGTTCAGCTAATCCATAATGAGCCAACAACTCATTAAAAACATTTGTGAAGTTCTGCGCTACTAATTTATGGCAACTCATTTTATTTACACTAATTTTTTTATCCCAAGCCAATTTCATTGGGTAAGGTAGTTTTATTGTTGTTAGATAAGGTTTGCCATCTTGTGTTGGTTTGCCATATTTTTTTATTATGCCTGCTGTGTCCATTAAAATGAGATTAAAATTGTTTTGATTTGTAAAAGTAATCAAAAAATGTTATAGCATTGTAACCATGATTGAAGAATTAATCCAAGACTTCATTGCTCGTGAAGTACCCGAAGCAGTTGAGCATAAGCACCGCGAGATGATAGGCGAGTTGAGTATCATGTTCTTTATGGATAAGTTTGCAGTACTTGACCACCTCAACCAATGCAATGAGCATTTAGATGAAATGATAAAAGCAACAACGTATTAATGATATTAAGTTGGGTGACTCCCTTTCTCACGTTGAAATATAACCAAAAAGAGTTGAGGCTGACCTCAAGCATCCGATGTCAATCTATACAGGGGGTGAAAAACTTAATATTTATTATAACGGTGGCGATTGGCGAAGTAAAAGCCTTGCACTACCGTTGAAGTTTAGCACTACACTTGATGGCTTTTATTTTGCCAATTGCGTGTTATATGAAGTGCCGACTTATTTAGCAGGATGCTCAATTTGAACACTAAACAGAAAAACAAAAAGAAAAAAAAGGATGGCAAAAAATGTATTTATAATATGCACAATTAGAAGTGCTACACAAGAATACTTGGATAAATTAGAAAAGTATGTTTCTGATTTAGAAAGTAGCGGAATAAAAGTTTATGCTCCGCACCGTGATACTAACCAAATGGCTTTAGGTTACGAAATATGTAAACAAAATATGCAAGGCATTATTGATGCTGATGAAGTTCACATTTTCTATAATTCAAAATCACAAGGAACTCATTTTGATATGGGGATGGCGTTTGCTTTGGGCAAAAGCATAGTAATTATTGAAAATGAAGAATTAACAGAAGGTAAATCATTTCAAAGAATGTTAGTAGAATGGCAACAATCCGCTTAACTCAAATAGATGGTAAATTTCCAAACCTTGCACTAATGAAATTATCTCATTGGCACAAGGCGAATGGAGATACCGTTTATTTTGAAAGAGGAATTACAAAAGGAATATTTGAACCAGAATATGATATTGTTTATGGTAGTGCAATATTCAGCACATCGGCAAAGAAAATTGAACAATTTAAAAGCAACTTTCCAACTGCAATAATTGGTGGAACTGGAACGAATGAAACAACAACTGTTGAAACTACTTTGAATTTGAATGAGTACGAATATTATGACTATGAAATTTATCCCGATTTTGATGGCTCAATTGGATTTAGCCAAAGAGGTTGCAGGTTGCGTTGCAAATTTTGTGTAGTGCCGAAAAAAGAAGGTAAGAATGTAAACAGCAATACGATTTACAATATTTGGAAACAAAACCTTAAAAACAAAGGCAAGAAAATTCACTTGTTAGATAACGATTTTTTTGGACAACCGAACTGGCAAGAAAAGGCAAATGAAATTATTGATGGTGGATATAGAGTTTGTTTTAATCAAGGAATAAACATTAGACTGATTGATGATGAAGGTGCATCATATTTATCAAGAATGAAATTTAGGGATGATAGTTTTAAAAAGAAACGGATTTATACTGCTTGGGATAATAAAAGAGATGAAGCTATCTTTTTAAAAGGTATCAATTGCATTTTGAACGCTGGAATAAAACCACACGAAGTAATGGTTTACTTTTTATGCAACTATTGGGAAAAGGGATTGACACAAGATGTTTGGGATAGGTTTAATACTATGGCTGAAATTGGATTGCTTCCTTACCCAATGATATTTGAAAAGTGGACTGCATCGGCAGAGTTAAAAGCATTTCAAGAGTGGGTTATTCGTGGTGGGTATAGAGTTACTCCTTTTGAAACATTTATGAAAGAAACTAAAAAACAATATTTTGAACGTAAACAACAAACAAATGCTTATACACTATTTTAAAAGTGCGGTGGCTTTTTTCTTTTTGTTTTTCCTTAACGGAACTTCAATTGGAAACGGTCAGCAAGGCATTTCATATAACTTACCGCTTTACGCTATAAACATTCGCAAACATAACAAATGAGAACACACAAAGAAGCACTTGAAGCAATAGCAACTGATTTTCTCAATCAGAACGCAGATGCAGTAGGCAATGAGAATAAACCAAACTACTCAAACAGAGATTTCATGAACGCAGTAATTATCTTTCAGACCGCACTAATGGATAAGATGTTTGACAACCAAGAGTTCGATGATATGAGCCTATTTGACCGTATGAAGATGTGCGAAAGTTGCGGATTAGAACTAAGAAAATTAATTCACACTTACACTGGGTTAGACACTCACAAGTTCGAAGATTTCTTATAAAGTATTAAGGATTTCTTTAATCTTATAGATAGCGAGATAATCACTTATAGGGTTGCGGAGTAATTCTTCCACCGCAGCTAACTTTGCCTCAACTATTTTAAGCCTCAATTCTAATTCTTGTTCCCGACTTGGGAAGTGTTTTATAGGTTCAAACTCCATTATTTTAACGGCATTAATTCAAGAAAGTTAAACCATAACAACATCGAAGATTTAATTCGTGCTTGTTCTTTTTTTGTAAAGGTAGCAACGTATTGAACTTCATTGAAATTATCATCCTTGACAGGAGATGCACTCTCTAACATATCCAAGTGGCATCTGATAGCCGTACAGATAGTTTCGTAAGGCAGTTCATCCAAACTTGGCACTTCTTCTTCTTCAATTATTTCGCTTGGTTTCATTGTTCTTCAAAATCAAAAAAGTAATCACTATGACTTGTTTCGTTGGAATGTAAAGGTATCACTTGCGTGCTATAACCACTTACCCCGTTCACAAAGTTATGTTGCACCCATGAACTAGGTGGTGCAAAGGCAGCAAAGTTTCGGTAATCAAAATCCTTTGTTTTGCTATAAGATACTTGGTGTAAATCACCTTTATAAAGATGCACATACTTGCTATCTATCTTGTAGTGTTTGATGTACGAATTAATAAAGTTAATGGTCTTATCGTTTAAATTTAAAGGCATACCGAACTTCATAACCTTATCATCTTTGCCATGAGTTATAATAAAACAATGGTCGCCATGAGTAAAGTGTTCCATGAATTTCTCTAATATGTAAAATGAACACACCTCTTTATTGTAAACTCGCTCAATTAACATCTTGATAGTTTCGTTGGCTATGTAGCCAAAGTCACCGGAATGATTACATTTCGATACTGACCGGATAGCTATTTTGGAAGCAAAACCACTATTGATAATCTTTTCAATCAAGTCAAGTTTACCGCCCACATACGTTTTAAAAGCATCCACGTTGCTCATGTTTTGGTCTAACTTGTGACCTCCTCTTGTAGTTTCTGCGTTCCATCCATCTAAGCCATCACCTAAGTCATAAAGTACTAATGTGTCAAAGCATCCATGTGTATTATACTCTTTGATGACTGATAGATAAACCTGCTCAAGCCTGTAATTAAATATCTCTTTGTTGTACTTATAATTGAATAGACTTCTGCCTTGAGGGTTGGGGTCTAATCCAACGTGCATATCTGATATGATTACATTCAGCACCTTTTCGCTTACTTTTACTTTAGGTAGCTTTACTTTAGGTAGTTTGCGAGCTTCAAGTATCTCGTCAATAATTTTGACCACCTCAAAGCCGCTTATTGAGTTATCTACCTTGACAAATGTTGATACGTTATCACTCTTATGCCAGTAATGTTTAGTGTCCTCAAAGGAATAGCCATTTTCGGATGAGTCTTTGGCTAATGTCGGATGTTGCGCTACTTGTTTTTTTAGTCTGTAAAACTTTGAACTTCCATGAAATGGATTAAGCCCAAAATGATTGGTAAAGTCATGATGTGTGGCACTCGGATTATCAATTACAAACTTATAATGTGATTCATTTCTTTGTGACATGAGTGTTGCTGTTAGTTTTTCATCTGCTTATGTATGAGCTGAATTATATCGCCTTGCTGCTTAATGAAGTCAAGCAAGTCATGGTTATCCCGATGTATGTACTTATTTAGTGCTTTGACTTCTAAAGATAGTTCTGTCAAAATTCGTTTTATTTCATCAATATCTCTACCATGCAAATCCTCAACTTTTTGGATACGTTTTTCGTGATTCTCTTTAGCCTTCTCAAGCACTCCGACCCTTCTGATAATTATATCATAAATAATTTTTACAAGGGTGAATGTAATGCCTAGTATAAAGGCGCAAATAGTGATAACAATAGGTAACGTAATCATAAGTT
>Ga0209085_1000707_pt1 | contig 23512 bp, 14 predicted proteins | sample C_131016_EF_Meta_FD_187310 | JGI IMG/M metagenome (GOLD analysis project Ga0209085, IMG submission 187310) | Freshwater microbial communities from Lake Croche, Canada to study carbon cycling - C_131016_EF_MetaG (SPAdes) (version 2) | ecosystem: Environmental > Aquatic > Freshwater > Lake...
AAGTTCTTTTCTTCTTCTGTAAATTCTATATTAATCATGTTCTAGTTTTTACCTTTTCATTCAAATGACCTTTAACTATATTATTCCTTTTGAATAAAAACTTCAAGTTATAGCCTTGCAAAGTATAGATGTTAAATCAGAAATCAACTTTGAACTATCTACGTTGGACATTTTTGAAGAACCTTAAATTAGAGTTATTAGTTGGAATTTTGCTTTGTAAAGACACACCCAAATACAGAACAATCAGCCCAATTATCAGAGCGTAAGTACAGTAACAAAAAGTACAGCATTGTTCGAGCTACACCTAATAATGGAGTAACCAAAAGTGGTGGTGGCAAGTAGTTTAAATAAGTGTGAAAAAACTCAATGATTCCTGTTACGACTGTAGAAAATCTTTTCAACCTTGTCAATTAACAGAAGGTTAAGCTTTTAGGTTTCTCTATTTTTTCAATAGGTAACCTTGGACCTAGCTATAATTTACGCTTTAACAATGTGCCCAAACCCAGAGCCACTAACGCTCCCATGATGTTCAGGGGTTCGGGGACGCTTCCAAAGGTGATCCCTCCTGTAGGCGGAGCATAGGGATAGGAATCATTGTAAAGCTCGTAGGTTACGGTATTGTTGGGGACTATTTGATAATCTATTTGATAATCTGGGTAGACACCATTGAGTCCCAGGTAAAGATAATCATTATTACTGTTTGGCCTGTTATCAGATTGGAATATCAGGTCGCTATTAGTAACCACCCCATTAGTCACTTGGATCGAACCAGAGAACACGGCAGGAAAAGTTAAGCCTTCATACTGGTGATCAGGGGTGCTCAGAACCGTAGCCGTGAGGCCAGAAGAAGTTGTGGCATTATCGTTAACCCCGCTGATGGTGCCGCTGACGGTACCGAGTTGGGCTGAGGTAGATCTGTTTCCTGTGGCATTGAAAGACCAATTCAGTGTTACAGCCTGTGCTGAAACCCCGCTAACAAGCAGGGACAACGAAGCTAGACTAGATGCGAGATAAGCAGACTTTTGTTTTGTTTTCAGCATTTTTGTTCTTAGGCAAAAAAATCTTTGTTGGTCAGTAAAAAAAATTGTTTGATTTTAGCGGCTACTGCCACAAGCAACTACAGGTGTAATTGTTTGAATTGAACTAATTTTTGTTTACTGTCTCATTTTAAAAGCTTTTCTCGATTCTGTCGATTAAGAGAGGGTTAAGATTTTAAGTAAAAACATCTAAAGTAAATATAGAGAAGATTAAGATTCTCAGTAAAAATATCTAAACTAAATATGGAGAAGGTTAAGATTCTCAGTAAAAACATCTAAATTTTAATTTTGTTAGGATAAGGTACTTGCAATCGAGAGCAATACCATTTAGACTGAGGCAAAGGGAATTTTAGCTAAACTCGAAAGAAGCCATGCACTGTTAGAGCGTTGGGAGTATTTACTCGAACTCAACACACTATAAACAGATGGTTACAAAAAAATCAAAAAAATGACCAAAATTTTAAAAATCAAAGAAAAAGAATACACAACAGAAGAGATTATTCCTCTTCTGAGTAAATATAGACTACTACCCCAAATAGCTAAAGAGATCATTATAGATGAGGCAGTAGCCTCTATTGAAATAAGCGAAGAACAAATCGAACAAGCCCGTCTAAGATTTTATCAAAACAATCAAATTGCCAATAGCTCTCAGCTTATACAATGGCTAGAACAGCAAGCAATGACTCCGGAAGAGCTAGAGTATTTATTGCAGCGTGATGTCAAGATAGAGCTCTTTAAGCAGAAAACTTGGGAAAATCAAATCGAATCATATTTCTTACAGTATAAAGAGAAATATGATCAGGTCGTCTATTCCCTGATCCGAATCAAAGATATGGAACTAGCTAGGGAACTATACTTTTCAATCTTCGAAGGAGAAACTACTTTTGAACAGGTAGCCAGAAAATATTCCCAAGGACAAGAAGCTAGCACAGGAGGGGTAATCGGTCCAGTGGAATTAAGTACTCCTCATCCGATTATTACGAAAATCCTCAAACAGTCGCAAGCAGGACAACTATCTCCCCCAATCGAAATAGGAGAATGGATCATAATTGTTCGTTTAGAAAAGTATATCTCTGCCGAATTAGACGAAAATATGAAACAAAGAATGCTGAGAGAACTTTTTCAAAATTGGTTAATCTCTGAATCTAATCAGTCTGTTATCTATTTAAACCAAGAGGTCAAACCCCAAATATGAGTTATTCTTCACCTAATTTAACCGAGTTCCTAGAATCAATAGAGATTTTTCAACAACTGCCCAAAGAAGATCTTGAGTACTTAGTAGATAGAATACAAGTCTGGCGCTATCGCAAAGGACAAGAAATACTACGCAAAGATCAACTAACCAATAGTATCCTGATAGTCTATCAAGGAAAAGTACGTCTCTTAGGCTTTGATTATACTACACAAATACCTCTGACGCTAGCTTTAGTTTCCTCAGGCACTCCTCTAGGTATCTTTAATTTACTCAAAGGAAAGTCTTACGAAACAGCAATAGCTTCTAGTGAAGATGTAATCTGTCTCTCTTTAAGCGAAAGAGAATTAAATAATTTCCGAGCAAAGTATCCTCAATTTCAAGAAGAACTCTTCAAGTATATTTCGCCTGTTGAGCTCTATGAAGTACTGAGTGCCTATGATCAAAAACAAGCCAAGAGTCATCCCAACCTCAAAGATGCCGCGAAAAACTTGTTAAAAGATGTTCAAATAGCGTCAACCCCTCAAACAGAAACCTCTGAAACAATTTGGCTAGAAAGTCAACCTAATAGATGGTTAGGACTATCTAAACGAGAACTAAACCCACCCGAGGAAGTTTCTCTGGAAGAAGAACTACTTCCAGATCTACACGAAGATAGTATTCCTTACTATAAACCCGAGTTACTAGTACAAGAAGTCACCCCCCCTGAGTCATTACCTTTAGATCCCAAACGACCCAACTATCCCTTTGTAGGAGGGAAAAAACCCGAAGATGTAGGAATAGCTTGTTTTGCCATGCTTTCTATGTACTTCAATATGCCTTTTAGAAGAGATGTTATCAAAAAAATTATTCTAGAAAATCTGCAAAGACAAGGAAACATCTCCCTTTCCTTCTGCGGAGCGCTCGCTGAACTAATCGGACTCAATGTACAACTGATTTCTTTACCGGGCCAACAAATTGTTAATTTAGAACCCCCTTTTCTCATCCGCTGGGATAACTCTTTAGCCGTAGTCTATGAAGTCTCCCCCCGTCAAATGGTGATAGCAGTACCGGAAGTAGGACTGAAAAAAACCAAACCAGAAGACTTCCTTTCAACTTGGGGATCTGAAGGTGAAGTGTTGCTACTACAAAAGAGTAAAGACACCCCGCAAAAGAAATTCGGACTAAGTTGGTTCTGGCCAGCCATTAAAAAACATAAGATAGTCTTGATTGAGGTCTTCATCGCTTCCTTTTTTGTTCAGGTCTTTGGCTTGGCTAACCCCTTAATGATTCAAGTAATCATCGATAAGGTGATCGTCCAAAATAGTACTGAAACCCTACAGGTATTAGGTGTCTTCCTACTGATTATCTCAATTTTTGAGGCCATTCTAACCACTCTGCGGACATACCTCTTTGTAGATACAACCAACCGCATAGACATGAGTCTAGGGACAGACATCATAGATCATCTCCTGCGGCTACCTTTGAAGTACTTTGAAAAAAGACCTGTCGGGGAAATATCCACAAGGGTCAATGAGTTAGAGAATATACGTCAATTTCTCACAGGAACTGCTTTAACAGTCATTCTAGATGCCATTTTCTCAGTCCTCTACATTGTAGTAATGGTAGTCTATAGTGTACCATTAACCTTTGTAGCTTTGAGTGTCATTCCCCTCTTTGTAATCCTCACTGTAATAGCAGCACCCATTATCCAGAGACAACTGCGCGATAAAGCAGAACGCAACGCCGAAACCCAGTCCTACTTAGTAGAAGTACTTACAGGGATCCAGACAGTCAAAGCCCAAAATATAGAACTGCGGTCCCGTTGGCAATGGCAAGAACGCTATGCACGCTATGTAACAGCAGGGTTTAAAACGGTCATTACCTCCACCTTAGCCAGTTCAACCAGTGGCTTTCTCAATAAACTCTCTGCGCTGTTAGTTCTCTGGGTAGGAACCTATATGGTCTTAAAACAAGACTTGACGTTAGGACAGTTAATCGCTTTTAGAATTATCTCTGGTTATGTAACTTCTCCCATACTACGTCTGGCACAGATCTGGCAAAACTTCCAAGAAACTTCCCTATCCTTAGAACGCCTAGCAGATATTGTCGATACTCCCCAAGAAGGAGAAGAAGATCGGCAAAATATACCTATGCCATCTATTCAAGGCAACGTTAAATATGAAAATGTCTGCTTTCGCTTTAAAGCCAGTACCGCTCTCCAATTAGATAGGATTAACCTAGATATACCTGCAGGCACTTTTGTCGGGGTAGTAGGAGAAAGTGGCGCAGGCAAAAGTACCTTAACCAAACTTCTAGCTCGTCTCTATGAACCAGAAACAGGAAGGATTCTAGTTGATGACTATGATATCAACAAAGTAGAACTCTATTCCCTGCGCCGTCAAATAGGCTTTGTCCCTCAAGATACCCTCCTCTTTGAAGGAACAGTAGAAGAAAATATTGCTCTGACTAATCCTGATGCTTCCACAGACGAAATAATTGAAGCAGCTAAAACAGCAGTAGCCCATGATTTTATTCTCGGCTTACCCAGAGGGTATAATACTAGGGTAGGAGAAAGGGGAACTTCCCTCTCAGGTGGACAACGACAAAGGATCGCCATCGCCAGAACCGTCCTGCAAAATCCGCGTCTGCTCATCTTAGACGAAGCAACCAGCGCTCTAGACTACATCACCGAACAAAAAGTATTTCTTAATCTGAGTCGAGTTTTTAAAGGACGTACTGTATTTTTTATTACACATCGTCTCACTTCTATTAAAGGTGCTGATATGATCGTTATGATGGATGGAGGATCTGTAATTGAAGTAGGATCACATGAGGAATTAATGTCTCAAAATAGACGTTATTACTCTTTGTATAAGCAACAATCATCCAGAGTATAAAAACTAGAGGTAATAATTATGAATCAATCAAATGGTAAAAATGGCAATAGTAACGGCAATGGTAATGGCAAGGTACAAGGACAGGTTGTTGATAAACCAATAATTGTCGAAACTAAAAAAGCGATCACCTCTTTTACCTCCTTTAATAATAGTAATCAAGCAGTTGTTCTTAAACAGTCCAATTTATGGTCTCGTGGTATAGTTTGGAGTATCATAGGGGTAACTATAGGCGCTATAATCTGGGCTTGTATTGCTAATATAGAACAAGTAGTTACAGCAGCAGGAAAATTAAAACCGCAAGGGAAAGTCAAAGAGTTACAAGTACCCCAGAACGGAGTAATTAAAGAAGTCTATGTCAAAGATGGAGACAGGGTAGAAAAAAATCAATTACTGATGACCCTTGACAATACCGCATCCAAAGCACAACTAGCCTCATTACAAAGGGTGCGTAAGTACCTCGAACAAGAGAATAGTTTTTATGCCACTCTCATGCAAAAAAATCTCTCCCCCGTAGAGATAGAAAAACTGGTTACTAACTTAAAGTTACCAAAAGAAGTAACATCTTTAGTAGATAACAGGGTATCTTTACAGAAAGAAAATAACCTCTTTCAACTGCAATTGAATAGTATGAGTGGGAATAAGACTACTCTTTCTCAGGAAGAAATAGAGCGGTTAAACTCTGCCCGTCTAGAAGCTAATTCTCGCGCTTCTGCCGCTGATCTAGAAGTCAAACAACAAAAAGAGCAATTAAAGCAAGTAGAAGAGAAATTAATTGATAATAAACAATTAATTTATCAAGATAAATCGATTCTAAAGGAGATAATAGAGCGCAATAAAAAAGCCATGTACCAAGCCCAAAAGAGTTTAGAAATTGAAAAGAATCTTTTAAAGAATATTGAACCTCTTTTAAAAGAAGGTGCCCTTGGCGAATATCAAGTGGAGAAACAAAGACAACAGGTCAGTGATCGTTATAAAGATATAGCAGAACTACAAGGTAATGAGCAAGTTGAATTAGATAAACAATATCAACAGCTACACACTCACATTTCCGAAGGTCAACAATTACTAAAAGAAAAAGCCAGATTAAATTTTGTGATTTTACAAGCACAAGAAAAACTAACTAATGCCCAAGCGACAACTCAAAAAGATGTTAGAGATAAAATAGGAGAAAATAATAAAAAAATAGCTGAAATTGATAGTAGCTTGGATAAAATTATCGTAGAAAACAAGAAAAAGATAGCGGAAACAGATAGTCAAATAGCTCAAACAAAAGTTAACTTAGGAGAGCAAGAATTACGCGCCCCAGAAAAAGGTATCGTCTTTGATTTAAAGGCGTCACCAGGCTATGTACCTATAATTGGACAAGATAAACCAGTTGTAAAAATAGTACCATCAGAAAACTTAATAGCTGAAGTAGATGTCACTAATCAAGATATAGGATTTGTCAAAGACGGACAAAATGTAGATGTGAGAATAGATACCTTTCCCTATAGTGAGTTTGGCGATATTAAAGGACAAGTACTGTCTATAGCTTCAGATGCTCTACCCCCTGACGAGACCCACAAATTCTATCGCTTTCCCACCAGGATTAAAATCAATGCACAAAGCATGAAGATCAATGGTCAAACAATTAACCTCCAGTCAGGGATGGCCGTCACTGTAAATATCAAGGTTAAAGAAAATAGAACAGTTATGAGTCTAATATCAGGGGTATTGCAGCCTAAACTCGATACTCTCAAACAAGTTAGATAAGCAAATCCCTCACAGTTTGTTAGACTTGGTAAATAACCTGTCTAAAATTACTAAATTACTCCTCGTTAAAGATATGGCTCGTATAGGGGTTCTGTTGCTCAATTTAGGGGGTCCTGAAAAAATAGAGGATGTTCGCCCTTTTTTATATAATTTGTTTTCTGATCCAGAAATCATCCGCTTACCATTTCCTATCTTACAAAAACCCTTAGCTTGGTTAATTGCCACTTTAAGAAGAAAAAAATCAGAGGCAAATTATAAACTAATTGGCGGAGGTTCCCCTTTAAGGAAAATCACGGAAGAACAAGCACAATCTTTAGAAAAAGCACTAGAAAAGAAGGGACAGCCAGCTAAAATCTATATAGGAATGCGCTACTGGCATCCCTTTACAGAAGAAGCAATTGCTCAAATTAAAGCAGAACAAATCCAACAACTAGTCATCTTACCACTCTATCCTCAATTCTCCATTAGTACTAGTGGTTCAAGTTTTCGGATACTAGAAGAGATGTGGAAAAAAGATCCCATAGTGAGTAAAATAAAATATACACTAATTCCATCTTGGTATAATAATCAAGGCTACTTGGAGGCAATGACCTTACTAGTTAAAGAGGAACTGAAAAAATTTCCCCAACCTGAACAAGTGCATATTTTCTTTAGCGCACATGGAGTTCCCCAAAGCTATGTGGATGAAGCAGGAGATCCATATCAACAAGAAATCGAAGATTGTACCAGCTTAATCCTGAAATGCCTAAACCTGCCCAACCAACATAGCCTAGCTTATCAAAGTAAAGTAGGTCCAGTAGAATGGTTAAAACCATATACAGAAGATGCGCTCAAAGAACTAGGCGAAAAAGGAATTAAAGACCTTTTAGTAATTCCTATCAGTTTCGTTTCCGAACATATTGAAACTCTAGAAGAGATAGATATAGAATATCAAGAAATAGCCCACGCAGCAGGTATTAGTAACTTTAAAAGAGTTCCAGCTTTAAATACTAATCCCCAATTCATAGAAGCTCTAGCTGAACTAGTTACTGAATCTCTCACGGAAACTCCCTGTACCTTTGAGGAAGTTATTCATCCCAAAAAGAATATGAAAATGTATCCCCAAGAAAGCGGTGCCTGGGGAATGACCACAACAGCCGAAGTCTGGAATGGTCGTTTAGCTATGGTCGGTTTCATCGCCTTAGTAATAGAATTACTATCTGGCCAAGGGCCCTTACACTATATAGGATTGTTGTAAGAAAAGCTGATACATATTTAGCTGGGCTAACAAAATGAACTTCAAAAATTCTAGATAGTAGAAATGTCTATATGACCTATAAAAGTAATATAATAAGTGAAGGCTCCCAAAAAGACCTTTCATATAGAGTTAAATTTGAACAACTAATCAACTATATATCTAATCAATTTAGTGAGGTAACTCTAGAAGATGCTGATGAAAGCCTCAATAAACTGTTACAATCAATTGGGGAATTTGAAAAAGTAGATCGGAGCTATATTTTCCTCTTTAGTGATGCAGAAAGATCCTTATTAAGTAACACGCATGAATGGTGCGCTCCAGGCATAGAATCCCAAAAAGAACTTCGCCAAAACTATCAAATTAAAGATTGTTCAAATTGGTTTATTGAGAAATTAAATCGACTAGAGATTATAAATATTTCCCATCTAGAAGAACTGGAACAAGAGCAAAAATTTCTCGAAAATCTAAAATCTCTCTTAGTTGTTCCTATTGTTCAAAAGAAAACTTGGATTGGTTTTGTGGGTTTTGATGCAGTCACACAAGCCCAAGTCTGGACAGATGAAAATATCATGTTACTGCAAGTTTTTGCTGAGATGTTATCTAGTCTTTGGCAACGTCAAAAAAATGAGAAAGAACTATACAAAAGTAAGCGCTTTTTAGCGTCCCTAGTTAACTCCTTACCTGGGATAGTTTTCTCTGGAAAACTTAAGTCCAAAAACAGAATAATGAATTATTTATCTGCAGGTTGTTTTAACTTAACAGGATATAAGAGCAAAGAACTGATAAAATCTGGAAAATTTAGCTATCAAAATATTATTCATCCTCTAGATCTGCCTCAAGTTATAGAAGGCATAGAAAAGTCCTTATCAAGTCAAAATTATGAAATTGAATATCGAATTTTTACCAAAACAGGCGAAGAAAAATGGCTGCTTGAAAAAGGAGAAGTGATTGAGCATTCCGAGCAAAAAAATATCTCTATACAAGGCTTTATCTCAGATATTTCTCAGCGCAAAGCAGGAGAAATAATGATTCTCAAACAGGCAAAAATATTAGAGATGATTGCTAAGGGGTCTTCACTAGAGGAAATATTTAACCAATTAATTAAATCAATAGAAAAAGTTTCCCCACATCTACTCTGTTCTATAATGCTAGTCAACTCAGAAAGAACACATCTGAGATGTCACCCCGCCTCTAGCGTACATCCAGACTATATAAAAGAGCTTCAAGCAGTGCCAATAGGAGAAAATAAGGCTGTTTGTGGAGCCGCAGCTTTTAGTAAAGAAAAAGTAATTATTTCTGATCTAATATCAGAACCTAACTGTCTAGAATATAAAGAATTATTTCTTAAATATGAGTTAAGAGCAGCTTTTTCCATCCCCATTATCTCATCTCAAGGAGACTTATTTGGGACATTTACAACATATTATCATCAGCCAAAAGAACCTAGCTTTGAAGATTTACAATTAATTAAAACAGCATCTTTTTTAGTAGGAATAGCAATAGAAGGGAGTCAGGTACAAGAACGTCTCAAACAGACTGAAGCTAAATACCGCTCTATTTTTGAAAATGCTCCAAGCGGAATATTTCAACGTACGGTAGAAGGAAATTATATAAGCGCCAATCCTGCTTTACTGAAAATTTATGGTTATCAATCAATTACAGAATTAAGCGAAAAAAATATTGATGTTACTGAGCAAATTTACGTTGAACCAAATCGGCGCAAAGAACTCATTCAACATCTAGAGAAAGATGGCTATGTCCAAGATTTTGAATCCCAAATTTATCGTGCCGATGGGAGCAAAATCTGGATCTCTGAAAATACTAAAGCCATCTATAGTTCCGCCGGGCATTTTCTTTACTATGAAGGGACAATAGAAGACATCACCAAACGTCATCAAGCCGAAGAGCAATTAATCTATCAAGTCCACCATGACTCTCTCACAGGACTATTTAACCGCATTTGGTTGATGGAAAAACTGACAACAATAATTGAGATTGCTAAAAAACAACCAAGCTATCAATATGCTCTTCTTTTTATAGACTTAGATGGTTTTAAACTAATCAATGACAGTTTAGGTCATACAATAGGGGATAAACTACTTAAACAAGTAGCTCAAAAACTAGAGACTTTTGTAAATAACCAGCTAAGTTTAGCTAGACTCAATAGCGATGAGTTTGTTATTTTAATTGAGAATTTTCATAAAATAGAGCAAGTTATAGGATTAGTACAAGAAATACAAAAACAGTTTATACTTCCCTTTCACCTGAATAAAGAAAAAATCTTTACTAACGTGAGTATCGGGATCGCTTTAAGTAAACCAGATTATCAGTTCCCTGAACAAATTTTGCAGGATGCTGACATTGCCATGTATCAAGCCAAATCGAAAGGGACAGGAACTTATGCCTTTTTTAGTCCAATCATGCAAAATACCATCTTAAATCGTGTACACCTTGAAACTGATCTACGCGGCGCTTTAGAAAGAGAAGAGTTTATTGTGTACTATCAGCCAATCATCTTGCTAACGACAGGGCGTTTAATGGGTTTTGAAGCGCTAATACGCTGGAATCATCCGAGGAAAGGTTTCATTTCACCCAATCGTTTTGTACCTATTCTGGAAGAAACAGGTTTAATTAAACCAGTGGGAATGTGGCTTTTTCGGCAAGCTTGTCAACAGATCAAGGAATGGAAAACACGCTTTTCCTATACTAATCATCTCACAATCAGTGTTAATCTCTCCATTTATCAGTTCAAGCAACCCGATTTTCTAGAACAAATCAAATTAATCTTACAAGAAGTCGGTATAGAAAGTCGTCATCTGAAATTAGAGATTACAGAGAGTGCCTTTATGGAATCAGCCAGCGGTGAAATGACCATTCTACAAGGCTTAAAAGATTTAGGTATTCAACTCTGTATAGATGATTTTGGCACAGGTTATTCCTCCTTGAGTCGGTTACATGAACTTCCAATTAGTACTCTAAAAATCGATCAAGCCTTTGTGCGTCGCCTCGATGCAGAGAATACTATCATTATCAAAACGATTATTACTTTGGCTCATGTTTTGAATATGACCGTCATTGCCGAAGGAATAGAAAAAACCGATCAATTAGAACTACTCTCGAATATGCAATGTGAAATGGGACAAGGTTATCTCTTTTCTCGTCCTGTTAATGCTCAAATGGCCACTACAATTGTCTCTATTAATTTAGGGAATCACTCTAAGAGGTTAGGGAGTTAAAGAAAATAGGTGTACATTAATACTCTACGCCCTATCCCCTACTAAAACGCATCATCGATGCGTTTTAGCTTACCATACTTCCCTATTTCTTAATCTCACGTGCCATTTGTTTAAAGTTATTTAAACTAGGACCTGGAAGACGACGAGATGAAGTCTGTGTCAATAAATAATCAGTAGCAAAATTGACCTGTTTGGGTTCTTCTTTCACTTCTGCTTTAGTAACTACAGGTGCAGGTTGCGGCTGTTTTACAGTTTCTGACTTGCCTTTTTTCCCCTTCAAGGCAACAGGTGTCTTCTGGCTTTTACCATTCTTGCCGTTTTTTTCAGCCGCTTCCACTACAGATGTTTCCACTTTCTCTACTACAGGTGCATTATCTGTATCTTCTTTTAATTCCAAAAAATAACCTGTTTTTTTACTTTTTTTCTTGTCACCAAACAATTTAAACATGATATCTTTCTCCTACAGCAGTTTGTAAATAGATAAGCCACAAATCCACGGGGCGGGGCAAGGTTCCCCGCAAGGGTTTTGGGTTTTTAGTTGTAGCTTAATAGGACTCTACGGGCGGTTACGCCCACATAATTTGTTGTAAATTTTTTTCGTTTACACAAATAGACCTATTTAAGATCAAGCCAGATTATATGAACTTTTGCAATATTAATTAATTAAATTTAACACTACCTCACCCTCTCTTCAGAAAGGGGCAGCTAAGCTAGTGAGCATTTAAGTTAGCTACTCCCTACTCCCTACTCCCCCTGCCCAACCACTCAAATTAAAAAAATGTAATATTTCTTAAAGAAAAGGGCAAAAAAATAATAAAATAGAAAAAAAAGAAGAGAGAATATGCAGATAACAGGAACACTAAAGTTAGAGCAAGACTGGACAGGAGAAACTTTAGCGATAGGATTTTTAGAAGGACAAACAACATTAGAAGATGCAAGAGAAAAACTGGATCAAAAATTAAATGGACTACTCACTGAACTCCTGAAAGAAAATAAATTTGAAGGGAAAGTCGGGAACAGCCTCAGTTTTAGAATAATTGGCAATCAATCCTTACGCCAAATAATATTAGTAGGGCTCGGCAAGGAAGTCAAGCTAGAGACAATCAGAAATGTAGCTGCTACCATAGCTAGAGAAGCCAAGAGCAGCAAAAGTAAAAGCTTAGGAATAAGTCTACCAGTTGTAGAAGGCGATGCCGAGAAGACCGCTCAAGCCATCACAGAAGGAATACTTCTAGCACTACATCAAGATAACCGCTTCAAGTCAGAGCCAGAAAAAAAAGAAAATCAGCTTGAAACCATAGAACTACTAGGACTAGAATCAGTAGAAAAAGCCATTAGTCAAGCACAAATCATTACAGAAGGGGTGATCCTAGCCAGAGAACTAGTAGCTGCCCCAGCTAATATAATCAACCCTATTACTATGGCAGAAACAGCCGAACAACTAGCCAAAGAATACGGGTTAAAACTGACAATACTAGAGCAAAAAGAATGTGAAGAACTGGGCATGGGAGCCTTTCTCGGCGTAGCTAAAGCCTCCGATCTGCCCCCTAAATTCATTCATTTAACCTACACTCCTAGCACCAAAGCTAAAAAGAAAGTAGCTATTGTAGGGAAAAGTCTTACCTTTGACTCAGGTGGACTGAATATCAAAGGACAGGGGAGTGGCATAGAAACAATGAAAATGGATATGGGAGGAGGCGCAGCTACCCTAGGCGCAGCCAAAGTAATCGCCCAATTAAAACCAGAAATAGAGGTTCACTTTATCTGTGCCGTGACCGAAAATATGATCAGTGGTCATGCTATGCACCCTGGAGACATCCTTACAGCTTCTAATGGCAAAACAATCGAAATCAACAATACTGACGCAGAAGGGCGATTAACTCTCGCTGATGCTCTAGTCTTTGCTGAAAAACTAGAAGTTGATAGTATTCTTGACCTAGCTACTTTGACAGGAGCCTGCGTAATAGCCCTCGGTGATGATATAGCTGGACTCTGGAGTAATAATGAAGAACTAGCAGCCCAGATTAAGCAAGCAGCTACTGCAGCAGGGGAAAAATTCTGGCAAATGCCAATGGAAGAGAGATATTTGGAGGGGATTAAATCACCCATTGCCGATCTGAAGAATACAGGACCTCGCTCAGGCGGTTCAATTACAGCCGCCCTCTTCCTCAAAGAATTTGTTAAGGAAACCCCTTGGGTTCATCTAGACATAGCTGGACCTGTTTGGGCAGATAAAGCCAATGGCATCAATAATGTAGGAGCAACTGGCTTTCCTGTTCGTACTCTGGTTAACTGGATCTTAAGTTTGAACTAGAAAAATGGGGGGGGTTATTCTCCCTCAAATAATTTACTCTGAAAAATTCCAATTGTCTTACATACTACACCATATGTCTTTTTTTCTGCTAGAACGCATTTTCTCTGCGTTCTAGCAGGAGATAGGATTTTGTGAAAAAACAGAACTTCTCAACTAAGATTAAGTAAACAAGAATTGAGCGGTGTTGGTTACATCCAAACTGCTACCACCTACCCCTAATTCTGCTTTTGTAAATCCCGTAACCCCTTTGAGCGTTTCTAATAGGGTTCCTGTGCCAAAGCCCTTATCACCAGCAATACCATTGCCCAACCGCAGTTGGGTATCTGAACCAGAGACTTTGACATCAATGGAGTTAATACCTGTAAAGGAAAGTTTATCGCTCCCTCTGACAAATTGGTTAATTGTATCAGATCCATCCCCAAAAGCATAGCGGACAAAATCGCTTGCTCCGTCATTGAGTCCAAGATTGAGGGTATCATTACCTGTCCCTCCCGCTAAAATGTCACTACCCGCATTACCTGTGAGTGTGTCGTTACCCGCACCACCAACGAGAAGATTATTGCCACTGTTTCCAATCAGAATGTTATTGAGAGTATTGCCTGTACCATCAATAGCTGCAGTCCCTGTTAAGGTTAGGTTTTCGACATTGGCTACTAGTGTATAAGTAATAGAAGACTGCACTGTATCAATTTCAGTGGCTAGGGTTGAGGTTTCTGTGACAACATCTCCCACATTATCCACAATATAGGTATCATTGCCTGTTCCACCAATGAGAATATCAGCACCCGTACCGCCATCGAGAATATTATTGCCACTGTTGCCTGTAATGGTATTATTTAACGCATTACCTGTGCCATTAATCGCTGTGGTTCCTGTTAGGGTTAGGTTTTCGACATTGGCTACTAGGGTATAGGTAATGGAAGACTGCACTGTATCAATTTCAGTAGCGATGGTTGAGGTTTCTGTAACAACATCTCCCACATTGTCCACAATATAGGTGTCATTACCAGTCCCCCCAATAAGAGTATCTGCCCCTGTGCCACCATTGAGAGTATCATCGCCAATTCCGCCATCTAGGGAATCGTTGCCATTGCCACCATATAAAGAATCATCGTTAATGAGAGATACCCCATTATTATTGTTATTACTGGGATTACCCACTTGTAGGTTAGAGACAAACAGACCAGAATCGTAAATGTGGTCTCCTGTATCGGCAATCGCAATTTTTAAGGTATGGGTTGTTCCAGAATTCAAGGAAGCCACAACTCTTAAGGGGGAAGAGATGCCATCATACTCAATGGATAAGATCCCAGAAGTATTGTCGGTTAAATTGCCATCAATGACATTTTGACTGAGAATACTGAGAGGTTGATTAAGATTTTGATTAAATAAACCGTAGTTAACCCCATCAACGATGATTCCAGCAATGTCCACATATGAAGTATTTGCCCATTCAGGATACTCATCTGAGCCAAACATCACATCTAGACTTACAGTACTGGTATTAGCAGGGGTGGTAAAATCTAAATTAAGTACACTTGCATCATAGGTAGCCCCTGCCCCTGGAAAGACATTTTGAATAATCTGCTCAATACTTGGGTCTCCAGGAAGTGCATTGTCTACACTATAGGAGGATGAGGTATTACTAAGGGGCGGTTGACCATCCCCAGTTGTTAAGAGGATACCTGACCCCAAAACAAAGGAGCTAGTGCTAGTTGTCCCAAAATTGACGGAACTAAATAAAGAAGTTGCGGTTAAGGCTCCTGTATAGGTAGCATTGGTGATCGTTATCCCGCTATTGGTTCCTAAAATATTATGTCCTAAGTCCAAGGCTGTCAGAGAAGCGTTGTTAAAGGAGGTAAAGACATTAACATCAGGCGTTAAAAGATTTGTATTAGACGTAGTTGTAGTAGTTGTGGTTGTATTGCCATCCCCAATTAACTGGTCATTGCCATCTCCACCGTACAGGGTATCATTGCCTCCTAACCCATAGAGGACATCATCTCCTGCTTCCCCACTGAGGGTATTATCAACTCCATTCCCTGTCAGGCTATTATTATTCGCATTGCCAGTACCATTGATATTACTGGTTCCCACCAGAACTAGATTATCAATGTTAGCGGGTAGGGTGGTGCTGACAGTAGATTCTAAGATGTTGTTGACTACAATACTGGGATCACTTATCGTTACAGTACTGCTTGTATTTGTAATTGTAGCGTTCGTTGGATTACTGAGATTAACGCTAAAGGTTTCATTGCCTTCAGTTAAATTATCATTGAGGATGGGAACAGCAATGGTTTTACTCGTTTCTCCAGGGGCAAATGTGAGAGTACCTGCAATATCGGTGTAGTCAAGGCCAGGAGTCGCTGTCTGGGGTGTTAAATTATAGTCAACGGTAACATTATTTGTGGCTGCTGCAGATAGGGACACGGTCAAAATTGCATTAGGGGTGCCTTCAACAACATTGACATTATTATTAATCGATAATTGAGGCAGAGAAGTGGTTATAGGATTATTTGTGACATTGATACTAAATTGATAGTCCAAATCCTGCACTACTGTAAGGGCATCTGAAACCGCTAAATGATAGTTACCAGGAGAGAGTCCAGCTAAAGAAACTGCTTCTGTATTAGAAGATGGATTGACAGATTGGGCAATTAAATTATTAGATTCATCATAGAGAGAAAGGCTTAAATCCCCATAGGTATTGGGAGAGGACAAGGAAATATTACTACCGCCACCAGGAGCGGCTGTTAGTTGAAAATACCAAACATTTATTGGCGAGCTAGCACTTAAGGTATTCCCGTCATTGGTTATAGCATTTTCAATCGGACCTAGGTTATAACTCATTTTTATCTCACCCAAAATTAATTTACTTTATTGATTACTAAAGTTATCAGAGAAAAGTAAAGAAACCGTGAAGAAAAAATTGATAATAAGTACTCAGTATTTATACGGAATAACTTACAGCAATTTGAGACCAAATACAACTCAAAACCAAGGGGCGGGGCTTGCGCCCCGCATGGGTTTTAGCCTTTTAATCTGGGCTTCATTTGATAGAAATTTGCTGTAAGCTGATTTAGCTTAGCTATCTCACAATCTTTTTAGACATAATTCATGTTTAGCTTTTAACAGCACTAAACAAAGGGAGAGAGACCTCAAAGCAAGTACCCAATCCTAAAGTACTAGTGACATTAATTTTTCCACCATGAGACATAACAATAGCTTGGACAATAGACAAGCCTAAACCTGTTCCTTCTTGAGTAGAGCGGACAGAATCTTCCCGCCAAAAGCGACTAAAAATCAAGGGCAAATGTTCTGAAGCAATTCCAATTCCTGTATCTTCAATTGTGAAAAGGGCGAATTGTTCCGATTTTTGGAGAGTGAGCGTGACCAGACCGCCTCTCGGTGTGTATTTAATGGCATTATCTAATAAGTTGACAAATAAACGGTACAATTGATTGACTTCACCCTTGACCGAAACAAGATTTTGCCAATTAGTTTCAATAGTAATATTCTTAGCTTGAGCTTTTGGTTCCAGAAATATTATTACATCTTCTAAAAGTTCATCTAAAGGAATTACTGACAATTGTTGTGAGGGAATCACTAGATTATTATCTGTTCTGGCTAACAAGAGTAAATCTTCTACTAGTCCACTTATTTGATTTGTTGCACTTAGAATACCTTCAAACTTAGTTACATCAGCAGGATGAATTCTTTCTGGATGAGTCTGTAGTACCTCAACTGAAGTTTTAATAGCTGTTAAAGGGGTACGTAATTCATGGGAAGCATCTGTCGTAAACTGCTTTAATTGTTGGTAACTCTTTTCAATTGGTTTGATGGCCTGACTAGTCAGCCACATCCCACCTATACCAATTAAGCCTAGCGCAGCTAAATTTCCTAGATAACAACCTAAACGCAACTGCGCTAGATCCGTTTCTATTTCTTCACTAGATTCACTAACACGGACAAATCCTTCTAGGGTTTGTTGATTGTTAGGAAGACTATAGGCGGCAATTGTCAAGATTCGGATTTTTTTATTTTTTTGCCAGATCTGCCATCCCTCTTGGAGTGAGACATCAGGGGGTATAGTCCCTGATTGCACAATTTTTTGTTTTTGAGCATTAAACCATTCAATACTTTGTGAGGTTTCGCGGAGATTTTGCCAAGGAATATCGAGATCTCCATCGTGATCGAACTTATAGGACTTCTCATTAAGATTCTGGGGATTTTTTTTAAGAATGGCTAAACTATGTGTAGCTGCATTAGCTAAATTGAAGAGACGTTCATCTAATTGCCGATAGAGACTTCTGGCAAAAAACTTATATATTAAAATATCAGAAAGCAATAAAATAGCGGTCATTACTAACAGGTAAGAACCTAACAATCGCCAATGTAAGTTTTTAAATTGAGGACCCAAAGACTTTGTTAGGGGCACTTTTTTCTTAGATTTGTTTGAGGCGATAACCCAAGCCATAGACTGTCTCTATAAAATCAGCTGGAGCATTAGCTGCTCTAAGTTTTTTCCGCAGATCTTTAATATGAACTTTGACTGCTTCTTCTGTGGGGGCTTCTTCATAAGACCAAAGATGATCCAGAATCATACTGCGACTGAAAACTCTTTGTTTATTTCGCAAGAACAATTCTAAGATTTTGTATTCTTTAGGGGTTAAATGAAGCTCCACTTGTCTATAAGTCACTTTACAGTTATTGGGATCTAAGCGTAACTGTTGCCATTCTAACACCGGTGGGAGAGTCTCTTTACCTCGACGCCCCATCGCCCGAATACGTGCTGTTAACTCGGCTAGGTCAAAGGGTTTGACAACATAATCATCAGCCCCTGCATCTAATCCTATCACTTTGTCACTGCTGCTATCTCTGGCTGTCAGCATCAGTATGGACATCATCCGTCCTGCTTTTCTTAATCTTTGACAAAGACTTATCCCATCTAATTTACAGCAAATTTCTATCAAATGAAGCCCAGATTAAAAGGCTAAAACCCATGCGGGGCGCAAGCCCCGCATGGGTTTTGAGTTGTATTTGGTCTCAAATTGCTGTAGGTAACATGACATCAAGGATGATTAGATCATAAGGGAAGGCCTCTATAAAATTCCAAGCTGTCTCCCCATCTGCTGCCAAGTCTACAATGTATTGATGCTCAACTAGTGTTTCCGCTAAGGGGAGCGCTATACGCTGATTATCTTCAACAAGTAGTATTTTAATATGAACTATAAAATTTTGAATTAAGTAGAGGCACCCTTTGTGGGTGTAATAATTGTTGAGTGAGTCTTAGCTTATCAAAAAAAAGAGCAGTCATTAATTTAACTACCCTTTGTCGTTGTCCCCCTGATAACTTAGCGGGGTAATAATAATCGACTCGCTCTCCTAAGCCAACCTTCGGGAGCATCTTAGTAGATAGGCGATCCATATCTTGATCGTAGTATTTGTCATGCAATTCAAGGGAAAGACGCACATTTTTCTTAGCACAGAGGAACATCATCAGGTTATAAGCTTGGAAGATAAACTCATAGATGCCATTCTCCATGAATATTTTGGCGTTCTTCATTTAGTGGTCAAGGTTGACCAAATTCTAAAGTTAGAAAACTACCAATTTCTAAAGACTCCAAGCTTTTTGCCCCAAGAATGTATTGATTTTTGTTTGTATTTTCTCAATGTCCATTATGTTTTTTGCTCCGTTCCCTGTTCCCTATTCCCTACACCCCACCCCACTCGCCCTAATCGCTTATGATTTAAAGGATAGATTAGGTTGCCTCCATGAATGCCCTCAGATTTCTCTTCCCACTTATTGATCCAGATGTTCCAAATTGGTCAACTGAAGCCCGTTTGTTGCGTTGGCTCACTTATATCTGGTTACTAATAGGACTAATTGCCCTCTTTTCCGCTTCCTATCCCGTAGCTGAATCTGAACAGGGCGATGGACTCTACTATGTTAAACGACAATTAATCTGGACTTGGGCAGGGCTGATTGGCTTTAATTTTATTGTCCGTTTTCCCCTGCAGAATATGCTGAAAACTGCCCCTTGGATGCTCCTTGTAACTATGGGACTGCTGTTATTAACTCTGGTGGGTTTAGGTTCCACAGTCAATGGTGCTACTAGATGGCTATCTATAGGTCCTATTCTCCTGCAACCCTCAGAACTGATGAAGCCTTTTCTCGTTCTCCAAGGTTCTAGGGTTTTTGGAAAATGGCATCTTTTAACTCTTAAAGTTCGTCTAACCTGGCTCGCAATTTTTGCCTTGGCTTTAGTAGAAATCCTTCTACAGCCCAACCTTAGTACTACAGCCCTATGCGGAATAACTCTTTGGTTAATTGCCACAGCCGCAGGGATACGCTGGAGAGACTTAATAGGGGTAGCAACACTGGGCATTCTTACTGCGGTATTAAGTATTAGCCTCAAAGAATATCAGCGTCGTCGGATCCTCTCGTTTATGAACCCCTGGGAAGATCCCAGAGGCGCTGGCTATCAACTTGTACAGAGTTTACTAGCAGTAGGTTCAGGTGGAGTAACAGGGGTAGGTTATGGACTCTCACAACAGAAACTATTTTACCTACCCATTCAATATACAGATTTTATCTTTTCTGTTTTTGCCGAAGAATTCGGCTTTGTTGGCTGTATTTTACTACTAGCGATGATTCTACTTTATGGAACACTCGCTCTGAGGGTTGCTCTTAAGTGTAATCATCGGACATATCGTCTCATAGCAGTTGGCGCTATGGTGATTATTGTCGGACAAGCATTATTAAATATTGGCGTGGCTACAGGTGTTTTCCCCACCACAGGACTACCTCTACCCCTCTTTAGTTATGGGGGGAGTTCTTCTTTGGCTAGTCTCTTTTTAGCAGCTTTAATCATTCGAGTAGCCAGAGAAAGTAGTGAAGCAGAAGTAATTGCTTTAAAATAATAACTGTAAACAGTTATTGTGAACTAAGACACCTTTTGTGTTAGAATAGAACAACCAAGAATTATTGAGTACGGAGCCAGCGAAAATTTATGACCTCTATAGGAGATCGGATAGTACCTACAGATCTAAGCCAAGAGATGTCCCGCTCCTATTTAGAGTATGCCATGAGCGTAATCGTGGGACGTGCCCTCCCTGATGCTAGAGATGGACTCAAACCCGTACATCGTCGCATACTCTATGCCATGTACGAATTAGGACTAACTCCAGAGCGACCCTTTAGAAAATGCGCTAGGGTCGTTGGGGATGTCTTAGGGAAATACCATCCACATGGAGATACATCCATATATGACGCATTAGTGAGGATGGCGCAACCATTCTCCATGCGAGACCCTCTCATCAATGGACATGGAAACTTTGGGTCTGTAGATGATGATCCACCAGCGGCTATGCGTTATACAGAATGTCGTCTACATAGTCTAGCTGTCAACTCCCTCCTCCAAGACATAGAAGCAGAGACAGTTGATTTTATAGATAACTTTGATGGCTCACAACAAGAACCTGTCGTCCTTCCCTCCAGAATACCCCAGTTACTGTTAAATGGTTCCTCTGGTATTGCGGTAGGAATGGCTACCAATATACCCCCACATAACTTAGGCGAGTTAATAGATGGGTTAGTTGCCCTGATCCATAACCCAGAAATAACCGATCTGGAATTGATGAAATTCATCCCAGGACCTGACTTTCCTACAGGAGGTCAAATATTAGGGAGATCAGGCATTAAAGAAGCCTACACCACAGGAAGAGGCTCCATCACCCTTAGAGGGGTAGCGCAAGTAGAGACAATAGAACACAAAGGAAGACCAGATCGCGAAGCAATTATCGTCACAGAACTCCCCTATCAAACCAATAAAGCAGCCTTAATAGAAAAGATAGCTGAATTAGTTAATGATAAAAAAATAGAAGGCATAGCCGATATCAGAGACGAAAGTGACCGCGACGGAATGCGGATAGTCATTGAACTGAAAAAAGATGCCTATGCTAGAGTAGTTCTCAATAATCTCTACAAACAAACCGCCATCCAAAGCAACTTTGGCGCGAATATGTTGGCATTAGTCAACGAACACCCCCAACTCCTGACACTGAAACAATTTTTAAGCGTCTTTTTAGACTTCCGTATAGAGTCCATCAGAAGGAGAACCCAATACGAATTACGCAGAGCATTAGAAAGAGACCATATATTAGAAGGATTACTAGTTGCTTTAGGTAACCTAGATGCTATTATTGCCCTAATTCGTGCTGCATCTGATTCTACTACCGCTAAACAAGGACTAGTAGAACAATTTGGACTCTCAGAAGCACAAGCAGACGCCATCCTCCAGATGCAGCTACGTCGTCTAACCGCCCTAGAAGCAGAAAAGATCCAAGCTGAACATGAAGAACTCCAAGTCAGAATAGCAGATCTACAAGACATTCTGGAAAGACGCAATCGCATCGAAGGAATTATAGAAGAAGAAGTAACCCAGATCAAGGCAGTCCATGCTACCCCAAGAAGAACAATAGTCGTACAAGAAGAAGGCGGACTGATTGATACTGACTTAATAGCCAATGAACAAGCCATCATCTTACTCACAGAACAAGGCTATATCAAACGGATGCCAGTTGCTACCTTTGAACAGCAAAGTCGAGCAACTAGAGGTAAAGCAGCAGCCAAAATAAAAGAGGATGACGGGATAGATCATTTCTTAAGCTGTTGTGATCACGATAAACTCCTCTTCTTTAGTGATCGTGGCGTAGTCTATAGTTTGAATACATATCAAATTCCTACTAGTTCTCGCACAGCTAGAGGAGTTCCTATTGTGCAAATGTTGCCCATCCCCAAAGATGAAAAAATTACCTCTATCGTCGCTGTCAGTGAGTTTACAGATGATCACTATCTGATCATGTTAACTAAAGGCGGTTTCATTAAAAAAACAGCCCTAGCCGCTTTTAGTAATATTCGTACTAATGGATTAATCGCTATTTCCTTAGAAGAAGGGGATCAACTGCGCTGGGTGCGTTTAGCGACAGCAGAAAACAGTATTATCATCGGTTCGAGGCAGGGAATGGCTATTCACTTCAAAACCGATACCGACCAACTCAGACCCCTAGGACGTGCCACCAGAGGGGTAAAAGCCATGAAACTGAAAAAAGGTGATGAACTGATCAGTATGGATATTATTTCTAGTCAAATAGTCGCTAAACTGGCTCCCTTAGAAGAAATCACCCCGCTTGAGAATCAACCAGAACTAGAGGAAGAACAAATAGAAGAGGAAATTAATACCAACATAGAAGCAGAAGAAGAACAGACAGAAGAAGTCCCAGAAGAAACTCCGCAAGGTCCTTGGGTGTTAGCTATCACCACAGGAGGCTATGGAAAAAGAATACCTATTGCTAGTTTCCGTCTCCAAAATCGAGCAGGAATGGGAGTAAGAGCAATAAAATTCAAATCAACACAAGACAAACTAGCTGCTATTCATGTAGTCAATCCTGAAGATGAACTAATGATTGTAACTAATCGAGGGATTATGATTCGTCAATCTGTTGATGCTATCTCCCTACAGTCGCGTATGGCTACAGGAGTCAGGGTACAAAAGCTAGATGGAGATGATGCTATTGCTGCAGTGGCGCTAGTTCCGCCTTCCCAAGAAGAAGAACAGCCAGAAGAAGGAGAGTAAATAGGCTAATAGGAATAGAGCCCCCCTTAATAAGGGGGGAACCGAACTTTAGAGCCCCCCTAGCCCCCCCTTTCAAGGGTAGATATTTTACATTCTGGTGTTGACAAGACTTGGGAGACTTGGGAAACTTGGAAGATTGTTCTATTAAAAAATCGGCTTTTTTCTTAATTTGTACTGTTAAAAAGCGAATATTATACTGTTTTTCTTCCTTGTCCACTTTCCTACCT